>ENA-OUQN01000657-OUQN01000657.1-human-gut-metagenome-genome-assembly--contig:-NODE-657-length-26280-cov-8.399657_pt1 | contig 26280 bp, 22 predicted proteins | sample MGYA00237950_ERZ548832 | MGnify/ENA primary metagenome ERZ548832 (study PRJEB26490, sample SAMN05194703) | human gut metagenome | biome: terrestrial biome; feature: human-associated habitat; material... | reverse complement strand
TGACGTCAGATTTGTTGTCGTAAATTTTGTATCGTGCCATTTTGATTTCTCCTTTTCTTTTATGCGGTGTAGACTTCGACGGAATCGTAAGCGGTGTCACTCTTTTCACCGGAATGCCCGCCTGCGAACAAAGCGTAGTCCCCGATGGTCGCAGCACCCATGTCATAGCCCGTCATGCTGGTGCCGATGCTGCTCCGGGTCAGAGAGGCGTCGCAGAAATCTGCCACTCCACCTCCTGAAAAGATGGCGTAGTCTCCGACCGTCGTCGCAGCCAGACCCGTCCGCGCCGTGCTCAGGATGGCGGCAGACGTTTTGGTGAGGGAGGCATCGTAGATGTCTGCGGAGGCAGTGTTGCCCACAAATATTGCGTGGTTCCCGACAGTTGCAGCGGCGCTGATGTTTTTCGTGCTGCTCAGAGCGGTCGCGGTGGTGCGGGTGAGCGAAGCATTGTAGGCGTCCACTGTCGTACAAAAACTACCGGCTCTTCCGCCAGCGAACAGTGCGTAATTGCCTGCGCTTGCGCCTCTCACATTCGCTCGTGCAACACTCAACAAAGGTGCTGTCGTGAAGGTGAGTGAGGGATCGTACGCCAGCACATCGCTCGTCACGTTATCTTCATTTATTGGCCAGTCGACCGTCCCACCTGCGAACAGCGCGTAGTTTCCGACGGCTGCACCTCCGATCGCGGCTGTGGCGCCTATTATGTGGGCGGCACTGCGGGTCAGAGAGGCATCGTATGCATCCACAGAGCTCACGATGTCGTCATAACCGAATATATTATATGACAATGCGCCGCCAGCAAACAGCGCATAGCCGCCGACAGATGCCGCCGCATGACCGCACCGTTTGCAGCTCAGCTCTGTCGGTGTGCTCTTCGTAAGGGAGGTATTGTAGGCATCCACGGAACTGCTGACGCTGTAGCCAAAAACGGACCTGCTATATCCACCCGCAAACAAAGCGTATTTGCCGACGGTCGCGGCCCGCATACTATCCTGTGCAGCACTCAGCGCCGCAGCCATTCCATACCTTTCCAGCTCTGCACTGTAGCACAGCCTCGCCTTGCCTCCGACACCGATGTACATCTTCTTGACCTTGCGGGCCTTACCGCCGATGCCGATGTACGCTTTTTTCATCTTGCGGGCTTTGCTTCCGACGCCCACATAAACTGCTTTTGCCATTTTGAAGTTTCACCTCCTCAGACGTAAACTACAAGGAGTTTTCCGTTTGCAAGTGCGCTTCCTGCACCCGGGTCATTCGTCTGGCTGACAAAGCTGTCGGCTTTTCCCTTCAGCTTGCCGTCCGTTTCGGTCTTCGTGTATACCATTTTGAATTTATCGCCCACCGCCTTCGCGTCCGCAGGCACATCCTCGGTGGTCAGTGTCTTGTCGGTAAGCAGGTCAAAAGTCCCGTCGCTTCCGACACTCATAGGGCCGTATGCCATACTGCCATCTCCTTATGCATATACGATGAGCACCTTGTTGGTGGCAAGGCTGCTTCCCGCCCCCGGGTCGGTGGTCTGGACGGCGAAGGTCAGGCCGTTGACCGAGTTGGCTGTGCCGCCCGCAGAGCCGGAACCGGCATAGTTGTGGGTGTGGGAACTGTTGGCTTTGCCATTCAGCTTGGTGTTCATCTCGCTTTTGGCGTAATACAGGTCATCATGGGTATGGCTTGCGTTCGCCTTCCCATTCAGCTTGGTGTTCATCTCGCTTTCGGTGTAATACCGGTCATCGTGGGTATGGCTGGACGCCGCCTTGCCGTCCACGAGGCCTTTCAGCACCTTGCCCTGGTTTGCGCTCAGACTCTGGTCGGTGGCCGTGCTGGTCAGGTTGTCCTGTACCCCGCGCCAGGTGTTGGTGTCCGTGAACTTTGCATCCGCAGGCACACTCTTGCCCAGCGTGCAGGTCATAGCGACCGGCACACCATCCTTGAAGTATACGCCCTGCGTAGCAGAACCCGCGTTCTTGTTCAGTTTGTTGGCTGAGTTTGCCGCACCGCCCGCGCTGGACGAACCAGCGTAGTTATGCGTGTGACTGGCCGCTGCAAAGTCGCCCACATTCTTTGCCGCAGCCGTGCCGAGGGCAGGAAAGTCTGTGATGTCCGACTTTGTGTGCTTATGCCCTGCGGTCGGCAGTCCCTGCAGCTTTTGGTCGATCTCAGCTTCCGTATAATACCGGTCGTCATGGGTATGGTCAGTCGGCGTAAAAGCAGTCGGCTTGCCGCTGATGCTGTCCCATGCCGGCGCTGCCACGTCAGAAAACTTGGCGTCCACTTCGCTTTTGGCGTAATACAGGTCATCATGGGTATGGCCCGCAGTAGCAAATTGTCTTTTATGTACAGGCCGAAGTTCGTTTCCATTCCATCCGGCGAGCCATGAATAACTTTCATATCCAAGACCGTCTTTTGAGTATGCAAAACTAAGTGTTCTACCATCACCAATATCCTTGATGGTATTGTGTGCATGCCCTGTATTGCTTTTTCCAGCCAGCTTACCATCCATTTCAGCTTCTGTATAATACCGGTCATCATGGGTATGGCCGGTGTCCGCTTTCCCCGCAATGGCGCTGTTCACCTGCTCTTTGGTGAAGTATCGCCCGTCATGGTCATGCCCACTGTCAGCCTTGGTCGAGAGCTTCTCATTGACCTGTGTTCCATTTTGAAGATCGGTGTCGTTCTTCAGCTGAGATGTTTTTGTCGGAACGCTGAAATTCACCGCCTTGTTTCCGTCCACAGCCAGCTGAATGCCGTTCACAAGGATCTTCTCGATGATATTCGGCTGTCCTCCGGCTCTTTCGAGGCTCTGCACCCGTGCCGTCAGGGCGGCAAAATCAGTCACGACCTTCATGCCAAAAGCTTCCAGCTGGCTGAGCCTTGCAAATATCACTTCTCCTGCCATCTGCTCACTCCTCTCCAAAGACGCGCTCCATCATAGCCTCGAATTCGGCATCGGTCGCACCCCGGGTCGAGATGCTGCCGCCGCTGGTCACGTTCATGCCGTCGCCTATCTTGACCAGACCCAGCTTGTCCCGGGTAGCAGGGGTGTTGACCGGCTCTTCCTTCTTGATGAGCGCTACGATGACGTCGATGTTCGCCGTCGGCTTCCGCACGGCATAAAAGCGCACATGACCATCGCAGGTCTCTATCATGCTGGCCAGCCCTGCCGGAGAAGCCGCCTCGAAGTTCTCGAGAGCGGTGGTCCCCAGCGGAGTCATGGTCGAAAGGCATCCCGGCACTTCCACATCGCAGTAATACTGGTTCGGCCCGATGGCAGACTCCATTTTGACCCAGTCGCGGACGGGCAGGGTTAGCTCGTAAGAAGTCGTCCCCACCCCAAAAATCGTCAGCACCAGCTCGATGTCCTTCGTCGGCACCCGGATGGCAAAAATCCGGAGCGCGCCATTTCGCGTCTCGACCGCATTTGCCAGCCCTGCCGCCACCGCTGCCGCATAGCTTTCCAGCCCGGTCGAACAGAATGGCGAATGTCTCTCCGTCAGGTCGGGGACTGCGATGTCGCAATAGTATTGGTATGGCCCCTTGACAGGAGAAAGTTTCTTCCAGCTGCCCTTCAGAGCCGTCAGGTCATAGGTCTTGTAGTAGCCGCCACTATATTCCGATTTGGCTTCTGCAATGACATTTTTCGCCTTGTCCGAATATCGCTTTGCCGAATCCTCGCTGCTTTTAGCATTCGTCTCGCTCTTCTTTGCGGCTGCGGCGCTTGCAGCAGATTCGCTTGCGCTCTTTGCGGAAGCATCCGCACTTGCCTTACTCCGGTTTGCACTGGCTTCCGACTGGCTGGCCGATGCTTTCGATTCTGCCGCGCTCTGCTTCGACTCTGCGGCGCTTTTCGCCGAGGCATCTGCACTGTTCTTCGAATCTGACGCCAGTTCTTTCATCCGCTCGATACCCAGCCGCACCATCTCAATGACGACTTCCATAGAACGTGCAATGTATTCACGCACTTCCACGCCGTAGATGGCCTTCCGGACACCGGTGACCTCTTCTTTCAGCAATGCGAGCACTTCATCGTAGGTCATTTTCCTCCTCCTTTCACTTGCTTTTTAAGGTCAGCTCGTCTCGCTTATCTCGTTGACGTGTCCGACCAGACCGTTCAGAGCATCTTTCAGCCGGCTGACTACCGCGGTAAGGCTGTCAAATCGCCTTGAGAGCTTCTTGCTCGTCAGTCCGAAGGTGAACTCTTTACTGTTGACTGCATCCAGTGGCAGTTTTACTTTCGTGCAGACCATCCACCGGTCAATATCATGGGGGGTCGAGAGTATCCGGGTGCTCAGCAGGAATCCCAGCTTGTCCACATTCTCACCTGCATCTCGCCGGTCAAAGGCCTTGATGGTCAGCGCCGGCTCGACGACCTGCTTGTAGTTGTCCAGCTCCTCCAATGCCGCTTTGTAGAGGGAATCTTCTGTCGAAGCCTGCCCGTCCACATAGATGTGCCGCGAGTTCAGTCCGTAGGCCAGAATGGAAAAATCATTTTTAGCGCTTTTGGAGATGGACTCGTAGGTCGTCTTGGAGAATATCCACCAGCCTTTTTTCACTTTTTGTATGCCGTGTGCCGTGACGCTGTTCACGAGTTCCGATGTCCTCTTTTCCTCGAAAGACATATCCAACATGTTCACGCCGTATTCAATGGTCTGTTCGGTGCGCGGGACATCCTCTTCCTTCAGGTAGTCGTAGTAGAAAAAATAATCTTCTGTACCCGGGTCATTTGCAAGCCTCAGGCGCAGGTATCCGTCTCTTCCTTTTTTGTGCTCTAGCAGATATGTCGTCAGGATGCTCCAGTAGCTTCCGACCTGTGTACCGCTTTCCTCCGTGCTGATGCTCTTGCTGTCCACAGTCACGTGCCCCCGCTCCATGCAGTTCACGGGGCTGTATCCCTTATCGCTCTGGTTCGGGCGCATCATCAGCTCGAGGATGCTCCCGGAGCTGCTTGTCGTCTGGTAACTCCCGGCGTCCAGCTTCGTCTGCATCCGCGACAGCTCGTCCAGAACGCCGTCGGCAGTGACTTCGAGGTCGAGCTCGAATTGTTTTTCAATACCTGTTACCCGGCCAAAGAAGATGCACTCTTCGTCCTCTTCCACCATGACCCAGGTCTGGCCCAGGAGAAAATTGCTGTAATACGGATTTTTTATGGTTCCGAAACGGGTCTCCACCTGGTAAGGCACCAGGCAGCTGAATGTACCCGCCGCCTTGTTTTCCAGTTCCACTTCTGGTTCAGCAAGGATGCCGTCTGTTTCTTCTCCTTCAATCGAATCTCCGTAGGAGTCATAGACAAGCACTTTTTCGGTCCAGTGGAAGCGGGCTGTCTGTGTACCCAGTGAGTTTTTGAAGTCCACTGCCACTCTTCCGGCGTATACTTTGTATCTCATATCGTTCTGCCCTCTGTAGTAGCACACTATAAAAATGCCGGCCTGTATTCCACGCTCACCATGACGGCCTCGTCGGCCTGTACCACGACTGTCCGTCCGCTTCTGTTCAGTGTAGCGTCCATCGTGCCGATGTTCACGGTCTTTTCCGGTGTCAGAACCGCACCGTCGCCGGCATAAAAGCTCATCGTTCCGCCAAACCATGTCCGGATGCCGGTTCCCTCTTTCAGTTCTGTGCTTCCGGCTTTGAGTTGAACATAACTGCTCTCATTCGGTTTTTCTTCACCGTCGTGGGTGACGGTGCCAAGCAGCCGGAGGCTATCATTTCCAACGAGAAATCCCTCTGTCTCGCCCGTGAGCACGAACTCGTAGCTCGTGTTTGGCTCGAGTGCAGCTTTCATCGCTCCTCCGACGGTCACAGTCTTGCCATAATAGTCCTTGACCATGCCTTTCCACACGACAGCCGCAAGCAAAACAGTGCTTCCTTTTCGTCTTACCCCAAGTGTCACGGTGAGCTTGCTGTTCCATACACTGCCGATGAAATTTCCAGCCATGAGTGCTACGGGCATCTTTACCTCTTCCAGCGAAAGTCGGTGCTGACGTGTCTGGAAGAAGTATACGAGCTCTGTGCTCTCGATGCCTTCCGTGGCGTCTATGTCTGTGGCGAAATCCTCGGTGATAAGGGTGTAGTTTCCTCCATTTACGTCTCCGAGCATTGCCGCTGCCTTTCCGCTGCTGGTCACAAAGACTGCCGAAGGCTTGTCCGAGTCCACCAGCGTGAAAGTTTTTTCTTCGCCAGCCTTTATCGCCACATTCTTCATCTGCGGCGTTGCAAGGTCCGTCTCAAAGCAGAAAGGGTCCCACAGCCAGTCGCCGTTCGGCTCTTTCACGAGATATTTGAACGGGTACAGTCGGTATTGCAGGGTGATTTTTGCGTGGTCGTACTGATACGACGGCTTTTCGCTCACCCATACCCTGCCGATGTAGTACACCAGCGGCTCGTCGTCCAGGATGACTTTCGTCCGGAACGGCGCTTTCATCTCCGCCAGCAATTTCTGCTGGATGTCCCGGTATGCCATATCGCCGACAGGACCGTAGAAACCATGTTCTTCCTGATACCGCTCCGTGTCCAGATAAAACTGCCAGCTTCCTTCCCGGTCGTTGAACACAGGATACCCTGTCAGGCTGTGAGAAAGGTCTGCCATTCCGTTCAGTCCCTCGATGTCGAGGGTCATGGTCTTTTCGGTCGGGGCCTGTACGATGGGGCGGCATACCGGTATCAGATAAAGGTCTTTCCATGTGTGGATACTTCCTATCGTTATCCCGTGCGGCATGTCCATATTCTCAATCTCCCCTCTGTAGCAGCGCACTACTGTTTCCGTCCAGACAAGACTTCCTTCGTCCACTCGTAACTTGCCCGACATGCCAAGCGCTCTTTCAAAAATCTTTTCGTAAACTGTAATGCCCTGCTGCAAAAATACAGCAGAGCACTGCGCTTTACGAAACTTTGGGCGGGGCAAGGCTGTATGAGATGGTCACTTTTATCTGCCCGTTCTGGTCTGCGGAGTAGCCGCTCACCCAGCATCGCCCCTTATAAGTCTTTATGTTCCCCTTTCCGTCCGGCACATCCACCAGCATCCGCCGGCCCTGTAAACAGTGGAGCAGGGTGTGATAGGTCGAAGTCCATGTGCTGGCTGTCGTCATGTACCGGTCGGCGTCCTTCGGGATATTCATCCGGATGTAGCAGTCCCAGAACGTGTGACTCTGGTCATCTGCGACATAATAGAACTCCCAGCTGCCCTCCGCATTCCCGAAAACCCGGTCTTTCAGAGGGGTACGCTCAATGGTACCGTGCCACGGAGCGGCATCCAGTGTCGTTATCTTCTCGTCGAAAGGCTCGATGAGAAGCGGCCCGGCAGGCACAAGGTTCAGCTCTCCTGTCCGGATGACCTTCACGGGTGCATCGGCGGGGATATGGAACACAAGGCTCGTGAATCCGTCGGCCCATTCCGGCACAACAGTCTGAAGGATGCTCACGCCTTACCACCCTTTCTCGATGATGTCGCCCACAGCGTCGTTGATGTCGCTCTTTATCTCGCCGACAAGTTTGTGGCTGTTCATCACGACTTTCATGCCCTTCACGGACTCTGCCACCTTGTCGATGCGTCCGCCGAGGGCAGTAACGGCCTCCACCACTTCTCGGTACGTCTGGGTCTGTGCGGGGGCAGTTTCATATCCATTTTGATTTCTCGAGGAAGTCTCGGCCCTGCGTGCCATCCGTCCGGTCACAGTCGCCGCCATGCTGATGGTTCCTTTCCGGTCTGCAAAGGCGCTGTTCAGCCACGCGCTGCTCCTCGACGCATCCGAAAGGTCTACCACCGGGGTGATGCTGGGATGGTTGTCAGTCGAGAGATGATCTGCAATGGCGTTTGTCGTCGCCAGCGCACTACGGATGACAGCTCCGCCCACTTCGTCCATGCCCTTTTCTGCTTCGCCTTCGGTAGAGACGATACCTCTGGTCAGGCCTTCGACGACGTATTCACCGATACCGGCCATGACTTTCGAGGGCGAGTGGATGCCGAGGATATGCTTGAATCCACTGATGATGGCATAAGCAGGGCTCAGAGCCACTTTCAGGACAAATTTGGCAGTGGATTTCACGCCGGTGGCAAGGCCGCTCATGAGGTTTCCGCCGATGCTCTTCATGCCGTCCCAGAGTCCCGAAGCCTTCTCCTTGATCCAGCTCCATGCGTTTCCGACGGCTTCCTTCACCTTGTCCCAGTTCTTCACCACAGCAGTACCCACGGCGACCGTTCCTGCGATGACAGCAGCAGCCAGCAGACCATGCGGGCCGAGACTTGCCGCGACTTTGGCAATGCCGCCTCCCACTGTCCCGAGGATGCCGGCCGCCTTCGTGCCTACGGTTGTCACAGCCTTACCCGCCAGCCCCAGAGCATTCGCTGCGGTTTTCGCGCCGACAGCGGCCCCTTTTGCGCTCGTGCCGACGCCTCCAAGCACCGGGATGATCTTTGCCGCTCCGCTGGCTCCTGCGGCCGCTTTCGACGCTCCGCCCAGAAAGCTCTTCGCGGCGGATGCAGCGCCCTTGAGCCACTGCCATATGTTCGAAAGGAAGCCGCCTGAGCTTCCGCTTCCGCCAAGGTCGATGCTTCCAAAAAGCTTCGTCAGCAGTTGTGCGAACATCCCGTTTCCGCTGAAGGCATTCTTCAGCGCGGTGCTGATGGCTTCGGTCAGGGTCTGGCCAAAGTCCGTGCCAACTACGTCGAGCACCGCAGTCAGCCCACTTGCAACCGCACTGGCCCAGTCTCCGCTCATGGCTGCAACGACGGTGTTGGTAGCAGCGGCCACGGTCTCGCTGGCTCCGTCCTTCATGTAGAGGCCGAACAGGTCAGAGAATCCCTGTACCAGCTTCGGGTTCATCTTCTTGGCCACCGCCATGAATCCATTTTGAATGGGCTTCCAGTTCTGGGCGATGGCGTCACCGAACTGCATCATAGCCTTCTTCGTGGCGTCGCTCACGTTGAGAGCGTCTGCCAGATTCCCCACATAGTCCGCAAAGGTCGAGCGGGTCTCCATCATGTCCTCGTAAGCGGCCATGACAGTCTCATCGTAGCGGGTGCCTCCGGCCTGTTCGAGGGCAGTCTGGTACTTCTGCTGCATGGCCGTGACCTTGCTCATCTGCCATCTCATGCTGGTCAGTGCGCTGTTCACGCCCATCAGGGCCGTCATGGCACCCTGCGTTGCCGCTCTCCGTGCCTCGATGCTGTCCTCGCCATACTGCTCCACCGCGCTGGCATAGGCGTCTTCCCGCCCGCTGAGGTCGCCATCGTTGTAGAGCTTGTCCAGCAGGTTCATCCGCTTCTGCACCATGGAGATGCGGCTGTCATAGAAACTCGAAAGGTCGTCAAATGCCGCAAGCTGCGCCTTGTCCAGCTCGTTTTCCAGCTCCAGCTGTTCCTGCCGCGCTTCCAGATAGTCCCGGTAAGCCTGCTGGGTCACAAGGCTTGCTTCGCCGAGGGCATCCTTCGTTTCCACCCACGCCTTTTCCGCGAGGGCGGTCTTTTCGCTCTGGATGGCCAGACGCTTGTTGATGGCCTCGATGTTCTTGTTGCTCTTCTCAGTCACGGAGGCGGTCTTTTCGTAGGTGTCCGCCCAGAGCTGGTATTCGCTCTGAGCCACCTTGTCGTCGCTCTCGTACCGCTCGATGGCCGCCTTGTAGGTGTTCTCAAACCTCGCCTGCTGTAAGTCGAGGAGGTTCTTCTTCTCGTCCAGCAGAGTGTTGTAGGCTTCCTTCGTCTTGTCGTCGCCGGCTCCCACCCGGGAGACCAGTTCGTCGTACTGCCTCTGTGCGATGTCCACACGGGCTGTCTGCAGCTCGATGCTCTTCGCCAGCGTCTCACCCTTTTTCTCGATAAGGGCTTCAATGGAAGCAGTGTCGCCTTCGCCTGCTTCCCAGAGACTGTATTCCTTGTCGGCGGCATTCTGGAGGTACTTGTTGGACTTCAGTTCCTTCGTGTACTTCTCGGCGATAGTCTCGGCCAGAGTCTTTCCCTTGCTCGAGGATTTCTTGCCGGAAGATGCAGTGGAAGCGCCTGTACTGTCGTCGGGGAGATAGCCGCTGTACTGCTCGAGGATGAGGTCGGAATACTCGCTCGGGTCAAGACCCTCCAGACCAAGAGCACTTCCGATCTGCTTTGAGACCCAGTCCTTTGCCTCGCCAGTCAGGCCCTTCAGGGCGTCTTTCGCTTTGATCTCGCCGCTCTCGTACTTTCGCAGCGCTTCCGTCGCCTCGTCCCACATGGAGCTGGGCTTCCAGTCCGCGCCGAGATAGGGCGTATTCCGGGCTTCTTTCTTGGCGTCTTTCTCGGCAGCCTCCTGAGCAGCCTTTGCGGCTTTATATTGTGTGTCATAGAAAAGATCCTTGGATGCACCAGCCTTGTAGGGTACTTCTACTCCGCCTACCGTATAACCGCCCGTGCCGCTGGAAAGTCCGAAGGTTTGCTTCTGCCGCATGATGTCATAAAGCTCCAGCATCTTGTCCGAGGCAGTCTTCTTGGCTTCGTCCAGTGCCGCGCCCACAGCGTCCCGCACCTGCGAAGCGGACTCATAGCTTGCATCATAGAGCTGGCTTCTCAGGTCGGAGTCTCCGATCCCGAGGCGCAGTCCCTCCACGATGTTCCGTCCGTCCTCTTCCGCCAGCTGACTCGGCGAGTGGATGCCCCAGAAAGTCGTAAAGACGCTTCGGATGCTCTTCGCCACGGTCTGCATCCCTGCCAGTGCGCCACCGAGAGCGCCCGGGTCCTGGATGCCGATGGCAAGGCCTTCCGTGATATACCGGCCTATCTCTTCGAAAACCTTCGAGGGACTGTTGATGTCCTCGACCTCTCGGGCCTTATCGTTCACGGAGTTCATCATGTCTTCCGTGGCGCTCACTACGCCCGAAGTTCCATTTTGAATCCCGTCGGTATATCCATCTGCGGCGTCTTTTCCCTTTCCAGCAAAAAGCTGATAGATACCCGCCATAACGCTGTCGCCGTTCTTCAGCTCGTCCATGAAGTCATCGACCGGCCCCATAATGGCTTCCCGCAGCCACTTTCCAATGGCCTCGCCAATGTAAACAAAGGGGTTTTCCATTGTTTTGCCAAAGGGGTCGAGCAGTTCTTTCAGCTCAGGCCATTTGGCATTGATCCATTCAACAAAGTGTCCCCATATATCCTCAAGTGCGGGTAGGCATCTTACCCAGAGGACATTGAGCCACCCTATGATGGTGTCAAACAGAATAGCTCCCAGTGCCACAAGAGCCTGTGTGATGGGTTCTGCGCATTGTGCAATGGTGCTGCAAATGGCAGTAACAATAGCAACAAGTGCAGCCGTAATATCCGGCGCAGCCTCCACGATGGCCTGACAGCAGGGACGCAAGAAGGTCGAAAAGACTCCAAGCACTGCGAGTCCAATACCGAGGTCTTTCATGCTCTTTCCAAAGTCCTTGAATGCTTTGGTCAGGGTCAGCAGCGCTACGCCAAGCAACGGCGCTTTTTCGAGGATAAAACCCGCACCATACAAAATGGCGAATGTTCCAGTCAGTGCGGCAGCCGCCATAAGCAGGCTGTCCCATCGGACAAGATTGGTAAAGACGGCACAGGCTGCAGAGATGGCCAGCATTGCCGTGCTCATCCGCAGCAGAGCTTCCGCCGTAGAGAAGGAGTTCTTGCAGTATTTGCCCATTGCCCAGAGTGCAGCACCTAAAGCGGCAAGGCCAATTCCCACTGAAACAAAGCCGGCAGCAAGTGCAGGCAGTCCGCCCTCTCCGCCAATATATGCAAACGCCGCCACTGCACCTGCCAGTATCGTCATGGAAGCGGCAAGCCCCATCATGCTGGTGGCCATCTTGACGTCAAATTCCTTAATGACTTTTTTCATGACCACAGCGGTCCCAAGCAATATTCCGCCGAGCACAGCAACCTGTGCAGCGCCCCATGCAGCTCTTTGCCAGTCAAACTTGCTCAGTTGCCCGGCTATCACGCCCAGCAGCCCGACCGCCAGAGACATCTGTACAAGCCCTGCACCGGAGCCAAAAGTCACATCAGCAGCCAATCTACCCAGAACGCCTAACATACCCATGAGCGAAACGACCACTGCCGTAGCCCCGGCCACGTCACCTTCCGCGCCTGCTATCATGGTCACAGCCTGCGCCACAACGACTACTGCGCCCGCAATAGCTGCCATGCTCAGGGCAGACGCCATTTTGATGCCGCCCAGTGTCTTTTCACAGGCCATCATGAACCAGCTCATGGCCGTCAATGCACCCATCAGTACGACGATGTCGCCGGTCGCCTTCACAAGACTTGTAGCGGGTATCTCACTCAGCGGCTTCAGTGCGCTGGCCAGAATTTTCAGCGCCGCACCCATGGCCATCATAGTGACACCCAGCGAGAGGATGGTCTTGTAGCTCAAGGCCAGTATTTTGCCATCGCTTACCACGGTGAGCTTTTTCATCACCATGACGAGGGTCATCATCATGGTCACAAAGCCGCCCATGACCGATGCAAAATCGATGGCGCTTCCATTCCTGATGGCCTCCATCACCACCGCGATGCTGTCCGCGATCTTCTTGATGGCAACACCGAAGGTCAGCATTGCAGCGGCAGTACCCCACAGACTGGCAGTGTTCAGGGCTTTCAGCTTCAGAGTATCTACCGCTTTTCCCAGTGTCGTGGCGGCAGGCTGCAAGGCCCTCGCGGCCACCGCCAGCATCAGGATACCAGCCAGCGTGAAAGATGCCACATCGTAGAATCGGTCTGCCGGAATAAGGCTCATGGCATACATCGCACCAGTCAGGATAGCCATTGCCCCGGCCAGACTGAGGATGGTCTTCGTTGCCTGATTCTTCGAATACTGCTTGATTGCCGCCGTCAGAGCATTGAAGCTCCCGCTTACGGAGTTCAGTAATTTCGTGATGGGCGTCTCAAGCATCTTCTTGAAACCGATCATCGCCTTTGCCAGCTGAGTGAAAGAATAGGCGACGAGCCCCACGTCCAGAAGGCTCAGGAACCGGTAAATATCCGTCCCGCTGATGGAGTCAAATCCGTCTTTCAGTGCCTTGAAAAAGGCCTTCACCGGCTCGTAGACCCTGGACGCCGCGCTCTCCACGTTCCCGGCAGCACCCTTGAACTCCTCAGCAAAGGCGCTCACTGCAGCCCCCACGATGGCGGGCAGGCTCGTCAGCATTTCCTTATACCCGTTCAGGTTCTTGCTCTGCCCGGTGATAAAGTCGGCCACAATGCCGATTGCTTTGTTCGCACTTTTCTTCAGGTCGCTCAGCGCTCCACCCACGACACCGGCCACGGTCAGTGTGCCGGCTCCCAGTCCTTCCAGAATGCCCAGTAGGGTGTAGATCCCATCGCGCACTCCGTCCGGCAGGCTGTCGGCCCATTTTGAAGTTTCCTTCCTCGCTTCGTTCAGTTTCTCGCCGATGCTCTTTTTCAGCACGTCGCCCAGCGTGGTCAGCGGGTTCAGCAGCTTCCTGGCGCTCTTCGCGATGGCTTCCAGCTTCTCGCTGAGCGTCCCGCTTCCCAGCAGGGTGCTCTGCATCTCGGACACAAAGCTCCCCATGTTTCCTGCCACTTTCAGCAGCACTGCTCCCACCGGCCGCAGGACGTCCACCAGTACGCCAAAAGCCTTTGCCCCGGTCTTCGCCAGCGTCGTCATGGCGGTCAGCGGCAGTTTCACCACTGCAAAGATGCCCTTGAATGTCTGCTTCAGGTTCGCCGCACTCTCATCCGTGATGATGAGTTTTTTGGTCATCACATCCAGCCCTTCGGCGATGGAGCGTATCTGCTCTCCGCTGGTGGGCGGGAATATCTCGGTGAAGGCTTCGTGGACAGAGCCTGTGACCTTCCCGATGGCGTCCATGATGTTCCACAGGCTGTTGAACAGATGCTCCCGGCCTGACACCTCCGTCAACCCTTCTGCATACTGCTCAAGGTCGAGACTGCCGTCCGCCACCGCATCGTTGAGCTTCAGAAGGGCTTCGTAGTCCTTCTGGAGGTAAGGGTATCTCGGGTCGGCTTCATCCATCGTTTCCAGCAGCTCTGCATAGGTCTTGATGGTGTCGCTGAGACTGGTCGTCAGGAGTTCGGCGTTCACTTTGCCTTTCTGCAAAGCTTTCGCAAAGCTCCCCTCTTTCTCAATGGCCTCTTCGGTCACAGCGCCTTTTGCCAGCGCCAGCTTTTCCAGCACCGTCGTGTAAGCGTCTGCCTGGTCGCCAAAAGCGTCCCGCATCTGCTGCCAGCCGCTGTCGAGGCCTTCTTTCATCCTGTCCTTCAGGGCGTCGATGGAAGGCACGAAGATGTCGTACAGCCGGTTCGCCAGCTCCGTCCATGTGTCGGTGGCCTCTTCCTTGTTGCCAAAGATCGTCTCGAACACGGACATCCATTTTGAACTGACAGCGTCTTTCGTCGAGTCGATGGCCTGCCCGAAGCTGGTAGCCTGCTGGGCGGCGAGAGCGGCGCGTTCTGCCAGCTCCCCGTACTGTCCCTTCAGCTGTTCCAGCGCCTCCGAGCTGGTCATGCCCGGGTTCTTCTGGGTCAGCTCGTAGGCCGCTTCCATCATGGAAGCGTACTTTGCGAAGGTCTTTTCCATGACCTTTGTGTTGGCCCACTTCTTCTGCAAGCTCGACTCAAAACTGGCGATGGTCACTTCGCCTTCTTTGATGACGCCCAGCTCCACCGCAGTGTCGATAAGCTCCTGTTTCAGGGCTTTCGTCGCCGTACCCATCAGGTTCAGGCTCTTCCAGTCCTGCAACTGCAAATGCCCGGCGCTGTAGCTCTGGGTCAGGTTTCGGATGGTGCTCTGGAACGCAAAGCCCATCTTGCCCGCGTCTGCGGTGGCGTTCGCGATGCCCATGATCATGGGTATCATCTTGTCGATCTTGCCGCCCGCCGCCGTCATCTGCGAAAGCGCGCTGGTCATCTCACTGAAACTGTAGCTCGTCTCGTCCGAGTACCACATCAGCTTGTTCAGGTAGCCGTTCACCTGGTCGATGCTCTTGCCGGTGGCGTTCATGATGGTCTGGACGTTGGAAGTTTTCTCGTTATACTTATCCCATCCACTGGTGATCTGGTCCACCGACAGGTTTTTTACCATCTGCTCGCCAGTGCTTATCACCTTGTCCGTGATGCGCTGCAAGGCTGTAAAGGCGATGACGTCCAGTGCGCTGAACTTGGCCTGAACCGTGTCCAGTCCCTTCTCCATGCCGGAAAAGTCCACGTTCTCGCTGGCGGCCTGCACCTGTTTGAGACCCTTTGCCGCGCCTTTGAAGCTGAGCTTCTCTTTCAGCTTGTCCAGCGTCCGCATAGTGTCCCGGCTGTTTTTCTCGAACTGCGCGTTGTCAAACCGCATTTCGACCACACGCTGGTCTATCTCCTGGCTCACTCCCGCCTTACCTCCTCCCATGCTCTCTTGGCTATCTCGTCAAAAATAGGGCGCATGGCGGGGTTGATGTAGTCAACTCCTTCCACGTACCCTCCGTTTCTCGTGCCGTGTCCGTATTGCAGGATAACGGCGATGGGCGTTCCGTCCACGATGTTCGAGTTCGACCAGATGATAGTGATGCTATCTTTGCCCTTTTCCACCCGGTAGCTCCAGCTGGCAGCCGTCTTTCCGGTCTTCCTGGGCGTTGCCGCCGCCAGCGCTTCCACGCCTTTCTGACCGTATCCCGCCAGCACAGCGTCCAGTCTTCCGGCGCTGACACCTTTCAGGAAGCGCTCCGTCTTCTTGAAACCGCCCTTCTGCCGGAACAGAATAACTTTGGACACGAACCCACCTTCTCTCTGTAGCAGTGCCAGCCCCTTCGCGCCCTATTGAACTCTGTTCGTCCAGCTCAAACAAAGAGCAGCTATCCTCTCGTCCCAAGCTCTTTCTTTCGCTTGGCGTTCAGCGCCTTTCTCCGGGCCGCCTGTTCGCTCTTCGATACCTTCTTGGGCGGCTTATGTTTTTCGTTGCAGACACGGATGAGGGTCAGCAGCCGGTTCAGGTGCCACTTTTCGCACTCGAACGGGATACCTAGCTCCACCATGTCATAATACAGGACCTCGCTCGTCACGGCACTTGCGGTGCTTTTTCCTGAGCGGGGTCCGGCTTTGTTTGTATTCTCGTCTTCCCGGAACCATGTTGCGGTCATCGGGTCGTTCATATATGTATAAATAGCGGTGCAGTTCTCTTGCGTCAGATGGCGGTATGCTTCGTCCGGAACCCCTTTGTTCAGGGTCATGCAGCGCACATAGTCCTGCATCTGCTCCGGGGTCAGCCCGTTTTTTGCGTCGAGAAACGGCACGTGCCACTTGCTTTCCCATTTAGACAGAGAGAGCAGCGAGTGCTCCAGCGCCAGCGTTGTGGCCTTCCGGCAGATGAATTCCTCCCGGTCAGCATCCCAGTATTCTTCACCGGGTATCTGGATGGTCAGCATCTCGTCACTCTCCCTGTCATAGCCCTCTCCGTCTGCTGCGCAGCCACCTCTCCCAAAAGGAGAGGCACTGGCGTGACGGTCAGGCTTGTTTTTTAGTTGATATGGGTTCTTCGTTTTGCAATCGACAGTGCTCCACTTTTAAGATAAGGTTTCTATGAAACCTGCCCTCTGTAGCAGCGCACTGCCGTTTACGCCCTATTGGGCTTCTCTCATCCAGCTTAGAGTGGCTCGATATGTCAAAGGCTCCCCTACTAGGGGAGCTGTCGAGCGAAGCGAGACTGAGAGGTTTTACTGCGGGTCCGCCACGGCCAGCGCCCGGGCGTTGTTTGCGGCCACAGCGGCAGAAACTTCGGCGGCCTTCGCCTTGGCTTCGTTCTCAGCCACCATCTTGCGGACGTCTGCGCCCATCACACCGTTCATGAACTCTGCGGCCTTGTCCGGGTCGCTTGCCAGTTCCACGTAGAGGTCGGAATAAGCCTGAGTCGCCACAAAGTCTGCGGTGATCTCAGGGCTCTTCTCGAACTTGCGGCCGTCGAGGCTCTTCTTGCCGTAAGCCAGCAGCAGGATCTTCTTGAACACCTCGATGGCCTCACCCACCTTGGTGCTGTGCATCAGCTGCTCCATGTACTTGTCGTAGCCGCCGTCCTTGCTCAGGCCAAGGTCCATCATCTCGGCTTTGGTCAGATTGAACCAGAACTCTTCGACGCGCGGATTGCCGTCAAAGTCGGTGTAGGAAATGGTTTTCTTGATCATAGGTCATGCCCTCGTTCTTTCCATTTTGAAAAAATAGCAGTGCCTGCCCTCTGTAGCAGCGCACTGCTGTTCACGCCCTATTGGGCTTCTCTCATCCAGCTTAGAGTGGCCCGACATGCCAAAGGCTCCCCTAATAGGGGAGCTGTCGAGCGGAGCGAGACTGAGAGGTTCTTATGCCGCGTCGGTAACGCCGCCCAGCAGCTTGATGACCTCGTCCGGAGTGGGCAGGGTGCTCTCGCTGTTCTCGGTGCCGTAGATCTTGTCCTCCAGCAGCTTGAGCTTTGCGGCTTCGATGAGGGTGGAGTTGATGGTCATGTGAGCAGTGGGCTTGTAGCCAGTCACCTGAGTCGGGGTGGTGTCGCACTCCCAGCTGAAGGTCTCAGCATCCGGATTCTCGTTCACGGTCTCGTGGCTCTTGTCCGAGGGCGAAGCGGTGCTGTTCCATACCAGATGGATAATGTAGCCCTTCTCGGGGTCGTCGTCTGCACCGATGCGGGTGCGGTAGCTCAGACCGAAGGGGCAGCGCTTCTGCTGACCGATGCTCACGCCCTTTGCCACCTCGACAGAGCCATCACACTGCTCGAACTCGGGCGGATAGGTCAGTGCCTCGAGGGTGTACTTGAAGTTCTCTGCCGAGCGGATGGACGCGTACTTGATGTTGTCGGCGTAGATGTCGTTGGGGTCTGCGCCGTCAGGACTCTCGTTCACAGCGGTCAGGCCGTTCCAGGGTGCGCCGGGGCTATACTTGCCCTTTACCATCGGGAAAACGACGCCGTGGTCAACGCCCAGATGATACAGGCGCTCGCCGGTCTTATCCCATTCCAGTTTGCTCATAGGTCTTGTTCCTCCTTTTTGTTTTTCAGACGGTCATAGTGAACACGTCGTGGTATAAATTGTCCGCAATATAAGAGCGGTCGTGTCTGCACTGGTCGAGGCGTGACACGGCCGCTGTGAGGTCGCTGTCCGGGGTCTTGGTTATCACCGTCACCGTGTAGGAAGGGTGCTGGAGATAGACGTGGCCGTCAGCGTGTACATTGCGGATGCGGTTCAAATCGTATCGGATGCAGGGGTACTGCATTTTCAGGTTGGCGGGCGGCTGATAGTACAGGTGGATTTCTCCGACAGTTTCTTGCAGCACCCTCCGGAGAATGCCGTCCAGCCTCAGCCTCTGCTCACTCATGGTATATCCCTCCGAATGTCAGGATGAGGCGCGGGTACTGTACTTTCACGTCCGTCACCTTCCATTTCACGCCGCAAAATTCGGCGTATCGCATGGAGCCGAAATTCTCGTGGGCAAAAGGGTCTGCCACGATGCTCAGCCGGTTCTGGAACGTGACATTGTCGTTCACGCCATCCCCTGCCTGCAGCTGTCGGCCCCACTCCAGCACATCGCCGTAGTATTCGCGCTCCACCGTTTCCTCGGTGAAGACACTGGGCGCTGTCTCCACAGTCTGCCCTTCAAAGCCGATTTTTCCAAACCATTTTGCCATTGCTTCGTCACTCCATTTCAATTCCAGAGTCAGTGTACACTAACTTCCATGGCCGCCAAAATTACTCGGCGCTTGCCGTCCAGCTCTTGGCGGCAGTGCCGTCATAGGTCTTCACGCCGGTGGCCTCTGCGTATGCGATGGGCGCAAAGTAGTTCTTGCCGTCGCACACGATAAGACGGCCCAGCATGAAGGCGCGGCCAAGGTCGGCGGCGCTCACCTTCATCTTGTGCTCGGCGTCAGCGTACAGCTTGCCGTCGGTGTGGCCGTAAGCGACATATGCGCCCACGTGTACGTCCTCGGTACGATCATAAAAAGGTTTCAGGGTCATTTTTGATCTCCTTTCTTTTGCAGTGTCTGCCCTCTCTAGCAGCGCACTGCCGTTTACGCCCAGACGAAATTTCATTCGTCCTGCCAAAGTCTTCCCTTTCAAGAGGAGGTGTCGGCGCAGCCGACAGAGAGGTCCTAACGGGCGAGCGCTCTAAAGTTAAAGCGCCTTAGAGGTTTATTCTGTGCCTGCCCTCTGAGGAAAAGTGTCAGCTGAGCTGACGGAGAGGGCATCCGGCGCTCTTTACGCCGCCCACTCGATGGCCATAGCACTGTAGGGAGTCGTCAGTGCGCCGGAGCAGCGGGCCTCGATGAGGTACTTCATGGCGTTGTAGTCGATGTCGAAGTCGTCGAACATGGAGACAGCGCCGCCCTTGTCTGCGCCCACGGTGTAGTCGGCCAGATTGACGATGACAGCGGCCAGATCACCGCCCTTGGCGCCCTTGCGGCCTTCCATCTCAGGCACAGTGACGATCTTGCTCACGCGCAGCTTGCGGGCCAGTGCAGCCTCGTCGGCGTAGAGCGTGCGGCCCATGTTGTCTTCCAGCAGGAGCATCTCGGTCAGAGCGTCCTCGGTGGTGAACATAACCGGGGTGCCGCTGCCGCGGTACTCCTTGCGGCTGCGGATGACCTGCTTGATAAAGGCCTTGTACTTGTCCTCCACCTTGGTCAGGCCGGTCGTAGCCACCTGTACCTTGATGGTAAACAGGTCGGCATCGTTGAAGATAGGACGGATGCAGTTCTCGTCGATCTTGTCCTCGCTTGCCGCCTGACGGCCATCGCCCAGGATATAGGCCAGCGCCAGCTCACGGTTCAGCTTGTAGCGCATCTCGTTGTGCAGCCATGCCACAACGTCGAAGCTGGTGATGTCGCTCACGTCGTCGCGGTCGAGCTTCTGCTTCTTGTACACAGTGGTCGGGCCGGTGGAGCGGCGCAGCAGGCCAAAGACCTCTTCGATTTTATAATTGCCCTTCACATAACCCTTGGCGCGGGCATCTTCGGGGGTCAGGTCTGCGAACATGCTCTTGAAGCGGCTGAACGGGATGTGCTTCACGCCTCCCATCACTACGCTCACCCAGTCGTCGGGCTTGTCGATGATGCGGGGCGTAGTATCCAGCAGGTGGTCTTCCGGGAACAGCCAGTCGATATTGTCGATGCCGTGGCTCAGCTCATCGATCTCGCCCTGCTCCACGCCGGCGTTGTCGAAGGCCGCCTTCAGGGTGCCGCTGGTCTTTGCACCCTTGATGATGCTGTTGATGTCGTCGATGCTGTGCTTCAGCACGGTCTGCTTGCCCGCATCCTTGTCGAAAACATTGTGCTTCATGTCGCTTTCATCCTCCTCGTCTTCGCCGCCGTCACCGTCCTGCTCTTCCAGAGCGAGACCCACCAGTGCATGGCAGCATTCCTTCTGCTCGTCGGTCATGCTGTTGTAGACCTCTTCGAGCGTCTTACCGTTGGTTTCCTCGGCCATCTTGCCGTCCTCCTTGTTGTCGTCGGAGTGGGCCAGTACGGCCTCCTCCAGCGGGTTGCCCTCCGGGTCCATGCCATGTTCGAGGCTCAGACTGCCCGGGTCGTTAAAGATAAAGGCTTCGCAGCCCTCATCGTCCATATTGTCAGCGCTGTGCTTTACCACTTCCTGAATGAGCGCGCCGGGGTTGCAGCCTGCCAATACGAGGCTCAGTTCCCGGATGACGCCGTGTTTCACCACCTGTCCGGCCTTCTGCAGACCGTTGGCCCAGATGGAAAAAGCGTTCAGGTCGCCGTTCTCCACGCACTTCTTGGCCGTCTGGCCGGTGGGCGTGTCGTTGAACTTGGCGTAAGCGTAGACCCCGCCCTTGCGGTTTTCCAGCAGTGCATGGCCGATGACATTGTCAAGGCTCGAGTGGTCGTGGTTGTACACCATCGGCACAGTCTGGCCACTACAGCCCTTGAATGCGTCTTCTGCAATGGTCAGCCCGTCGTAACACTTCGTGTTCGCCTTCGTCGCCCAGCCGCTGCAATCGTAGTCAAAATTCACCATTTTGATTTCTCCTTTCTTTTAAGATTCATTTACCATCTGCTCCACAGCCTCTCGCCCTCTTGCGGCGGGGGTCACTGCCAATCTGTGCCGCCTGTCCCGCGTTGGGAGAAAGATTCTTGTTCAGCAGCTGGTCTGCCTTGGGGTCTTTCGAGGGTTTCATTCCGATGACCTGACGGAACTCGTTCGACGTCATGATCTCGTTACGGGTGAACTTGTCGGCCATCTCGGCCACCATCGAGACGGGTGCCAGCTTGAACGGGTCGCGGAAGTACATGATGCTCTGCTTAGCCTTGAGGTCTTCACGGCTCAGGAACTTCCGCTTCAGTTCATCCACCACAGCCGCCACAAGGGGCTCGATGACTCGGTTCTCGTAATTGGTCATGACAGTGTCGTCCGCTGTGCCGTTCATGATCTCCGGCGTCAGCCCCAGCTGGCTGTAAGCCATGTTGGTCAGGTACTCGATGCTTTTCAGCAGGTTGTTCTCGAGGCTCCGGTTCAGCTGGGTGATATGCTCCGTGGCGTCAATGTAGCCGATGCCGTATCGGCTGCCCGCCAGCTGCTCTTCCAGTGTCTTCCGCCGCTCCTGCGCCTGTTCTTTCCGGGCAGGGCTTTTCACGGTGTAGGGCAGCTGGATGATAAGGTCGAGCTTTCCGCTTCCGGCCTGCTCGTCCACGGCGTCCATGATGCGCAGCTTGCTGATGAGCCGCTGGACGGTGCTGTTGGGCTCGTTCATGACAGAGTAGAAGGGGTTCTCCACGATAGCCGCCCGCTCTTTCGGCAGGATGACTTCTTCCTTCTGCCCGGTCCTGTCGTTGTAAAGCTCCACCCGCACATCGTCCGGGTACCACTCCTTCACCTTTCCCACCCGCATCGACAGGATCTCTGTCTCCCCCGTCACCGGGTCCTCGTCGATGTCCACCGGAACGATGGCAATGACGCCTTCGTCCAGCAGGGAGAGATACATGTCGTACCGCAGAGCCCTGCCCGTCTGGTCCTTGTTGGCCGAAAGGTTCAGGCATGAATTAAGGCCCGAGTCCAACACCGCATCGAAGCGGTCGTTTTCGTCGAGCCTTACGTGGTTTATGGTGATCGCTGTGGCGTCCTGCGCCATCCGGGCGTAAATTGCCGTCAGGATGGTACGGTCAGTCGTCCGGTTCAGTCTTGGCCGGTCGGGCCGGTAGCTGTAGCCCCCTCCGTACACCCGGGGAGGGTCCCGGTTCAGAAATGCGTTCCAGGCATGTTTCAGCCTGGCGCCAAAGGTATTAGGCATCTTTAGATCCTCCCGGGTCAGTCGTCCTTCTTCTGGTCGTCTTTCTTCTGCTGATCCTGCTTTGCAGCACTGCCATTCACCACAGCATTCGCCAGTTCAGGATTGCCCAGCACATCCGAAACGAATTTCTTCGCGCCGTAGCTCATCACGCCCGCTGTCGCCTTGGTCAGTACCTGCTTTCCGGCGTCCGACATGACCTGCTTCACAAAGCTCTTGCCGCCGTACACGTCGTTCCGCAGCTGCTTCACGTCCTTCTGGAGTTGCAAGCGCTCCTTCTCGGCCTTCAGCTCCTTGTTGGGGTCATCGACCCGGATGTTGGTCTGCCCCTGTAAGTCGCGGTACTGCTTTTCCATCTGGAGCCGGTTGATGCGCGCCCGCAGCTCCTCATCGGAGTAATCCTCGGCTTTCTTGCCCGAGCGCTTCGGCGCATATTCCACCTTGGGTTCTGCGTCCTCACCGGCGTTTCCGTCTCCATAGTGCTTCCTGCCTGCGGCCGTCAGGGTGCCGTCTTTGTTCTGGTATCGCCGCACGCCCCACTTCATGCCCTTGATGCCCCAGTGGTAGAGTTCATTTTTGTAGGTCTGCACTTTGCCATCACCTCACTTTCACTGCAATGTCAGCTTCCGCCCCAGCAACTTTGCTACTCTCTGAGCACCCTTCTGCACAGCACGCTTCCGGCGTGCCGCCGACATTTTCTTGTTGTACCGCTTCTTGGCGGCTTTCATGCGGGCCTTCTTTTCCTTGTCCGTCTCTGCCTCGGCCCGCTTTTTTTCGGTACATGTTGTCCCGCAGTCTCGTCACCTCGTCTCCCGAGATGTACTTCTTGCGCAGCTTCAGCTTACCGTCTTTATCCTCGTACTCCTCGGTAGCCACCCACGCACCGCGCCCGTTCGGGTGCCTCTCCCGACGGTATTCCCCTGTAAGGCGGGCTTTGCCGTTCAGGGTCTTCTGCTTGTCCCACTCTTTCTGTTGGGCGCGGGTCGGCTTCCTGTCGGGGTCCTCGCCTCTGCTGATCGCCCGGCTTCTCCGGTAGTTGTCGTATGCTTCCTTACTGTAGAAGTAGTAATATTCCGTGTTGCCGTTCCGGTCCGTGCCTACTTCGACCCGCTGGTAGTACTTGTGATTCTTCCGCGCACTGCCCTTTCCAAACAGCCCGTGCTCCATGAATTTCCCGTAATCCATTTTGATTTCTCACCTGCCTTCACTTCAAACTGATTGCATGGGCAATATGATCCCACCAGTCACCCATCATATATAACCTCACTCAAATGCATCCCGATTCAGCTTCCACGCCACGTAGGCATCCATCAGCGCCGCCACGGCGTCGATCTTCTTGTCGTGCCGCTGCTTGTAGAGCTTCCGGTTCCCGTTGGTGTCCTCCAGCGTGATGCAGTTGCCCATGGCAAACTCCATCAGTGCCTCGTCGAACAGCAGCTTTCTCTGTTCGCTCAGCTTCTTCAGTTCGCCCAGCGGTACGCTCTCCGTCCTTGCGCCCTGAATGACCTTCTCGATGCCAAAGGGGCCGTTCTCCTGCGCCCACCGCTCCACGAATTCCTTCGCGTTATAGGGGTCGTAGCCAAAGGCCCGCACGTCGTACTCGCTCTGCAGGATGTAGGTGTCGAGGTCATCGTAAACCTGCATCATGTCCAGCACAGTCCCGTCGAACACCTGCAAAGTGCCTTCGTTCATGAACTCCTCGTACTTCTGCCGCATCGCCAGCGGAAGCTGTGAGAGGGTGTAGCTGGTGATGTAATCTCGCGTTTTCACCCCGAAATATCCGTTCTCCATCGGGAACAGGAAGGTAAACGAGCAGAAATCGTCGCCCAGCGAAAGGTCAGCGCCCATAGCACAGGGCATCTGCCAGAAGTCCCGGTGTCGGTGCCGCAGGGTCTCCTCATAAGTAAAGAAGTAGGTGTAGCCTTCCATCGGCAGGTTGAATCGCTTGGCCAGAATATCATTCCGTGCGCCGGGCGAGTTTTCAGCGCGCTCCACATCCAGCTGGTAAGTCTCGTAGCTCACAGTCTGCCCGAGGTTCGGGTTCGCCTTCAGCCACATTTCCGGCTTGCCTACTTCGTCGATAGAGTCCAGCTTGTAGTAGAAGATGGAGACATGCGGGTTGATATACTCGCCCTTCAGGATCTCCATCAACTCCATTTTGATGGTGTCGCCGCAGCCGTTTCGGACAGTACCCTCCGAGCTTGCCGCCACGATGAGATAATCTTCGTTCTTGGCTGCGCCCTGCTCAATGGCGCCGATGGGGTCTTCCCGGATGTCGCAGGAGAGCCATTCGTCCACGGTCGCCACACGGTCGCGCCGACCCTGTAATTTCTCGATGGTCATGGGGCGTATCTCCAGCAGCGAACCCGTCAGGAAATTCTCGATTCCTTTCTTGGTGGAGGCCATCTTCACCCGGTCGCTCTTCGCACCCGTGGTGTTCTGGATGCTGCCCATGGTCATAAACTTAAAAACAGGCCCTCTCGCCCGCGCCAGTGCTGTCCGGAACGGCGAAAGGACTTCTTCTGCCTGTTTCATGGTGGGAGCAGTCGTCACCTGCTGGGTCGTGCTCTTGTCCACCGTCATAAAGTAGGCCTGTAAGCACTCCAGATACATGGTCTTTGCGGCCGCACGGGTGATGATGAGATACTGCTTGGTGATGAGCCGCTTCTTGATGCGCTTGCGCTCGTAGTGTCCCCCATGTCCGCCGGGCTCCGGCACGTACACGCTCCGCTCCACAAAGTAGTACCAGCCGAAGATCTCCTCCGCCCAGAGCTTGAAGCTGTCCAGCAGTTTCAGATCACTGCCGTCGGTCAGCGTCAGCTCCCTCTCGCAGAACTTGATAAAGCCGTTGACGGCCTTGTCGTCGTAGTAAACGCCCGGGTTCGCGATGAGGTCGTCGATCCGGTTCATTTCCATTGAAATTTCCCGGCAGACAGGGATCTCGCCCCGCATCACGGCCTCCCGGAACCGGCCGTAGTAGATGGGCGTGGCCGTGTTCGAGAGTGCCATGATTCCGTTCTCCTGTCAATCGTTCATTTTATAGCAATTCAACTTTTCAATGCAACAGCATTGAATTGCATATCACAAATATGCTATTTGGATGTTGCACTAATTTCTTGACTTGCGATAGATTCGAAATAAGGCTTATACAGCGTGCTGAAACACCGTGCCGCGTTTGGACAGGCATCTGTCTTGAATCGAGCGCATTTCCTGCAAATGCCGTATTCGTCTGACTCATCGGTTGAGCGCAAAACCGTGCCAAAGATGAGCTTTTCGTTCAGTTCCATTGTCATTCCTCTGTTTTATCAAACTCGATGTTCAGCCGAAACTCCATTTCTGCAACGGTATTTTTCAGCGCCTCCATGGCGGTCGAACTCTGCGGCGGGTCGAACGCGAGCCTTACCTTTGCGCCCATGTAGGACGCGATGGCCTTCGCCCGCTCGTCTCCGGGCAGAAAGTCGTCCCACACGGCACTTGCGTCCACGATGCCAAAGCCCTTCTCCGGCCCGACTCCCAGCTGCTGCAGCACCAGAAATACCGCGTTGATGTGCATGATGATGTCCGCATCAAACGCCGTGTAGCTCTCCGCTATCCCCAGCAGCTTCTTCACGCTTGTCAGGATGCTGTCCATAAGTTATCTCCTTTCGCACATCTGGCAAAAAATCCTCTTTCGTTTCTTTACACTCCTCTGTCTCCATGCTATACTTGCCTTAAAGATTCCATACTATAGGAGGATGTCTATCATGCGTGCCTGTAAATGCCCCAACTGCGGCGCAAACCTCAGCTTCGACGACACATCCCGGGACTATGCTTTTTGTGAATATTGCGGCGCAAAAATAGACCTGATGGATAAGCGTACCTACCATACCGAACACATTATCGATGAAGCTAAAATAAAAAATGCGGAAAATATTTCCCGCATCGTCAATATTTTTGCAGCTCCTGTAGAGGAGAAACAGCGTCAGAAAGAGTTTGAGCGCCAACAGCAGGCCGAAGCCGCACGCAGAGAATATGAGCGCCAAAAACGCAAAGACGAGGAAGCACGCGAAAATCGTGAAGCCATGGAA
>ENA-OUQN01000656-OUQN01000656.1-human-gut-metagenome-genome-assembly--contig:-NODE-656-length-26291-cov-7.606190_pt1 | contig 26291 bp, 19 predicted proteins | sample MGYA00237950_ERZ548832 | MGnify/ENA primary metagenome ERZ548832 (study PRJEB26490, sample SAMN05194703) | human gut metagenome | biome: terrestrial biome; feature: human-associated habitat; material... | reverse complement strand
AGCATAGCCTCCGAGGCTTCCTATCCGCTTCGGGTGCTATGCTTATTTTGTACCAGACAATGAAAAGAGACTTTCAACCATTCAAAAATTGCACCGCTGAAACCAAAAGAGAGTGCCCCCCCGGCAGCGCAGAAATTGCGTCGCCATAGACAAAGATAGGGCGGAAGTCACCGCGAGGCAAATGATAACTTTCTGATAACTGTTCCGCTTTCTGGTAGCTTTTCCCTCTTGGTTACGGTATTGTTCGTTGGCGAAAGGGGTTGATTTTATGCCGAAAAGACGAGCAAACGGCGAGGGGAACATCCGCAAGCGAAAGGACGGCCGCTGGGAGGGCCGGTACACAGTCGGTCGTGATCCCGAAACCGGAAAAGCCATCATCAAAAATGTTCTCGGCAAAACACAGGCAGAAGTTAAGGAGAAACTCAAGAAAGCCATCGAAGAAAATGTGGGCATCGACTACGGGCGGGCCAAGACCTACACCGTGGGTAACTGGTTAGAAGTGTGGTACGAGAACTATGCCAAAATCAAAATGCGCCCATCCACCTACCTGACCTATCATGGCTACATCGAAAACCACATCAAGCCGCAGCTCGGCAAGATCCCGTTGAATGATCTGACGACGCTGCATCTGCAACAGTTCTACAAGAAATTGTTGGCGGAAGGGCGGGTAGAGCGAATCGAAGCACAGAAGCAGCCCAAGGGACTGAGCGCCAAAACAGTGCGCAACATCCATCAAATCATTTCCTCTGCCCTGAAGCTGGCAGTCGAGCAGCGGCTGATCGCCCACAATCCGGCAGACGGCTGTGCGTTGCCGAAGGCAGAGCGCAAGGAAATGCAGACGCTTCCTGTTGAGCAGCTGGCATCCTTCCTCCGCGAGGCAAAAGACAGCGGCGTGTTCACCCTGTACTACATCGACCTGACCACCGGCCTGCGGCGCGGCGAATTGCTGGGATTAAAATGGTTGGACATTGATTTGGAAAAAGGAGACCTCCGGGTTCAACGGCAGATCGGGCGCATCGACGGCAAGATCATTGAGATGCCGCTGAAAACGAAAAACGCCTACCGCACCTTGCCGCTGTCGGCAGATGCGATAAACGTTCTGATGCAACAAAGAAGAAAAACGGGTAACAGCGAATGGGTGTTTCTCTCGCCCACCGGAGGCCCCATGTCGCCGGACAGTGTGCTGCACATGCTGCACCGCATTCTAAAGCGGGCAGGGTTGCCGAAGGTGCGTTTTCACGACCTGCGCCACACCTTCGCAACGCTGGCTCTGCAAAACGGTGTGGACGTGAAAACGGTGTCCTCAATGCTCGGTCACTACTCCGCAGGCTTCACGCTGGACACCTACGCCCACGTCACCACCGACGCCCAGCTCAAGGCGGCGCAAACAATGGGCAATATCCTATCCCGTGCGGTATAGACCTTTCCGCTGCCCGCTCCCGTTGGGGTCAGCGTTTGGGTCAGAAAAAATGGGAAGTAAGTTATTGGGCACAAAAGTGCGGAAAAAGTCCTGATTTCTTACGAAATCAGGACTTTTCTGGTTGCGGAGGCAGGACTCGAACCTACGGCCTCCGGGTTATGAGCCCGACGAGCTACCAACTGCTCCACTCCGCGATATGAAATTAAGGGAATACTGGTGCCGGTGACCGGACTCGAACCGGTACAGTATTGCTACCGGGGGATTTTAAGTCCCCTGTGTCTACCAGTTCCACCACACCGGCAGATATCGGCAACAGATAATATACCATACCTCCGCCGTGATGTCAACACCTGTTTGCAAAAAACTTCTCCGTCCGCGTTTTGTTCCTTTGACTTGTCGGCCTTGCTATGCTATACTATACTTGTATTGTTATCGAAAAGAGGCGGACTATGCAGATCGGAATGGTAAAAATTGAATCGAAGCTCGCGCTCGCGCCGATGGCGGGCGTAACGGATGCTGCATTCCGCCAGATCTGCTCCGAAAAAGGCGCGGGCTACACCGTCACGGAGCTTGTGAGCGCCAAGGCGCTGTGCTACCACGACACGAAGACCGCACAGCTGCTTCGTCCGTTTCCGAGCGAAAAGCCGTTTGCCGCGCAGATCTTTGGCAGCGATGTGAACTGCATGGCCGAGGCCGCGCAGATGGCGATCGAAATTTCCGGCGCGGACATCTTGGATATCAACATGGGCTGCCCCGTGGGCAAGGTCGTCAAAAACGGCGACGGCAGCGCGCTGATGAAAGATCCCGAAAAGGCCGCGCGCATCGCTGAGGCGGTCGTGCGCGCCGTCAAGGTCCCCGTCACGGCGAAGATGCGCCGCGGCTGGGACAAGGGCAGCATCAACGCCGTCGAGCTCGCCAAAATGCTCGAAGAAGTGGGCGTCAGCGCCGTCGCGGTGCACGGGCGCACGCGCATGCAGATGTACGGCGGCGAGGCCGACTGGAATACGATCCGCGACGTCAAGCAGGCCGTCAGCATCCCCGTCATCGCCAACGGCGACGTTTTTTCGCCCGAGGCCGCGGTGCGCATCCTCAAATTTACTGGCGCGGACATGGCGATGATCGGCCGCGGGAGCTTCGGCAACCCGTGGCTCTTTGCGCAGTCTGCCGCTGCGCTCTCAGGGCGCGAGATTCCGCCGCTGCCGCCGTTTGCCGAGCGGTGGGACACCGCCGTGCGTCAGGTGGAGCTCTCCGCACAGTATCAAAACGAGCGCGTCGCCATGTTACAGGCGCGCCATCACCTGTGCTGGTACCTAAAGGGCATCAGCCACGCGAATTATTATAAGGAGAAGATCGTGCAGCTCTCAACGCTTTCCGAGCTGTACGCGCTCAGCGCGTCGATCAAGCGGGATCTGCGCTGAGGGTCAGATAAAAAGCTATGAACGAACGGGAACTCATTGCGCGCCTTCAAAAGCGGGATGAAGCCGCCTTCGAAGAGCTGATCCGCCAATATGAGAAAAAAGTGTATACGCTGTGCTTCCGCATGTGCGGCAACAGTGAGGACGCCGAGGAGGCCGCGCAGGATGCCTTTCTTGCGCTCTGGCGCGGGATCGACCGCTTCCGACAGGAGTCATCGCTTTCGACGTGGATCTACCGTCTGGCGACGAACGCCTGCATCGACACGCTGCGGCGGCGAAAAAAACAGAGCGGCAGCGTCTCGCTCGACGACGAGGAGCTGTTTGTCGACGCGGTCGACACCTCGCCCCAGCCGCAGGAGACGGTCGAGCACCGCGAGGCACAGAAATTATTGCAGGAGGGCCTCTCCGCCTTGCCGGAGGAGTACCGAAAGGTGCTCATCCTGCGCGAGATCGAAGGCCTGAGCTACACCGAGATCGCAGAAAGCGCGTCGATCGAGCTGGGCACGGTCAAATCGCGCATCAGCAGGGGCCGATCACTTTTGCGCAACTTTTTATCCGGAAACGGGAACTTTTTTGAAATTGCTTCGTCAAAAGTTACAGAATGTAATCGTGAGGAGATGAGCGCCAAATGAAATGTTGTGAACAGTACGCCGCCGCGCTCTCTGCCTTTGTGGACGGAGAATTGAGCGAAAACGAAAAGGAAGAGGTGCTCTCGCACGTAGAGCACTGCCAGAACTGCCGGGAGTATCTCTCGGAACTGATGATCGTGCACACGATGTTCGAGGAAACGCCCGAGCTCGACGCGCCGGAGGGCTTTTCCGAGCGCGTGCTCGAGCGGGTGCACGAGGAAAAGCGCGCGAGATCGCGCCACCGCCGCGCATGGCCGCGCGTGCTGGCCGCGTGCTTTGCGCTGCTTGTCGTCACGGCCGCGGCGTGGAAGCTGGCGCCCGCGATGGGCAGTAACGGCGACAGCGCCGCAGACTGCAACACCAGCGGCAATGACACGGCGAGCGCGCCCGCTGCGTCCGGCGACACGGCGGAGGACTTTACCTACAGCTATTCCGCTGTGCAGAAGGAGGGCGTGCAGGCCGACGCCAGCCCGTTCGACACCTATGACGCGGAAGACGGCGCAGACGACCGCTCCGCCGACGCAAGCGGCGGCTATGCCATCATCACGCTGGATGTGCCCGCGGCGGCGGAATTTCTGCACGAGCGCGGCATGGCCGTGTACGCGGAAAATGACGAGTACGTCAGCTACCTCGTCGTGGCCGAAGCGGCACATGACTTAGCAGACGCCATGGAGCTGCCTGAGGCTGAGCGCACCGCGCTCCGTCAGGCAGACGATATTCTGATCGTCGAGGTCGCCAAGACCGCACCGGCGGTCGAAGAGCCTGCGGAAAACACCCCCGCAGGAGAAGAGGAGAGCGAATGAACGATATCGGCGTGATCGGCGGCGCGGACGGCACGACACAGATCGTCGTCTCCGGCAGCATCGGAGGGCCGATCCTGTGGATCTTTTTCGGCGCGCTGGCGCTGATGGTGATTTTATACGCTGCATTTTACCGACGCTCAAAGGGCAAGGCGGTCTGCCTTGCCCTCGCGGCGGTTTTCTGCGTGGCGGCGGATCAGGCCGTCAAATTCCTCGTCGTGAACACAATGTCGCTCGGCGAATCGGAGCCGCTGCTGCCGCCGCTGTTACAGCTCACGCGCGTGCACAACTACGGCGCGGCGTGGTCGAGCTTTTCGGGCGCACGGTGGCTGCTCATCGCGCTGACGGCGGCGGGCATGTGCGCCATCGCATGGCTGCTCGTCAAGATCGTGCGCCATCCGCTGGGCCAGTGGTCGCTTGCGATCATCCTCGGCGGCGGCATCGGCAATCTCATTGACCGCGTACGCCTCGGGTACGTCGTCGACATGCTGGACACGATGTTCATGGACTTTCCCGTCTTCAACGTGGCGGATGTGTTCGTCGTGTGCGGCACGGTCTGCGCGCTAATTTACTACCTTGCCTTTTACAGCAAGAGCGACGAGAAAAACTGGGGGAACAAGGTCGATGGAACCGATCCTGCTGCAAACAAGTGAAGCCGATGCCGGTACGCGGCTCGACGCCTGCCTCGCCAGCGCAATTGAAGACCTGACCCGCTCCGCCGCGGCGAAAGCTGTCGAGGACGGGCGTGTCCTCGTGAACGGCAAAGCGCCGAACAAGAGCTACAAGCTCACGGGACACGAGCAGATCGAATTCACCCCCGAAGAGCCCGCGCCCATCGACGCCGTTCCGCAGGACATCCCTCTGGACGTTGTCTACGAGGACGACGACGTCATCGTCGTCAACAAGCCGAGCGGGCTCGTCGTCCATCCCGCGCCAGGCCATCCGGACGGGACGCTCGTGAACGCCCTTTTGTATCACTGCGGTGACAGTCTCTCCGGCGTCGGCGGCGCGCTGCGCCCCGGCATCGTGCACCGCATCGACCGCGACACGAGCGGGCTCATCATCGCGGCAAAAAACGACTACGCGCACCAGTTCCTCTCCGCCCAGCTGGCCGACCACACGCTCGCGCGCACGTATGAGTGTATCGTGGTCGGCAACTTACGTGAGGACAGCGGCACGGTCGACGCGCCCATCGCGCGTGACAGCCGCGACCGCAAGCGCATGGCCGTCGTTCCGGGTGGACGCCGCGCGGTAACGCACTGGGAGGTCATCGCCCGTTATCCCGGCTACACGCATGTGCGGTGCAGGCTCGAAACGGGCCGCACGCATCAAATTCGCGTGCACATGGCCTACCTCGGCCACCCGATCCTGGGCGACACGGTCTACGGCACAAAAAAGGCCGTGCCGGGTCTAACCGGTCAATGCCTGCACGCGGTCGGGCTGCAATTTATCCACCCGCGGACGAAGGAGCTCGTCTCGCTCACATGCCCGCTGCCCGAGGAATTCACCGCCATGCTGCGCAAGATCGACCGATAGATCAAAACCCGCAGGCGAGGGCCGACGCCTTTGCCTTATTCTACAGGAAATACAGGTGAACAATGTGAAAGACCTGCAAACCATTGAGGAGACCCTCAAATATCTGCAATTCGACAACTGGGAGCAGAGCGCGCCGGGCCTTGCGCGCTCGCGCGAGCTTCTGGGTCTGCTCGGCAACCCCGAGAAGAAGCTCAAATTCGTCCACATCGCGGGCACGAACGGCAAGGGCTCTACCGCCGCGATGCTCGCCTCCGTGCTCCAGCGCGCGGGGTACCGCACGGGGCTCTATACCTCGCCGCACCTGCTGCGCTTCCACGAGCGCATGCGCGTGAACGGGGAAGAGATCGACGACAACTCCCTCATTTCGCTCACAAACACCGTGCGGAACGCGGCGGAGAGCATGAGCGAACTGCCCACGGGCTTTGAAATCATGACGGCCATCGCCTTCCTCTACTTTGTGCAGGAGCAGTGCGACATCGTCTCGCTCGAGGTCGGCCTCGGCGGGCGCATGGACTCGACAAACGTCATCCCCGCGCCGGAGGTCTGCGTCGTGGCGAACATCGGCTTGGAGCACACGGCCATTCTCGGCGACACGGTCGAGAAGATCGCTGCGGAGAAATGCGGCATCATCAAGCATGGCTCACACGCCGTGCTCTTCGGCCAGAGCGAGGGCGTGGAGAACGTCGCGCGCGAAAAGTGCGCGCAGGAGGACGTGGCTCTCACGATCACCGCGCAGGAAAAGCTTGAGCGCATTTCGTCCTCGCTCGACGGTCAAGAGTTCAAATACCGCGGCCGCGGGCCGTACCACCTGCGGCTTCTCGGCGAGTATCAGCTCTTGAACGCGCTGACGGTCATCGACGTGTGCAACGCGCTGCGCTCGCGCGGCTGGGACAAGCTCACGGACGAGGCCATTGATGAGGGCCTTTCCCACGCCCAGTGGCCCGGACGGCTCGAGCTTCTGCGCCGCGGGCCGGACTTCATCGTTGACGGCGCGCACAATCCCCAGTGCGTCGACGCGCTGATGGATTCGCTCGCCGCGCTCTACGGCGACAAAAAACTCATCTTCCTCACAGGGGTGCTTCGCGACAAGGACTGGCAGCAAATGCTGCGCCGCGCGCTCCCGCTCGCCAAGGCGTTCGTCGTCATCACGCCGCCTTCTGCCCGCGCACTCGATGAAAACGAACTCGCCGCGTGGCTGAACGCACAGGGCGTGCAGGCCGTCCCCGCCAAGGATACCGACGACGGCGTCCACCGCGCCTTGGAGCTTGCAGGTGAGGACGACGCCATCTGCTCCTGGGGCTCGCTCTACTTCACCGGCGAGGTCCGCCGCGTCCTGACGGAACAGTAAACACGATAAAAAAGGCCGCTGCGAAACGCCGCAGCGGTCTTTTCATGATCCCCATGCCGCATTTGCCGCGACCAGCGGCAAACAGGCCCCCACACCCCAATCGGCGCAAAAGCCAGCATCCCACACCCGCCGCATTCGCTGCCTCCGGCAGCGAACAGGCCAGAAGCAACATCCTCCGTCCCCCACCCGCCGCATTTTCTGCCCCCACGGGCAGAAAACAGGCACCAGCGTCGCAGACTTTCGCGTCCGCAGACGCGAAATAATTTTAATCATAAATCGCCGCGACATGCGCGTGGCGATTTATTCTTCTCGCTTCGCGCGTGTCGCAGCCGCCTACGGCGGCAAGGCACGAAGCGAAGTGCGATCCCCTAAAATCAAAGGGATCCCATCCGATGGATGGGATCCCTTTGATTTTAACTTAGATAGTTGAGCGGGTTGACGTAGCTGCCGTTTCTCTGAATGCCGAAGTGGCAGTGGACGCCGCTGGCGACGCCGCTGCGGCCCGCTTTGGCAACCTGCTGGCCCTTGTAGACCGTCTGTCCCGCGGAAACGAGCAGCGACGAGTTGTGCTCGTAATACGTGACATAGCCGTTGTTGTGGTCGATGATAACGACGTAGCCCATCGCGCCCTTGTAGCCCGCGTAGGTCACGCGGCCGCCGTCGGCGGCGTAGATCGGCGTGCCGTAGGAGCAGGCGATGTCGATGCCCTTGTGGTTGCTCGTCGCGCCGCGGATACCCGTGCTGCGGTAGCCAAAGTACGACGTGATGCGGCCCGAGCACGGCCAGCGGAAGCTACCGGTGGGGTACCAGGTCGGGCGGACCTTCGTGCCGCGGGCGCGCGTCTCGGCCACAGGGTCGGAGAGCGTGACGGATGAGATGACCGTGCGCTCCTGCTCCTCGCCGTTGACATAGGTGACGTCGGCCACGATATCAGCCTTGCCGAACGAGCCTTTGGAGATCACGCGCTCGTCGCCCTGATACATGGACGAATCGCTCACGTAGTTCACGTCATAGTTGACGTCCTCGACATAGTTCTGCCGCTCGGTGACCTTGACGGTCAGGTACGGCACAGCGTTCGAGAGTGTCAGCGCATCGCCGATGTGGATGCGGTTGATGTCGTAGCCAGGGTTCAGCGCTTCGAGCTCGGCGGCGGTCATGCCGTTGTTGTTGGCGATCTGGCCCCAGGTGTCGCCCTTGACGACGGTGTAGGTCACCTCGCCCGACTTCGTCGAATTCAGGATCTCGGCGATCTCGCCGAGGTTCATCACGCTGTCGGTCGGGACGTAGCCCTCCGCGATGCGGACATTTTCGACAAAGTCGACGCTCAGCGTATCCGCCGAGGCGTAGACCTGCTTGATCTGCTTGAGCAGCTCGTCCAGCGCGCCGGCGTACTGCGTCGAACCGATGAGCTCATCGTCGACATAGAGCGAGTAGCCGTAGGTCACCTGGCCGAGCTCGTCGGCGAGGTCCTGCTCAAAGGTCGTTGCATCCGTCACATCGCTGCGGCGGACGAAAGCCGTCGAATAATGGATGGCATCCTTTGCGATCTCGTAGGACTTGCCGAGCGTCTCGGTCGTGATGCTCTCGAGCTTGGAGGCCGCCTTGCGTGCCTGCGCGGCACTCGCGACGGTGTCGACCACGCTGCCGTTATACTCCACGGTCGTTCCCAGCGTGTAGAACGAGAAAAACAGCGCGATCGCGGCCACAACAGCCGCGCCGCCGATAAAGTAGAACGGATTCACACGCCGCGCCTGCCTGCGCCAGCGGTCCTCGTGCACACCGGCAGCGTGGCTGCGCTGGCGGCGGCGCGCCATGATTCTTTCATGCAGCAGCGAGTGCCACATCGGGAACATCCCGCCGATGACGAGGAAGACCTGCACCAAAAAGCGGTTGGATTCGGGGAAGTTGCGCGCCCTGCTCTCGCGCATCACGGTGCGGGCGCGTGGGCCGATGCGGCGGATGCGCGCACCGAGCGTGGAAAAAAACAGCGCCATGTGCTCAAGCCAGCCGCTCAACCATTGCGGCATGCCGCCGCGCCTGCTCGGCCGTCTTCGCGGCGAGGCATTCGAACGGCGGCGCTGCGTGGGTGCCTCGCTGCGCTGCGGGGTGGATCGTTTTTGCTCTGACATATCAAAACTCCTTAGAGGATGCAAGTAAAAATAAAAGTTACAATTTGTAACCATTGACCAGTATACTTTGTTTTCAAGGCTCCGTCAAGCCTTTTGGGAAAATGATACTGCTAATATATTGTAAGAGTTTGGAAAATTTGTAAACTTTTGCATGAATTTTGCGTTATTTTTCCTTGAGAGGGTGAAAAAGTGGGTGTATACTATATTCGTAAATCTGTGCCTGCTTGACCGGCACATCATATATCAGGAGGAATCAACATGTTTGCACAACTGATCAACACGCTGAAAAAGAGCCCCAAAACGATCGTTTTCACCGAAGGTACCGACCACCGCATTCTCGAAGCGAGCGCCCGTCTGCTGTCCGGTAATTTCTTAAAGCCCGTGCTCGTCGGCAACCCCGATGAGATTGCTGCCGCCGCTGAGGACATCGGCTTCAACATCCGCGGTGCCGAGATCATCGACCCCGAGAATTACGACGGCATGGACGAGATGGTCGACAAGATGGTCGAGCTGCGCAAGGGCAAGATGACCGCCGACGAGTGCCGCGCCGCGCTCAAGAAGAGCAACTACTTCGGCACCATGCTCGTCAAGATGGGCAAGGCCGACTGCCTGCTCGGCGGCGCTACCTACTCCACGGCCGACACGGTCCGTCCCGCGCTCCAGCTCATCAAGACCAAGCCCGGCAACAAGATCGTCTCTTCCTGCTTCATCATGGTCCGTCCCGCCGCTTCCGGCGAGAACGAAGTGCTCGCCATGGCCGACTGCGCCATCAACATCAAGCCCAACGAGGACGAGCTCGTCGAGATCTGCAAGGAGACCGTTTCCTGCGCCAAGATCTTCGGCGTTGACCCGAAGGTCGCTTTCCTGAGCTACTCCACCCTCGGCTCCGGCAAGGGCGAGGACGTCGACAAGATGCGCAATGCCTGCGAGAAGGCCAAGGCCCTCATGCCCGACACCCCGATCGGCGGCGAGTTCCAGTTCGACGCGGCGGTCTCTCCGGCTGTCGCCAAGACCAAGCACATCACCGACGCGGTCGGCGGCCACGCCAATACCTTTATCTTCCCCGACATCAACGCCGGCAACATCGGCTACAAGATCGCCCAGCGCCTCGGCTCTTTTGATGCTTACGGCCCGATCCTGCTCGGCCTGAACGCGCCGATCAACGACCTCTCCCGCGGCTGCAACGCCCAGGAGGTCTACTCCATGGCGATCATCACCGCGGCGCTTGCCTAAACACTTCAAAAAAAGAGGACGGCTTTCGCCGTCCTCTTTTTTTGAGGAGATTGCACTGCGCTGCATGCACGCGCCGCAGGCGCGCACACTCCGCTCCGTGAGAAGAGTTTTTTGGCACGCGCATGTCGCGCCAAAAAACGATTAAGATTATTTGCCGCCTGCGGGCGGCAAAGTCTGCGACGCCTTTTGGTGCGTGATGAGGGTCTCTGCTTCTATTTTTCATTTTTGGCGCTGTTTTGCGCCGGAGGCGCAAAATGCGCGGCGGGGGTGCGTTAGCTGTTTCGTGCGGAGCACGAAATGCGCCTCCACTGAATTTAGACTGAAGTAAAACAGCCCTCAAAGAGGGCCGTTTTCGTTTTGCAAGTTTGCTGTCATTTTAGTGCGATAAAGCGCAATTTTTTGCACGAGCGGATGCTTCGAATGTTTCAAATGTATGGAATATTTGGAGAAGTTAGACAAATGTTTATCGATGTTTTTGTCTGTTTTGCACACATTTGTACAACAAAGTTCAGCTACCTTTTTCCCGAAAAGGGGAAGACAAAAAAATCCTTCATGATATAATGAATCTGCAATGACGGGGCGCGAGCTCCGAACAATACGATCACATTTTCTGTGGAGGATTATCATTATGGCTATCAAAGTGGGCATCAACGGCTTCGGCCGCATCGGCCGCGTCGTGCTGCGCATCATGATCGAGCATCCGGAGCAGTTCGACATCTGCGGTATCAACCTGCGCAAAGCGGATCTGGATTACATGGTCTATATGATCAAATACGATTCCGTGTTCCGTCAGTTCAACGGCACGGTGGAGCACAAGGACAAGAACCTGATCGTCAACGGTCACACCATTCAGGTCTTCAGCGAGTCTGACGCGGCGATGATCCCCTGGTCCAGCTGCGGCGCGGAGTACATCATCGAGTCCACCGGCGCTTACAACACCACCGAGAAGGCCTCCCGCCACTTTAAGGGCGGCGCGAAGAAGGTCATCCTGACCGCGCCCGGCAAGGATGAGGTCACCCCCACGTTCGTCATGGGCGTGAACCACATGCTGCTCCATTCTGACATGAAGGTCGTCTCCAACGCCTCGTGCACCACCAACTGCTTAGCACCCCTTGCCAAGGTCGTCAACGACGAGTTCGGCATCGAGCAGGCGCTCATGTCCACCATCCACGCCGCCACCGCCAAGCAGAAGGCCGTCGACTCCCGCGGCGGCAGTGATTGGCGCACGGGCCGCTCCATCCTCAACAACATCATCCCCTCCTCCACAGGTGCCGCCAAGGCCGTCGGCCGCGTCATCCCCGAGCTCTACGGCAAGATGACCGGCATGAGCTTCCGCGTCCCCACGGCGGACGTCTCCGTCGTTGACCTGACCGCCCACCTCAAGGTCAAGACCACCTACGCCGATATCTGCTATGCCATCCGCCACGCCAGCGAGACCTATATGAAGGGCATCATTGGCTACACCGCGGACCAGGTCGTCTCCACGGACCTGATTGGCAATTCCTGCCCCTGCATCTTCGACGAGACCGCCGGCATCATGCTCGACAACGACTTTGTCAAGCTGATTGCGTGGTACGACAACGAATGGGGCTACTCCAACATGGTCGTCCGCCTGCTTGAGCACATGGTCGCGGTGGACGAGGGCCGCGTGACGCCTGAAAAGCGCGTCGTCCCCAAGGATAAGCCGAAGGAAGAGCCCGCCGCCAAGGAAGCGTAACAACGAAATAAAAAAGGAAGGACGCTGCGCGTCCTTCCTTTTTTATTCGTCCTTTTTTTCTGCTGCTTTTGCTTCGAGCTCGGCGACGGTCGTGTTGTCTTCCATGCCGCGGGCGTGGAGGACATCGTCGCGCGTGAGGGTCATCAAATCATCCTTTGTAAAGCTCTCCATCTTCGCGAGGCGGTTGGCCTGCGCGGTCAAGATCTGCTCGAAGAGGTTGCGCACGCCGCGCGCGTTGCCGAACGTCACACCGTCGGCGTTCTCATCGTAGATGAAGTCCTTGACGTCCTGCTCGGCGTCGGGAGAGAGGGTGTAGAGCGACTTGCGGCACTGCATTTTGAAAATCTCGAGCATCTCGTCGAGCGTGTAGTCGTCAAAGTGCAGGTAGCGGTTGAAGCGGGACTCAAGGCCGGGGTTCGATTGGATGAACTTTTCCATCAAGCCATCGTAGCCCGCGACGATCACGACGAGGTCGTCGCGGTGGTCCTCCATCGCCTTGAGCAGCGTGTCGATGGCCTCCTGACCGAAGTCGTTGTCGCCCTTGCCGTTGAGGGCGTAGGCTTCGTCGATGAACAGCACGCCGCCGAGCGCCTTTTCGATGACCTTGCTCGTCTTGATGGCCGTCTGGCCGACATAGCCGGCGACAAGCCCGCTGCGGTCGACCTCGACAAGCTGTCCCTTCGAGAGTATGCCGAGCGAACGGTAGACACGCGCCATCAAACGCGCGATCATCGTCTTGCCCGTGCCGGGGTTGCCGGTGAAGACCATGTGGAGCGAGAAGTCCGCGTTGGGAAGCCCCGTCTCCTCGCGCCGCTTGAAGACAGTCGCCATGTTGATGAGGTTATTCACCTCGCGCTTGACCTCGCCAAGGCCGATGTAGGTGTCGAGTTCTTTTTTAAGGTCCTCGATCTTCTCGGGCGGGGGAAGCGGCGCTTCCTCTTCCTTTTTCTCGTCCGCGCCGGTGGAGGCGGCGGGCTTGTTCGGCTTTGCGCCGTCCGCGCTCTTCGGCGCGTTTGCTTTGGGCGCAACTTCCTTCGGGACGGCGGATTTCGGCGCGTCCGGCGTCAACGGCGCGCCCCAGAAGTCGCTGCCCATGCGGTTTAAGTTGTTCTGCGTCATCGTGCGGATGACGTCGAGCTGCTGGAGAATGATCTCGTCCTTTTTATCCATGTTGATTCTCTCCCTTCGTTCCGTAGGGCGTGTGCGCCATCGCGCGGAACAAGAATGCAGTGATCAGGCCGCTGAGCGCACCCGTGAAGAGCGACACCAGCAGCAAAAACGGCAGATAGTAGAGCGGCGCGGTCGAGCCGAGCGTGATGAGCGCGGCGCAGACCTGCCCGCAGTTGTGCGCCGCCGCGCCCGCGATCGAGACGCCGAAAATGCTGAGCTTTTTCGACTTGCTGAGCAGCGCCATCACGAAAAGCGCCGACAGCCCGCCGAGCAGCGAGAACAGCAGCGCCGAGGCATTCCCCGCAAACAGCGCGCCGAGCGTGCAGCGCACGAGCAGGATGGCGAGCGCGCTCGGAAATCCGATGGCATAGAGCGCGTAGAGCGTAACGATATTGGCAAGGCCGAGCTTGACGCCCGGCAGCGGCACAATGAGCGCGAGCGGAAAAAACGACTCCATGTAGGACAGCGCAAGTGCGAGCGCCGCGAGCACCGCGCAGAGCGTCAGCTCTCTTGTTTTGATCTTCATGCGCTCACCCCGCGATCAGGTCGTAGTCGGACGCCGCGCCCTCGAGCGTGACGGCCACGCGGGCGGGCAGGCAGACGATGCTCTGCCCCGCGCGCGAGATCGCGCCGGAGTGCACGCAGTCCTGATTCGGGCAGTCGCTCGAGGCGACGTATACCGCGCCGTCTGCCACCTCCACAGTGAGCGTATAGCCGCGGCTTTTGTAAGTGCCGCCTTCGTAGGTACTGAGTGCGCAGCGCTCAACGGTCTCGCCGTCAACACTAATGCTGACCGTCAGCTCGCCCGCCGATTTCGCCGCGAAATACGGCCTTGTGGCGAGTCCGAGCGCGAGCAGCAGCACCGCGAGCACGACGAGCGCGTCCCACTTCGTCGGCTTCAGCTTAGGCGAGCGCTTCATACGTGTACCCGCTTTCGTCGTTCGGCGTGAAGGCATCGGCAAGGCCGTCGGTGTAAAGCACGCGGCCATCGTCGGTGACTAAAATGAGCTCAAAATCCGTCCCCTGGTCGGCAAGATCGTCGCGCAGCGCAAGCGCGCCGTCGGGGCCAAGGACGAAGCACGCCGTCGAGAGCGCGTCCGCCCACGCGCCGTTCTCGCACAGCACGGTCACGCTGACGAGCCCGCTTTCCGCGGGGCAGCCGGTCTTGGGGTCGAGGATATGGTGATAGCGCACGCCGTTTTCTTCAAAATAGCGCTCATACACACCGGAGGTCACGATGAACTTATCCGCCGCCGATACGACGCCAAGGTAGCTCTCCGTGTCCGCAGGGTCCTTGACGGCGATGCGCCAATCGCTGCCGTCGGTCTTTCGCCCCATGACGAACACATCACCGCCGAGGTCGAGTGTCGCGGACGTGACGCCCTCCTTTTCAAGCTGCGCGCGCAGAAGATCCGCCGCGTAGCCCTTGGCGATGCCGCCGAGGTCGAGCTGCGCGCCGTCCAGAAGCGTGACGGTGTATCCGTCCGCCGTGCGTTCGAGCCTGACCTTGCCGCAGCCGGTGTGGGTCAGCAATTCTGTGAGCTCATCTGCGGACGGCACGCGGTGCTCATCCTTCGTAAAGCCCCACGCGTCGAGCACAGGGGCGAGCGTCGGGTCGAACGCGCCGTCCGTCGCGTCAGAGATCGTCAGCGCCGTTTCGATCAGCGCGGGTAAGATATCATCCGCGCCGCATTCGACCGTCTCACCATTCGATGCGTTGAGCGCATAGAGCTCGCTGCCCTCCGCCGTGCGCGAGAGGACGGCTTCGTCCAACGTGTGCAGTTCCTTTTCCGCGCTCTCCAGCGCGGCAGCGGCGTTCTCGCCGTAAACCGTCAGGTTCATCACCGTGTCCATCGCGTACACCGTGCGCGTCTCGCTCTCGGCAGCCGTTTCGCCGCAGGCAGTGAGGGACAGGGCAAAAATCGTCAGCAGCAGCGCTGCAAGTTGTCTTTTCATAGGTTCTCCTGCGAAAACAAATTATCAAGCGTAGCTTATCAAATGTATTTTACCCGCGTCTGTGCGGTCTGTCAAAAGAAAAAATTTGAACCGCCGTGCGGAACGTTTATAAAAGGGGAGAACCTCTTCTATAATAAGAGGCTCTCCCCGATCTGCGTCTGCGCGCAGGCAGAATTATTTTCTCTCGAGCGAGACGCGGTACGTGAGCCGCAGGAACGTGGCGTTCAGGATGACGCTCACAACTTCCGCGATCGGGAAGGCAAGCCACACAAGCTCGAGCCGCCCCGTGAGCGAGAGCAGATACGCCGCCGGCAGCAGCACGACGATCTGACGGCAGACGGAATTGATGAGCGCGTAGATGGGCTTGCCGAGCGCCTGACACGCGCTGCCCGCGATGATGCTGAAGCCCGCGAGCGGGAAATGTGCGCCGATGATGCGCAGAGCGACCCTGCCGATAGAGAGCATTTCGCCCGTCGGCGAGAACATCCCCAGCAGCGTTTCGGGGATGAGCTCGAAGAGCGCACAGCCGACGCACATAATGCCGATGGCCGTGAAGACTGTCAGGCGAACGGTCTTGCGCACGCGGTCGAATTTCTGCGCGCCGTAGTTGTACGACACGATGGGCACCATCGCGTTGTTGAGGCCGAAGCACGGCATGAAGATGAAGCTCTGGAGCTTGAAGTAAGCGCCGAACACCGCGGTCGCCGCCTCGGTGAACGAGATGAGAATTTTGTTCATGCCGAACGTCATCACCGAGCCGATGGACTGCATGATGATCGACGGAATGCCGATGGCGTAGATGTCCGCAACCGTCGCGCGGTGGGGACGGATGTCCTTGAGGTGGATCTGCACCTCGGGATTTTTCTTGAGGTTCAGGAAAAGGCCGAGGCCCGCGCCGACGAACTGGCCGACGATCGTGGCGACCGCCGCGCCCGCGACCTCCATGCGGGGAAAGCCCAGAAGGCCGAAAATCAAAATCGGGTCGAGCACGATGTTGCACACCGCGCCCGCGATCTGCGAGATCATCGAAAGGTCCGTCCGCCCCGTGGACTGGAGCAGGCGTTCGCCGTAAATTTGCAGGAACAGTCCGAGCGAGCCGCCGATGCAGATCATCACATAATCACGGCCGTAGGCGATGATCTGCGCATTCTCCGTCTGAAAGCGGAAAAACGGCGTGGCGAGCGAAAAGCCGAGGACAGCAAAGACAGCGGCGGTGCAGAGCGTCAGGAAAAGTCCCGTGCCCGCGGCGCGGTCGACCGCCTGCATGTTCTTTTCACCCAGCGAACGCGCGAGCAGCGCGTTCATACCGACGCCCGTGCCCACGGCGAACGCGATGCACAGCGTTTGCAGCGGGAAAGCGAGCGATACGGCGTTCATTGCGTCCTGACTGAGCCGCGCGACGAACACGCTGTCGACAATGTTGTAGAGCGCCTGAAAGAGCATCGATATCATCACGGGCCCCGCCATATTGGCCAGCAGCTTGCCGATGGGCATCGTGCCCATCTTGTTTTCTCTGGTATTTTCTTCCATGTTTCCTCCCTGCTTAACTTTTTCGTTCCGACATATAAAATTCCGGCGCCGCAGCGCCGGAATCAAAATGCAATCATTTTTTCCGCGACCCGCGCGTGGAAAAAATTCATCTCAGAGTGCAAGTGTGCGAGCAACGCGAGTGCGCGCAGCACTCTGCAAGCCCCTCTCAAAAATGTGCTTCGCACATTTTTGAATTATTTCTTCAGTTCGCCGTTCGCGGACTTCGTCAGATACGCGTTGATGAAGCCGTCGAGGTCGCCGTCCATGACGGACTGGATGTTGCCGGTCTCGTAGTCGGTGCGCGTGTCCTTGACGAGCTGATAGGGCATGAAGACGTAGGAGCGGATCTGGCTGCCCCATTCGATCTTGAGCTGCACGCCCTTGATGTCGGAAATCTTCTCCGCGTGCTGCTGAATTTTGAGCTCCATGAGCTTGGATTTGAGCATCTGCATGGCGTAGTCTCGGTTCTGGAACTGCGAGCGCTGCGTCTGGCAGGCGGTGACGATGCCCGTGGGCTTGTGGATGAGTCGAACGGCGGAGGACGTCTTGTTGACGTGCTGGCCGCCGGCGCCGGACGCGCGGTAGACCTGCATTTCAATATCCTCGGGACGAATTTCGACCTCGATATCGTCGGGCAGCTCAGGCATGACCTCGAGGGCTGCAAAGCTCGTCTGGCGGCGGGCGTTCGCGTCGAACGGGGAAACGCGCACTAAGCGGTGCACGCCGTTTTCGCCCTTTAAGTAGCCGTAGGCGTTCTCACCCTTGACCATGACCGTCGCGCTCTTGAGACCGGCCTCGTCACCGTCGAGATAGTCGAGCATCTCGAATTCAAAGCCGTGCTTGTTCGCCCACTGCATATACATGCGGTAGAGCATCTGTGCCCAGTCCTGCGCCTCGGTGCCGCCCGCGCCAGCGTGGAACGTCAAAATCGCGTTGCAGTTGTCGTATTCGCCGGAAAGGAGCGTCGTGAGGCGCGCCTGCTCCACATCGGCTTCGAGTTTACTGTAGCCCTCTTCGAGCTCTGGCAGCAGGCTCGCGTCGTCCATCTCCGTTCCCATGTCGATCAGCGCGAGCAGATCGTCGCGCGTGGAAACGAGCTTTTCGTAACGGTGAATTTTATTTTGCAGCTGCTTGGAGCGCATCTGGTTTTTCTGCGAGCGCTCCAGATCGTTCCAGAAGCCGTCCTCGTGCGCCTCGAGCCCGAGGCGGTTCAGCTCCTGACGGGCCTGCTCGATCTCCAGCGCCTTGAAGAGGTTTTCAAATGTTTCGTCCATCGCAAGCAGCTTTTGCTTGTAGGAATCGTATTCGATCACAGCCATGGCGTTCTCTCTCCTTACTTTTATCCTTCATTAGCCGAAAAAGTATATCACACACACCGGTCAAAGGCAAGAAAAATCCGCCTCTCGGGACGAAAATTCCCGTGGAAGCGGCCCTTTTTCGCCTTTCCGGCGATAAAAACAAAAAAGCCACGCTTTCGCGTGGTCGATACAACGGATCTCAGCGCTCGCTGATGATCTGCTTGGTGCTGCCGAAGATCATGTCGTCAACATCCTGCTTGATGAAGTTCTCAAACATATTCGTTTTCACGCTCCTTTCCTTCATTTACTTCAGTTTGTATTATAAGCGCGGAAAAGGCAAATTTCAATCGTCAGCTCTCATGGTTTTGCCTAAAAAATTAGCGGCTTTTTCATGCAAGTTGCTATATCTACACTTGCATTTCCGTTATTTTCCACTTATAATAAATTAGAAATGATATTTGAAGCGGAGGAGTCGGACTATGGCGGCTTTCGTCACATTTGAGGATGTTTCCAAGGTTTACCACAGCGGGGAGATCGAAATTCGCGCGGTGGACCACATCAGCTTTACGATCGAAAAGGGTGAATTCTGCGTCATCGTCGGTCCCTCGGGCGCGGGAAAGACGACGGTTTTAAACATGCTCGGCGGCATGGACGCCTGTTCGGGCGGCACCATCACGGTCGACGGGACGCGCGTGAGCGGCTTCAACGCCCGCCAGCTCACGACGTATCGCCGCCACGACATCGGTTTTGTCTTCCAGTTCTACAACCTCGTCGGCAACCTGACAGCACTTGAAAACGTCGAGCTCGCGGCGCAGATCTGTAAAGACCCGCTCGACGCGGCGACGGTCTTGAACGAGGTCGGCCTGTCCGCGCGCGCGAACAACTTCCCCGGCCAGCTCTCCGGCGGCGAGCAGCAGCGCGTGGCCATCGCCCGCGCGCTCGCGAAAAATCCAAAGCTCCTGCTCTGCGACGAGCCGACCGGCGCGCTCGACTATGTGACGGGCAAGCAGATCCTCAAGCTCTTGCAGGACACCTGCCGGCAAAAGGGCGTGACGGTCGTGGTCATCACGCACAACAGCGCCATCACGCCGATGGCCGACCGCGTCATCCACATCAAAAACGGCACGGTGGAGAGCATGCAGTGCAATGAGCATCCGACCAGCGTGGAACTGATCGAATGGTAACGAAGAAATCGGAACGAAAGGGGGCGGCGCGATGAAAAACGCCATGCAGAAGGACTTCTGGCGCGAGATCAAACACACGCGCAGCCGCTTTTTCTCCATTATGATCCTGGTCGCGCTCTCGGTCGCGTTTCTCTCCGGTCTCAAGGCGACCGCGCCGGACATGAAGCGCACGGGCGACGATTATCTCGATTCGCTGCATCTGGCGGACATTCAGGTGCTCTCGACGCTCGGTCTGACCGATGAGGATATTGCCGCACTGCGCGCGCAGGACAAGGTCGAGGATGCCGAGGGCGAGTACGTCATCGACGCGTTTGCCTCGTCTGACTCGCTCGACGCGGTGGTCAAGGTCCTCTCCCTCACGGGCCGCGGCATCAACAAGGTGCTGCTGCGCGACGGACGCATGCCCGCGCGCGCGGACGAGTGCGTGGTGGAGGAAAATATGCTCTCACTGATGAGCATTTCCATCGGTGATCGCATCACTCTGACGCCGGGGGGCGATCTCTCCGACGCGCTGTCCCAGAATACATATACGGTCGTCGGCACGGTGCGCTCGCCGGTGTATCTTGCGGTGGAGCGCGGCACGTCGACGCTCGGCAGCGGCACGGTCAAGGCGTATCTCTACCTGCCGCGCGAGGCGTTCACGCTCGACTACTATACGGCGGCCTACGTCCGCGTCTCCGGCGCGGCGGAGATGACCGCGTTTTACAGCGACTATGACGACTATATCGACGCCGTCATCGACGAGCTGGAGCCGTTCGGCGACGCGCGCGCGCAGCTGCGGCACGATGATTTGGTCGATGAAGCGACGGAAAAGCTCGACGATGCACAGAAAGAGCTGGACGACGCGAAGGCCGAGGCCGACGAAAAGCTCGGCGACGCGCAGAAAGAACTGAATGATGCACGCAGGAAGCTCGACGACGGCTGGAAGGATTACTACGACGGCCAACAGGAATTGAAGGACGCGCGCGCGGAGCTGGACGATGCAAAAATCGAGCTCGATGACGGCGAGATGCAATACCTCAACGGCATGGAAGAGTACGAAGACGCGCTGGACGAGTACGAAAAGGGCAGGGCAGAGTATGAAGACGGCCTCGCCCAGTACGAGGACGGCGTCAAGGAGCTTGAAAGCGGCGAAAAAGAGCTTGCCGCGGGCCGGAGACAGCTGGAAAGCGGCGAGCGTCAGCTCAACTCGCTCGCCAAGACCGTGACGGACGCGCTTGCGGGTTCGGGCTCGCCCTACGGGGGCGCGCCCGAGAAGCTGCTTGAAGACCTCGGCCGCGGCGACAGCGCAGCCATCGCTGCGACGGACGCCGCGCTGGGCGGTATGCGCGCACAGCTCACCGGCGGTATTGCGAAGGCGCAGAGCAAGATTGACGAGATGCAGGATCAGTTGGTTACAGTCAATACAGCAATCGACCAACTCTCGCAGATTCCACCCGAATATATGACGCCGGAGCAGAAGCAGATGCTTGCTGAAGCGCAGGCCGCGAAGCCGCAGCTTGAGGCAGGCATTGCGACCGCGCAGGCGACGAAGGCGGAACTGGAAGAGAACCTCTCGCAGTTAAACAGCATCAGCGCGAGCAGTCTTGCCGCGAGCAAACGTGAGCTGGACGACGGCTGGGATGAGTATTACGCGGGCGAGGCCGAGCTCGACGCGGGCAGAAAGGAGCTGCGCGACGCGAAAATGGAGCTCGACGACGCCAAGGCCCAGCTTGATGACGCGCCTGCGCAGCTTGCGGACGCGAAAAAGGAGCTTTCTGACGCGCGCAAAAAGCTCGACGACGGCTGGAAGGACTACTACGACGGCGAAGCGCAGTACGCCGACGGCGTCAAGGAGCTCTCGGACGCCTACACCGAACTGACGGACGGCGAGCGCGACTACCGCAAGGGCCTGCGCGAATACGCGGACGGCAAGGCGGAGGCCGACGAGAAGATCGCCGACGCACAGGAAAAGATCACCGACGCGCGCCGCAAGGTCGCGGATATCGACAGCTGCGAGTGGTACATCTTCAGCCGCAGCTACAACCCCGGCTACACGGGCTTCGGCCAGGACGCCGACCGTATGGCGAACCTCGCAAGCGTGCTGCCGATCATCTTCTTCCTCGTCGCGGCGCTCGTGTGCCTGACGACGATGACGCGCATGGTCGAAGAGCAGCGCGTGCAGATCGGCGCGCTCAAGGCGCTCGGTTACAGCCGCCTTTCGATCTCATGGAAGTACATCGGCTACGGGCTGCTGCCGAGCCTTGTCGGCGGCGTTCTGGGCCTTGTCATCGGCTATATCCTGTTCCCGAAGATGATCTTCACGGCCTATCAGATCATGTATCAGATGCCGGATATCGAGCTGCACGCCTACACGGATATTTCGCTCTTTTCCGTGCTTGCGGCGGTCGCGTGCACGACAGTCGCGACGCTCTGGGCCTGCCTTGCCACGCTGCGCGAGACGCCTGCGAGCCTGATGCGCCCCCGCACGCCGAAGGCGGGCAAGCGCGTGTTCCTTGAGTATATCAAGCCCCTGTGGAGACGTATGTCGTTCATCCACAAGGTCACGGCGCGCAATCTTTTCCGCTATCAGAAGCGCTTCTGGATGACGGTCATCGGCATCGGCGGCTGCACGGCGCTCATCATCGCGGGCTTTGGCATGCGCTCATCGCTTCTTTTCACGATGTCGCGCCAGTATGACGAGCTGTTCCACTACTCGGCACAGGTGACGCTTGCCGACAACGCCCTGCCCGAGGAGCGCGCGGCGGTGGAGGACTTTCTTGCAGGCGACTCCCGCGTTGTGAACTACATCCCCTGTGCGGCCTCGTCCGCCACGGTGGTCACCCCCTCCTATTCAACCACCGCCTATGTCGAGGTGATGGCCTCCGACGAGATCGGCAAGGTCGTGGACCTTTTCGACTACAAGAGCGGAGATCCCATCACAATGGGCGATGAGGGCGTATACATCGACCAGAAGCTCTCCGAGCTTTTGAAGGTCTCGGTGGGCGACACCTTCTTCCTCGACGGCGACGTGCGCGGCGATGTGACGGTCGCGGGCATCTACGAGCACTATACGGGCCACTTCATCTATATGACGCCCGGCTACTATGAAAATGCGCTCCACGCCGACGGCGAACCGAACGCCTACCTTCTCAATTTCACGAGCGACGACACGGATACGTGTAATGCGGTCTTTGAAAAGCTGCTTGACATGAGCGGCGTGGCGACGACCTCGCGCATGCGCGACACGCAGGATACCTACATGCACAGCATGGAGCGCGTGGACTTTGTCGTGGTCATCATCATTCTGGCCGCGGCGGCGCTGGCGATGGTCGTGCTCTTCAACCTTTCGAACATCAACATCACCGAGCGCCAGCGCGAGCTCGCGACGATCAAGCTGCTGGGCTTTTACGATGGCGAGGTCTCGGCCTACGTGTATCGCGAGAACATCGTGCTCACGGTGTTCGGTATCCTCATGGGCTGCTTCATGGGCCACTGGCTGCACATTTACCTCGTGCGCTCAACGGAGATCGATTTGATGATGTTCGGACGTCAGACCGCGCCGTCGGCCTACGTGTACGCGGCGATCCTGACGGCGCTGTTCTCGCTGCTTGTCAACGTGCTCGCGCACTTCAGGATGAAGAAGATCGACATGGTCGAGAGCCTCAAGAGCGCGGAATAAAATTTCTTGTTTCAAGGCAGGACAGTGTGCTACAATAAGGGGCGGCAAAAGCCGCCCCTTACTATTGTCAAAAAAGCGGCATGCCGCTTTGACTTTTATTGCTTTCTTATAGATTGGAGTTCCCATGGCGAGACAAAGAAAAAAACATCATTTCTGGCGCAACCTGCTCATTTTGCTCGTGCTGTTCGGCATTTACCTCTACTGGGGCAACAGCAGCATCGAGACCGACGAGGCGACATTCACCTCAGGCGCGCTGCCTGCGGGCTTTGACGGCTGCCGCATCGTGCAGCTCAGCGATCTGCATGGCAAATACTTCGGCAAGGATAACGAACGCTTATATCGCGCGGTCAAGGCCGCGCAGCCGGAGTATATCTTCGTGACGGGCGACTTAGTCGACCGCAAAACCGAAAACCCGACCGTCTACGCCGGCGAGGTCGGCGCGGCGCTCTCAGCCATCGCGCCGACGTATTACGTCACGGGCAACCACGAGTGGGGTCACGGCACAAAGGTCGTGGAGGAGATCAAGCGCACACTGCGGGAGAGCGGCGTGACGGTGCTCTCGAACGAATTTGTGCCTCTCACGCGAAACGGCGACAGTATCGTCCTCGCGGGCATCGACGACCCGAACGGCTACGCCGATCAGGAGACACCGCAGGAGCTCGCGCAGGAGGTCTACGCGAAATACGGCGACCCGTTCTGGCTGCTGCTGGCGCACCGCAACAACAATTTTAACGGCTACTACTGCCGCCTCGGTGCGGATCTGACGTTCTCGGGCCACGCGCACGGCGGCATCTGGCGCCTGCCGTTTACCGACGGTCTGGTCGACACGACGCTGACGCTTTTCCCCTCATTCACGAGCGGCTTTTATCACTGCACGGACGAAAATTGCGAGGGCGCGATGGTGTTCGTCAGCCGCGGGCTCGGAAACTCGCCGCGCGTCATCCCGCGCATTCTGAACAGGCCGCAGGTCGCGGTCATCACACTGGAAAGGGGCTGAGAACATGCGTGAATTTTCTGCCGGAAGCTATGACGTTGCCGTCATCGGCGCGGGCCACGCGGGCATTGAGGCCTCGCTCGCCTGCGCGCGGCTCGGGATGAAAACGGTGTGCTTTACCATCAACTTAGACGCGGTGGGCAATATGCCCTGCAACCCAGCCATCGGCGGCACAGGCAAGGGCCATCTCGTGCGCGAGCTCGACGCCCTCGGCGGCGAGATGGCAAAGGCCGCGGATAAAGCCTGCATCCAGTACCGCATGCTCAACCGCGGCAAGGGCCCCGCCGTCTGGTCGCTGCGCGCGCAGGCCGACCGGCGGCGCTATCAGAGCGTGATGAAGCACACGCTCGAGCGGCAGGAAAATCTGCTGCTGCGGCAGGCGGAGATCGTCGACTTACGCGTCACCGACGGCCACGTGTCCGCCGTTGTGACCGAGACAGGCGGCGTTTACGCGGTCAGGGCTGTCATCCTCTGCTCGGGCACATTTTTGGATGGCCGCACCATCGTCGGCGAATGTGTGCGCGAGAGCGGCCCCGACGGGATGCACGCCTCGCTCACGCTGGCGGACGCGCTCAAAAAGCTCGGACTGCCGCTGCGCCGTTTCAAGACCGGCACGCCGCCGCGCGTGAACGCGCGCAGCGTCGATTTTTCTCAGATGGAGGTGCAGACGGGCGACAAAACGCCGCTGCCGTTCTCGTTTTCGACGGAACACCCGCCCGAAAATCAGGCGGTCTGCTACCTGACTTACACCACGGAGGAGACGCACCGCGTCATCCGCGAGAATCTGGATCGCAGTCCCATCTACTCCGGCGTCATCGAGGGCGTCGGTCCGCGCTACTGCCCGAGTATCGAGACAAAGATCGTCCGCTTTCCCGACAAGCCCCGCCATCAGCTCTTCATCGAGCCGATGGGGCTTGATACCGAGGAGCTCTACATTCAGGGCTTTTCCTCTTCCATGCCCGAGGAGGTGCAGATCGAAATGCTGCACTCTGTCAAGGGATTGGAGCACGCGGAGATGATGCGCCCGGCCTACGCCATCGAATACGACTGCATCGACCCGACCGCGCTCTACCCGACGCTTGAATACAAGCACATTTCGGGCCTGTACGGCGCGGGACAGTTCAACGGCTCGTCGGGCTACGAGGAGGCGGCGGTGCAGGGCTTTGTTGCGGGCGTGAACGCCGCGCGCAAATTAAAGGGCGAGACGCCGTTCATTTTAGGCCGCGAGCAGGCGTACATCGGTACACTCATCGACGACCTTGTGACCAAGGGCACGAACGAGCCCTACCGCATGATGACGAGCCGCAGCGAGTACCGCCTGATCCTGCGGCAGGACAACGCCGATGAGCGGCTCGCGCCCATCGGGCACGAGCTTGGACTTGTCAGCGATGAAACGCTGCAAAAAGTCAATGATAAATATGACGCGGTGCACCGCGAGATCAAGCGCCTCGAGCACACGGGCGTAGGCGCGTCCGACGCGCTCAACGCGCTTCTGAGCGCGCGCGGCACGGCGGAGGTGCGCGACGGCAGTCCCCTCATCGCGCTGCTGCGCCGCCCGCAGCTCACCTATGACGACCTGCGCGATTTTGATGCGGGCTGCCGCACCTTACCGCCCGCACTCGCCGAGAGCGTGGAGATCGCCGTCAAGTACGAGGGCTACATCCGCCGCCAGATGGCGGAGGTCGCGGAGTTTGCACGCCTGGAGCGCCGCGCCATTCCCGAGGATATCGATTACGCGAAAATCGACGGTCTCCGTCTGGAGGCGCGCGAAAAGCTCGCCGCCATTCGTCCGCAGAATTTAGGTCAGGCGGGGCGGATTTCGGGCGTCAGTCCGGCGGATGTTGCAGCTTTAATGCTCTATATTACTTCAAAAACGCGGGACTGAGTCCCGCGTTTTTGAGCATTGAAAAAGGCGGCTGTGCCGCCTTTTTCAATGGGAGATGCGCTCCGCTTCGCGCCTTGCCACCCATGAGGGTGGCTGCGACACGCGCTCCACGCAAAGAGTAAATTCCGACGCGCATGTCGTCGGAATTTACGATTAGGAATTCTTTCGCGCCTGCGGGCGCGAAATGCTGCGGGGCCTATATACGAAACGGCGGGCGCTGCATGACGCAGCGGCCGCCTGTTTATGTTTGAGGTCTTACTTCTTGCCGAATTTGGTGAAGAGTGTGACTAATACGGTGATGAGTCCCATCACGGCGAAGATGCCGAGCATTCCCTGCCCCGTGATGAGCAGCGCGATCTCAAGATTTGTCATAGTGCGTTCCTCCT
>ENA-OUQN01000645-OUQN01000645.1-human-gut-metagenome-genome-assembly--contig:-NODE-645-length-26590-cov-8.922178_pt1 | contig 26590 bp, 22 predicted proteins | sample MGYA00237950_ERZ548832 | MGnify/ENA primary metagenome ERZ548832 (study PRJEB26490, sample SAMN05194703) | human gut metagenome | biome: terrestrial biome; feature: human-associated habitat; material... | reverse complement strand
ATACCTGCCTACACACATCAAATTCCTAACGGAATTTCATCGCATCTTCTTCGGGGCAACATGTATATCATTTCCTATTTTTTGGATGCAAAAGCACCAGTTGTAGATGATTTTGCTCAGTTTCATTTTTTATTAGTATTTAGTTAATGATATGATTTGAGGGTGTTGCGTAGTTGTCTAAACATCATTCGGCGCATCCGTTTGCTGTAAGTTGCCTGAAACATGATAGGAATAATCAGCAGAGAGCATCGCACACAACTGCTGAAATCCATCGTCATTGGGTCGTAACCAAGGTACGACTTGCGGTAGTGGGCATAGGAGCGCTTCTTCGATTTCTCTGCCGTCCAGCAGGGTTCGAACTTCAGGGCAGGTGCATTGGCTAACTTTGCGGGAATCGCCTCAATAGCCCCCACTTGCAGCAGTAGTTCGTACACCGCTTTCATGCACGACTTTGTCTGGCAAAACATCTGCTGCTCCGTGAAACGGCATACATGCCAGCCAGCGGACAGGAAAAGTTTATTTCGACGTTGATCCTTATGCGTTCCATCTTCGGTGATGAAATGAGTGGGATGATGAAAACTTGAATAAGGTTCATCAATCTCTATATCGACATAGACACCATTTTCTTTATCGATGTATGCCAGGTCGGGTTCGTAACGATGCCCACCTATCGTCACGCTCACATCCTCCCTGATCTTTTCCAAATCAAGGCCAAACACATGGGAGAATACCGCCAACTCTGAAGCGCCAGTCTTCTTGTTCTTGGCACCAATAGTGATAACAAACCTGCTTCTGTCAGCAGTGCCTGTTGCTGTTTGTATGATAGGATAATTCATAGGCCCTTTTGGTTAAGAAAATTAGTGCTTTGTTTTCAACTTCGTTTAACCCATGAAAGCCTATTTTTATGCTTGATGCACAAAAATAATGGGGGCTATTTGGTGGATTCGTCGAGTTGTTGGATGATTTTTTGGACTTCTTCGTTGGTGGAAGTGAGTTTTGCTTTGCAGATTTTTAGGAGTTCGGCAGAGCGTTTGGTGTATTTGCCGAGGTTATCCACAGAGCAGTCGGGGCTTTGCATCAGTTGTACGATTTCTTCCAGTTCTTTCACCGCAGCAGAGTAGGTGAGTTCGTTTTGATTTTCCATATTTTTGTAATTTTATTTGTCCTTGATAACTGATTGTGTGCCAGCCACTACCTTGCCATCACGGAAGTGAATGGTCACCAGTTTGCCGGCTTCGAGTTGGGCAGCGTCGGTCATGATTTTGCCTTCGCATGTGGTGAGTGTGTAGCCGCGCGCCATCACCTTTCGGGGCGATAGCAGTTCTATTTTGTCGCCCAACGCCTCCAATCGCATCGTCTCCTTCATCTTCACTTGCGCCACCGCATTCTTGATGGCGTCTTTTTGGCGTGCAAGTTGTGCATTCTCGCCCTCAATGCGGCGTTGCACATGCAGGGGTATGTTTTGTATGAAATTTTGCAGGCGTAGCGTGTTGGTGTCGATGATGCGTTGCGCCATAATCGGCAAATTGCCAGCGTAGTACGACAGTTGCTCCTTCGCTCTGGCGATGTAGTCGCGCGCGATGCTTACCACCTGATTGCTCAAGTCGCCGATGTGCGCCAGTGCGTTGGCTGCTTGCAGAATGATGTGCTCAGCCGCCGCAGTAGGGGTCTTGACACGAATGCCAGCCACATAGTCGAGCACCGTGATGTCTCTTTCGTGACCGATGCCCACAATCACAGGCAGGGGGAATGTGGCAACACGGCGCGCCAAATCGTAGTTGTCAAACGAGTTGAGTTCTTCCGTACCGCCACCGCCACGGATAATCACCACGCAGTCGAACAGGTGCTGGTTTTGCTCCACTTTGTCGAGTGCCGCAAGCACCGTTGGCACCGTCTTTACGCCCTGCATCGTGGCTTGAAACAGGCAGGGATAGAAACACACGCCATATTTATTGTCGGTGAGTTGCTTCATGAAGTCGCCATATCCAGCGGCACCGGCAGCCGACACGATAGCGATGCGCTGCAGCACAGGCGGCACAGGCACCGTCTTGTTTTGCCCGATGATGCCCTCTTGGGTGAGGCGGTTGAGGATTTCCTGGCGTTGTCGCTCCATATCGCCGAGGGTAAATTCGGGGTTGATGTCGTTGATCACCACCGTCAAGCCGTATTGAGGGCTATAGTTCACGCTCAGGCACACCATAATCTTCATATCGTTGCCAATGTCGCGACCCGTCACCTGCTTGAATCGCGCATTGAGGAACCTGAATTGGCTGCCCCAAATTATGGCTTTGATTTTAGCCACCGTCGCACCTGTTTTTGGGTTCTTTTCAAGCAGTTGGAGGTAGCAGTGTTGGTTGATGCGCACATCGGTGGTTTCTGCCACTACCCAGCAGTTCATCACACTTGGGTCGGCCAGCAGTCGCTTGATGCGGTTGTTGAACTCCTGCAGAGTGATAGTGTTGGGCGATTTACTCGTGCCTTGAAGGGCTGTGTCGGTAATTTCTGCCATGTGTGAGCGATTATTTTGAGCGTTTCAGTTTGGTCTTGTCGATGTCGTAGGTGATGGTGTCGATAAGATAGGGGTGGATTTTGTTGTAGTCCTCACGGCTGAGGAACGACTTTTGCTGTTGCGACACCACCAGTTGCCCATCGTTTTTACCGAAAGTCATCAGAAAGAGCGGAAAGCGCACACGGCGCATCACATCGTCGGCAATAGCCTTGGGTGAGCCTTTTCTGATGAAATCGGTCATCTTCACCATGCCGCCCTTCATGTGCTTGCCGAGGGGGAGCGGCTTCCAGTTGGTGTCGTAGAACGAGATGCGGCTGTCAAGCGCAGGAAGTTGCACGGTTTCGACCACGGCAATCACCGTGTCGGAAGTGCCTTTGGTGAGCATTTTCAGTTCCACTTGCTTCACATCGGAGCAGCGCACCGAAATGTAGGAGGCACTCAAAGAGTCGATTTTTGCAGTGCCGCCATGCACATTGTCGCTATTGATTTTCTGGCCTTGCTCAGCCATGGTAATCATTGCCGCCCTCACGCCTTGTGTGAGCAGTTCGAACACATTGCCTGGCTCGGAGATAAAGAAATCGCGCACCGTTTCTGCTTGTGCCGAGCCTGTGACAAGGAGAAGGAATAGCGAGAGTATGATATGCTTGATGTTCATTGTCTTTTATTGTTGTTTGATGGTGATAGCGCCGTCGTCGGTGATATGGAGTGCTGAATTGGCGATGGCTTTGCTGCTTTTGGTGCAACTCGCCAGCATCGCCACCAGGCAAAGAATGATAGAGAGAGGGCGTTTCATTTTGTGTTGCTATTAAAATACAATAAGCAAAGTTACAATAAAAACACAGATGCACCAACACATATCGTGTGGTGCACCTATTTTTTTTATTGTAGAGATAATGTGGGGGAGCGACTCGGAGCAACTCGGAGCACTCGGGGCAACTCGGAGCAACTCGGAGCAACTCCGACTATTGTCTTAACTCCTTAACTTCTTCAACTTCTTAACTTCTCCCTTAACTTCTTTCTCCTTTTTTCTTTTTGAATTTGTCGAAATTGCCGTGGGCCACTTTTTTTGCGCCCTTTGCGGAGCCTTTGTCGCCCTTTTTGAAGCCACGTTCGTTGTCGCGGCGGGTGCGGCGTTCGTCACGCTCGTCGCGGAAACTCTTTTTACCACCGCCACGGCGTTCGCCAAAGCGCTCTTTCGAACTGAATTGCTGGCGACGACGCTCCTTGCGGTTGAGTTTCACTTCTGTGCCCTCGGTTTCGCTTGCGTAGTTCTTGTCAAGCGAAGCCACCTCGGCGTAGATTCGCTTACCGAAGAAATCGGCATTTTTCAGTGCCTTCACCACACGCTTGGCATCGCCAGCCTTCACATCGAACAGCGAGTAGTTGCTGAGCAGGTCGATGCGACCGAGGTCCACACGTTCGCCGTGCGTGTTGCGGTTAAGCAGCTCAATCAGACTTGGGGCGAAGAAACCGTCGGCTTTACCAGCGTTGACAAACACACGCTCGTAGCCCTCTTCGGCTGTGCGGCAGTCCTTGTCGCGGGTGTTGTCGTACTTCACCTTCGCACGCTTCTCGCGTTTCGACTTCTCCTTTTCAGGCACATAGTCGAGTTCGGGAGCATCTTTGTAGTATTCAATCAAGCGGTTGAACTCCAGCGAAAGCATACGCTTTAGGAGGTCTTCGCTGTCGAGCCACGAAAGTTTTTTCAGCACCGAAGGCATAAATTCTGCGATTTCGTCCTCCTTCACCTCCACCTTTTCCAGACGGTCGGCAAGGTTGAAAAGTTGCTTTTCGATGATGGCGTTTGGCTTAGGCACCTCGCAACGCTCGAACGTTTTACCGATATGCTTTTCAATGTCGCGGAGTTTGTTGCGCTCGCGGCTATGGATAAGCGCGATGCTCACGCCCGTTTTGCCAGCACGGCCGGTACGACCGCTTCGGTGGTTATACACGGCGTTGTCGTCGGGCAGACTGTAACTGATGATGTGCGTAAGGTTGTCCACGTCAAGACCACGCGCAGCCACATCGGTAGCCACGAGCAGTTGCAGATTGCGCTCACGGAATTTCTTCATCACGGCATCGCGTTGCGCTTGCGAGAGGTCGCCGTGCAGAGCATCGGCATCGTAACCGTCCTCAATCAGTTTGGTGGCGATTTCCTGAGTGGTGGCGCGTGTGCGGCAGAAGATAATGCCATACACACGAGGCAGATAGTCGCAAATACGCTTCAATGCCAAGTATTTATCGTTGGCACGCACCATGTAGTAGATGTGGCGCACGTTGGCAGAGCCTTCGTTTCGTGTGCCGATGATATACTCTTGTGGATTGTGCATATAGTTTTTGGCGATAGACGCGATTTCGGGTGGCATGGTGGCAGAGAACATCAGCATCTTGCGTGTGTCGGGCACATGTTCAAGAATATTGTTGATGTCGTCCACAAAACCCATGTTCAGCATTTCATCGGCTTCGTCAAGAATCACCGTGTTCACATTCTCCAGGTTCACCTCGCCTCGCTTGATAAGGTCGAGCAGACGGCCTGGTGTAGCCACAATGATTTGCACGCCTTTACGCAAGGCACGGATTTGCACTTCGATACTGCTGCCGCCATACACTGGCAAAATGCGCAAGTCATCGATATATTTTGCGTAGTCGTTGAGGTCGTTGCAAGTTTGCATACACAACTCGCGAGTGGGGTCGAGAATAATAGCCTGAGTCACCTTAGTGGTGGTATCTACACGCTGAAGCGTAGGCAAGCCGAAGGCGGCAGTCTTGCCCGTACCTGTCTGTGCCAGACCCACTACGTCGGAATCTTCATTAAGCAAATGTGGAATTACTTTTTCTTGAATGGGCATTGGAGATTCGTAGCCCAGTTCGGCGATTGCTCGCAAAAGATCCTCGCGGACCCCTAAATCTTGGAATGTTGTCATAAATTATCGTTTGAGCGTGCAAAGTTACTACTTTTTTCTGATTTACAGAAATTTATATGCAATTACCATCGCATTGTGGCACCAAAAATGTGATTTCGTCAAAACGAGGGATCCAGTTTTTGGTGTGCTTGAATAATAATTACCAATGTATCAGTGCATTGGAAACATGCCGAAGGCATGTCCCTACGTTATGGTGTGGCTTTGTATGGGGGAGTTGGGGGAAAGAAAAAAAACTCACATAGATTCTTTGGGATTTTCATCCGATTGAATCTATGTGAGATAAATGGTTTATTTTTTGAACCTTGATCGGCTCTCTCTAATTTCTAACGTCTAATATCTAATTTCTAATCTCTAACTTCTTATTTCTTATTTGATAATGAGATTGATGAGGGCGGTGACATCGGATACGTTGACGGTGCCGTCGGCGTTGATGTCGCAGGTGCTGTCGGGGTATGATGCGATATTGAGCACCTTGTTGATGAGGGCAGTCACATCGGAAGCGTTCACTTCGCCGTCGCCATTGATGTCGCCAGCCACTGATTTCTTAGGATAGTGTGCGTAGAGCGACTTGATGTCGATGGTCTGTTCGCCAGCGGTAGAGTTAGCCTTGTTTGGCACAAAGCGAATTTCCTGCACGTTGATAGGGTAGGTGTTCAGGCTCTTGGTGCCGCCCATCTGTTCCAAATCCAATTTAACGGTGTATTTCTTGCCAGCCTCGAAGCCCTTGCCGTCGGCATCAATCTTCTGATAGTTAACAGAGGTGTTCATCAGATTGCGTACATCAATTTGAATATAGTCGAGAGGCAGAGAACTGACGAAAGTCATGCCGATTTCGTCGGGCAGACTGTAGAACTGCACATTTTTGAGCATTTTAACGTAAGGCGCGCGAGTAGAACTGTATTTGTAGGTCAACAAACCGTTTTCGCTGATAGCGAGTTTGCTTGCGCCAGAACCCTTGAGCGTCCAGCCGTTCCAATCCTGATAAAGATATGCTTCGGGAGAGATTTCCACCGACACTGAATCGGAGTCGGTAAACTCACCGATTTTGCAACTAATCAGCGTTTTGCCATTCTTCAAACCACGGATTTTGCCGTTTTCCACCACAGCGATAGTGGGGTCGTCAATAGTCCACTCCAAGTTTTCGGGATTGTAGTAGTAGGTTTGAGCGTTGACCGTAGCAGTCACCTCTATAGGCCATGCCTGGTCATCGACGGTGATGACAGGCTTGAGCGAAATGGCTGGCTGGGCATATAAGGTGGTAATGTTGATAGATGCAGTCTTGCCGTTGTAGTTGGCGGTGAGCGTGCCATTGAGAATGTTGCCGCTCACGGTGAGGTTTTCGCCGTTGGCAGTACCCAGCGAGGCATCGCAAGAGAGCGTGAAACCTTCCAAATTCTCGTTCACCACGTCGCCATACTTGTTGTAGGCAATGATTTGTGGCTTATAGGAAGAATAGATAGGGAGTTTGAGCGCGGCATCGGCAAATTGGATAGAAGCCACCTCATTGTCGGCAGGGGCGATAGATTCGAGCAACCAGCCACATGCCACGGCGCGTGGAGTGCCCTCGGTGGTCTTGTTGATGATGGCACCATTCACGAGCATTTCAGCCGAGCCACCAGCGTCGTAGTTCACCACATCAGAAATGTCGGGGTAGAGACTCTTTAAAATTTGGCACATCACCTCGGTGGTGCAACCTGAAGAAAGACCGTATTTAGGGTGCTGTGAGCGATCGATAACAATCATATAGAGTTTTTTGTGGTCGAAACTGCAACCGTAGGCGGTGCGGGAATACACTTGCGTGTTGTAGCCCTCGTCGTAGTTGCGTCCGGTGAGTTCGCCATTGCGCATCACAGTAGCGTTGCCTTCCACCAAGTTTTCAATCCATGGCTCAGTATTTTTGCCGCTGGCTTTCCAGCCTTGGTAAATGCCAATCACATCGCCCTCTTGGTGCACAGCCATATCAGCCTTCATCTTGCCAGTGGCGGTGATGCAAGCATCATATTCGCCGAGGGTTTGACGGTCGGCATCTTTCACAATCTTCTTGATAACGAAACTCATAGGCTTGTTCACGCCCCAACCGCTACCTTCGGTGAACTTCAGGTAATAGTTGTCGGCATTGTTGGTGCCCTTGTTGTCGTAGTCAATCCAGTTGCTTTCAAATTCGCGGTCGCGTCCGAAATATTCATTCCACAAGCAGAGTTCGCCAGGCAGGTTGCGCTTGTTCACCTTGTAGATGGGGAGCACTTCGTTGCCGAGGCGGCTGCTGTTGATGGTAGCCACCCAACTGCAACCACCGAAAATCAGGTTCTTATCGTGGTCGATAGCCGAAATGCCAGTGCGTGATGGACCACCGTTCCAAGTGTCGTTCACCGTGTTGGTGTTCACAATCACGGTATCGTTGCGCACCACGCCACCGAAAGGAGAACCGAGCATATACACGCTTGGCGCGCCTTGTGTGGGCACACACCAGAAGTTGGCGTTGCAGCCAGCCAACACACGCTTTGATGAAGTGCTGTAGCGCTTTGCCATGCTCACCAGTGCTTCGGTCTTGCCCAAAGTGTTTTGTCCTTGACCAGTTTCCACACGGTTGTAGGGGTTGTTCATATCTGCTTCCAGCAAATATACATTCAGAGGATATTCAGGAATGCGGAGAATGGTGTTGACGATGCCAGGACCAATCTGGCGGCGGAAAAGCGTGTCGGCTGTGTATTGTTTTGTGCCGATTGTTACTGCTGCCATCGATGTTGTGGCACAAATGGCAGCCAAAGTCATAACGAGTAATAATTTACGCATTTGAGTAATAGGTTAATAAGTTTGAGTTTAATTAGAAAATCAAAATTAACAATTTATTACTAAAAAAACACTATATTTGTCAGGAAAAATGAACATTCACGAATGAAAAAACTGTTTTTTTGGGGTGCTTTGCTCCCAATGCTTTGCCTCGGCGCTTGTGGCGGAGGTGCGAAATCTGCCGCTGTGGCTGATGCCGATACGCTGGTGGAGAAAGACACCACGCCGCTGCCCGACACCATGTATGCCTCTGTGAAAAAACTGCAATGGCGTGTGGAAGTGCTCGACAGCACCGTTGACGGCACCTTGCACGTGCTTGGCGACCCATATTTGGAATCAAACTCAAAACTCGCATTCCGAGCCAACCATCTTCGCAACGCCGACTTTGGCGGAAAGGTGAAAGGTGTGCCTACCCGAATAGTGAAGGACTGGGTGTTTGACACCGATGTTGACTACACGCCCACAAAATTAGGTGTGTGGGGCGGTGGCACTGGTTGGACCAGCCAGCCCCTGTATGTGGAATGGCCCGACGAGGTGGCGAAGAAGTTCAGAAACACCCCTGCGGCAAAACTCACGCCTGATTTCTCGCAAAAGGAGATAGTGGTGGCATCGCTTTGCGGAAAATTGCATTTCATCAACTTCGAGTCGGGAAAAGCATCGCGCGAGGCGATAGATATGGGCAATCCGGTGAAAGGCACGCCCATGGTTGACCCACGATTCAACGGATTGGTGTATGCTGGACACGGCGTGCAAGCCCACGGAGCGGTGTGCCAGAATGTGGTGGACTTGTTCAGCCACTCCATCGTGTACCAAAATCCCGGTCTCGACCCCAAGGCATCACGCTTTTGGCCAACCAGCGACTCATCGCCCATCTATGCCGATGGATTTGTGTTTTGGCCCAGCGAAAACGGCTTGATTTACAAATACGATGTGAAAAACGGCAAGGTGAAAAAGCACAGTTTTTTGAGTTACAATCGTCCTGGCGTTCATGCCGCAGGCGTGGAATCGAGTATGTGCGTGTATAAAAACTATGGTTATTTCGGCGACAACCACGGCAATATCCTCTGCATCAACCTCAACAATATGAAGCCGGTGTGGTATTACGACAATCACGACGATATTGATGCCACCATCGTGTGCGAGGTGGAAAATGGGGTGCCTTTCGTATATACGGCTTGCGAGGTTGACCGCCAAGGCGATTCGGGCATGTGCCACATTGCCAAACTCAACGGCTTGAACGGCGAGGTGGCGTGGGCTGTGCAGGTGCCTTGCACCCGACACAACACCGACAACAAGCACTTCGACGGTGGCATGTATAGCACGCCGCTATTAGGTGGCGGCAACTGCTCCGACTTGATATTCTCCACCCTTGCCAACGATGGCGTGAACGGCGATGGGCATTTCTATGCCTTTGAGAAGCGCACTGGCAAGATGGTGTATAAAACCAAGTTGAAGCACTACGCATGGTCGTCGCCAGTGGGCTTCTATAACGAGAAAAACGAACTGTTCATCGTGGTGGGCGACACTTACGGCTACCTCTACCTGATAGAGGGAAAGACGGGCCGAATCATCTATGATGAGAGGTTTGGCGCTAATTTTGAGTCGTCGCCAGTGGTTGTGGGCAACACCTTAGTGGTGGGCTCGCGTGGGCAAAGTGTGTATAAGGTGCATATTGAATAAAACTATTGAATTAGAATGAAATCAACGTTAAAAAAGAAAATTCTCATCACCACAGGTGTGGTGGTGCTGGTGTTGGCAGCGGCTGTGGTGGGCGGTAGCCTCTATTTGCTCAACTTCGCCCTCACGCCATATCATAGAAGCGAGGCTGAAGCCCTCGACCGAATTTACGAGCATAGCCCACATCTGCGAGTGTGGGTGGATAGTCTGAACGCCGCTGGTGCAATGCACGATACCGTGGTGGAAATCAATGGCAATAGGTTGAACGCCATGTATATCAATGCGCCCACTCCTTCCAATCGTGTGGCTGTGCTGATTCACGGCTACAAGGATTGCAATGCCATGATGCTGCAAGTGGGCGACATCTACTATCACATGGGCTACAACCTGCTTTTGCCCGACCTCTATGCTCACGGCAAGAGCGAGGGCGACCACATCAGAATGGGTTGGCTCGACCGCCTCGATGTGATGAAGTGGATGGAGATTGCCAACGAGAAATTCCGTGGCGATTCCGCTGCCACGCAAATGGTGGTGCACGGCATATCGATGGGCGCGGCTACCACGATGTGCGTTTCGGGCGAGACGCTCCCAGCGTATGTGAAATGCTTTGTGGAGGATTGCGGCTACACCAGCGTGCACGACGAATTTGCCCACGAATTGAAGGATATGTTTGGTTTGCCGTCGTTCCCTTTGTTGAATGTGGCAAGCACGCTGTGTAAATGGAAATATGGTTGGGATTTCGAGGAGGCCTCGCCCCTCAACCAAGTGAAGAAATGCCGTTTGCCCATGCTTGTGATTCATGGCACCAACGACGATTTCGTGCCCACAGCCATGGCGCAGCCCATCTACGATGCCAAGCCACAGCCTAAAGCGCTCTACATGGCACAAGGCAGTGCGCACGCTCGCTCCCTCAGCGACCACCGCCAAGAATACACCGCCAAAGTGCGCCAATTCACCGCGAAATATATCAAGTAAGAAGTTAAGGAGTTAAGAAGTTAAGAAGTTAAGACGATACCTGTCTTGGTGGGAGGAAGACAAAAACATAAAAAACATCCTTGTTTGTGGGCGCGTCGCTTCGCTCCTATCAATGAGGGTGTATAGTATGTGTCGCAGAAACAAGTTTCCGCTCCACCTTCTACACACCCCCATTGGAGCCTTTCCAAGGCTCACGCCCACAAACAAGGACAATTAACCACTCGCCTTCGGCGAAAAAACCAATTATTAAGTATTATTCAATTATGCTTTCACTTTCATCGTTATGCTTTGCTGCATTATTCATTACACACTCTTTACTTGTGTTTGCATAGCAATATACACAGAAATGCCTACAAGTATTATACATACCTATATCCTTACTTACCATACACCCACAAACTTTTCTCTGACCAGTATCTTTGACTTTTTTCTGTTTTGTAGGCAATGGCGGTAACTGACCAAACATATCTCGTTCAGGCCATTTTAATGTGTGGAGATAGTAAACGAATTCTTCATCTTTTGAGAAAATTCTTTTCATTAGTTCCCCATCAATACAGCGATTATGCTCTATACCATAGCTCTCAAGTTTTGCTTCCTCGCCACAAGTGGCTAATGTTACATCCCATCCTTCAGTTTTCCATGCATCACGAATCTTGACGAGTCCTTCTACAACCTCTCTTCTCTGTATTTCATTCATTTCAGCAGATTCCACATCATCTTTTGTAAACAATCCTGTTTCTTTTACAAGATTGTTCTGCACTTTTCGATATGCCTTGACATCTACAAAACTAAAGACGAGTTTGTCTGTATAACCTTTTAGTTTATTTCCTATATGCCAAATGCGAGTTAAAAGTTCACGTGGGTTGATTCCTTTTGTGACAATTAGAGGATCAAAACGCCAAATCACCCGTTCCTTTCCAATCATATCAGACAATTCTTTGAAGGTCTCTATTCTGGAATCTACTGAATCCACATTAGGCTCAAACCCCTCTTTAACATAGTCATTAAGGGTTACTTGAAAATAATAGTGTATGCCTCTTTTATCCAATTCGTGTAGGTATGGCAATATTGGTTTTGGGTTCTTTGTCCAAAAAACAATAGCTCTGCATCTCTCAAACGAGATGTACATAGGTTGTTGGTTAAACGGATTGTACCATACACAATACCCTTTAGCCAAGCGGTTGAAAAACCACTTGGCATAAAAGGCTGGTATATCTGTAGAACGACTTGCCGAGATGATTACTGGGGCAGTAGCCTCAACTCTCTTACCAAAATCAGTGCTGATAACAACTTTATCTGCCATATATCCGATGCAAATATGTTTTTATCTCATCTAATCTGAGAGCACTAGCATACTTTTTCTTGCTAATATATCTAATAAAAGCTGGGATAGTAGCTGAATTCTCACGACTTGCAATTGCGTAATAATGAGAGTCTTTACCTTTAGCGTATTCATCCTGGAACCAATTTAAGTCTTGAATGAACTCTTGCCGATATTCTAGAGGTATATTATTCTGTAGAGATTTCCAACAATTCCTATCAGAAACAAAGTTTTTACCGGTAGTGTTTGTAGTTGGATTTTGAGAATCAGTTTCTTCATTCTCGCTTAAAACTACATTTTTGCTGATTTTTGCATTAGATAATAATGATGCTATTTTTTTATAAGCGGCATCAGTCGGTTTCAAAAAGTTATCAAGGATTTTCAAGAAGGCTTCTGAATCCTGGCGCTTAGCCTCCAATTCAATAGCTTTATCTATTTTTTCTTTCTGGCTTTTCAGACCATCCTTACCAACAATTTGGTAAATCTTCGACTTGAAATTTTCTGGGGTATATACACCATTGTCGTTTTCAAAGTCAGCAGCAAGAAGATTCCTATAAGCTATAGTATTCTTGGTACCTTTGAAACTATCATAAATGTACAAAAAGGCACGAGGGCTTTGTACTGCATCTTCCAAGTTCACAGCCTCCGAAACAGCATTTACTACATCTGTCTGTTTGGCAGGTTTTGGTGCGATTTTTGAAATATTGCTAATAATTTCAGTGCCAATCTCACTTGTAAACACAGTTGTCTGATGTCCTTGCATAGACAAAGACCGCTCTGTATCCACAATAGGTTTCCCAAATAGTTGCTCATGAATATACAGATAAGTTGCCTTATAATATTCTCTTTCTCCATTTATCAGAGAAGATGTAAATGTTTTAGGGAGAGAAGCAAAGCCTCTTGTGGCTCCATATAACCCAAAGGCAAGTTTATAATTGCCAATGCCTTTTTTAATCAAATAATCTTTTAGGCGTTCTATGCTGTCACCTTTTTGGCAAAATGCGGCAAAGGAAATAGGAACATCATTCTCTATGGCAAACAAATCAAAATTTGTGTTATCTTGGAAGTGGTTCAATAAAGAATTAACATATCTACGAATTGGTGAGTTTTCCCAACTTTCACCCATGATTTGCTTTAAGATGTTTCCACCATTAATAGCAATAGCAAGTGGCTCTTCATAGCCTTTGTCTTCTATGATTTTTTTATATTCTAAGCACAACAACGACAGCACGAGTCTTTCGTAAAAGTCGTGGGTAAAAGAAGGATCAACTATATGAATATGCTTGTTTGCGCCAACTTGAATCAAGTTTGCCAAATTATTTTTCTCTCTCTTAGAAAGTTCGCTTGCCTCTACTTGCAGTACTGCCCTGTTCATTTTGTCGAGAGCTGTAGTATATGCATCTTGTGTTGCGTATTCTAAACTTGTCCATAAATCATTTGCGTCATATACAGGAGATAGATGTAATTTTTTGCAAAATTCATCATAGACGTGGCTATATTCCAAAAAGAGTATAGCTTCTTCTACACTAATCCCTAAAGGGTTCTGTTTCAGAAATGATTCAATTTTCTCTTGGTTCTGTTTTGCCGTTTCGTCTTTCTCTTTAAAAATAGAGTTAAAACGCTTAATGTTTTCTACCAAAATTTCGTCTTGCATCTCCGTAGGACGATGCTCGGGTGAATTGATGACGGCTGACAAGGTGTTTCTTAAAACTGTTGCTATAGCTTTAAGTTCGCCAATTTCTTTGCTAACCGATAAATTAGCACCAATCAAATAACAATACAAAAATCCCTTAAGTCGATCAATGTATGCATCGTCTCTCTTGTCAGAACAAGTAATTGCTTTAGTTGGTGCATAAGTTGCTTTCCACAAAAACTCTGTTTTCTCTTTTTTCGCTAAAAAATCCTGAACCTTACTCCAAGTTCCTTTCACTTCATGTCTCCATATTCTGAGATTCGGAGAATAAAGTTTGGAAAACTTATTCTCAAGACTTTGCTCTGCTTTTGTCAATACACCTTGTAGTGCCTCATAACGGTCAAAATAGACAATGCAATGAAATGGATTCAGATAAATTGTACTTGTGCAAGTATAAGTTTCGACTCCGTTATTAGAGTCTGAAAGATTAAAATCCGTTTGTTCATAATCATTGGTATCTATTTCTATAACCATAGGATAGTTTTCCAAGTCGGTATTGTCAACTTGAAATACAGGATATTTTGAGTACAAAGTAATAGCCATGTCAAGGTTGTTTGCCTCAACAGAATAATATCTTCTGTTTCCAAAACCTCTAGTTGCATAGTGCGCTTTAGGCGATATGGATTCTGTACTGAAGATATTATTGAAATTCAATGTACATGTTGGGATGAAAAGTTTCATAAGAGTTTCTTTTTAAAGATTAATTGGACCACTACTTGACAACTTTGTGTCATATACATCATTTGGTACCGCATCAAAAAAACTCGATAAGTTACCAGAATGCATGATGTATAAAGATCTATATGAACGTGTTATTGCTACATATAGAGGATTTCTATCTTCTTCCCCTTCCACAGTACACTCAGGTAAGAATACACGCTCAAACTGCAATCCCTTAGAACTATGATAAGTCATTAATTTGGGATTGTCTGAATTGAAATCAAGATTCATGAAATCACCATACTTGGCCTCAACATTCATATTGTGGTCCTTAAAATAATTATATGCTTTTTTAACCTCTTCATTGTTGCGGAATAAAATGCCAACATCTTCCATATTTTTGTTTTGTATCAAAGATATGATTTCATCATATTGTGCTTTTATTGTTTGATATTGAAGAATTTTTGGTTTTTCTGTGCCCTCTTTTGTGCAGCGTTCTTCAAGATCGTCATTCTCAGAATTGAGATATTGAGCAAGACGAGCTATTTTCTTTGGAAGACGATGATTGAAAACCAATTGTTCCAATGGGTATTTTGTAAAGTATTGGATGTCTTCCATTGAAACAGTTTCTTTTTCTTTAATAAATTTATATAGTTGTTGAGCTGTATCACCATAGATAAGGAAAGCTTTGTTGACCTTGGATTTTAGAAGTTCAATATCCTCACGAGAAAAATCTTGTGCCTCATCTAATATTATATAATCATAGTTTCCCATTTTCCAACCACCACGAACAAACGAACCGTTGTCCTCCTTTCTCCAGCTAAAGCAAGCGTCATAATTAACGACATTCTTTTCAGGAAGACCTACTTGAATAACGCCGTCATTCATATATTGTTTCAGGGACTTGGTATAAACAACATACAAAAAAGTCCCTTTACCTTCATCCTGTATCTGCTTGGCTTTCCAAAGAGCCAAAATAGACTTACCACTTCCAGCACATCCCTTCACGATGTAGGAATTATCCGTTTTTTTGTTGATTACCTTTACCTGATAATCATCAAGTTCGGAGTCTTTGACATAAAAACTTCGTTTTGCCATATTATTACATATTTATATTAAATGAATCTATTACCTTATTTCCATGCGATTTACAACATATTGCAGTTTTGTCACCATCCCTATATTTTCCTGGATGGATTATATGTTGGAAATCATCTTCTATATTGGTTGCAATTCTATCCTTTAACCCTTTGTGACAAAGAATACGATAACAAACTTTACTCTCGTCATTCCTTTTATGGGAGTGACTTACTTGGAAAGTCTGTTGCATGAAACAAGATCCACTGCAATGCTCTTTTGAACAAGCTAAAGGAATCAATGTCGATATTTCCGAATGCTCGTTAACATAATCATTTAATTCTTTATTCATAATCAGAGGATAAAAGAGTCCACTTTTGGCATCCTTAGTAGTAACATCCAACAATAGGAATAGTCCATCTTCCGACAATTGAGGACAAAGACTTCTTGCTACTTTTTTGTATGCTTCTTTTGGGATAATATCATGAGATATTAGTTCACAGACCATCTTGTTACATAAGATAAATTCATAGATTTTATCTTTTACATCTTTAGTGTCAATCTTGCTTTTTAAAGCATATCTCTTAAGATGGGTGACCAAGTCTATCGTGTGGTGGGTTTGAGATTTCTGCATCAATATAATATCTTTCAGTGCTGATAACGAGTGCTCATTTCCATCAAATGCATCAATATGAATTGTAATGGATGTTGGCAGATATTTTGTCAACGCAGTAATTATACCAACTAACTCACCACCTGTTCCACAACCCACATCAAGTATATTGATAATAGTATGAGAATTAACAACATGGTTGTATTTTTCATTCTTAAGTAGATTATCATAGATACAGAATGATTCGGAATAACTTCTTGGGAAATATGTGCCCAAATAAATTTCCACCTCATCTTTTGATAGGTCTAAATTATAGTCATATTTGGTGTGCTCTGGACTATACTTTGCATCAAGTGATATTGTGTATTATCAGAATATTACTATTTAATAGAAAAGTTGTTGGGTTACAAAGATAGTAACAAATAATATAGTAACCCAATATTATTTTAATTATTTTTCAGTGATTTTATATGAATGTGCGGTTTTAGTAACACGAAAAGTTTGCAAGTTTAGCATAGTCGAGAAGTAGTTTTCGTATTGATGTTTTTGTCGAAAACCCCAATCATTATCAATGCATTTCTAACATGCCGAAGGCATGTCCCTACGATTTGGGTGTAATTTGGGTGACAAAAATCACCGATTTAATCCATTTTTATCCGATTTTCACCTGCTTTTTGGTGATGATTGGATTTTGATGGATTAAATCGGTGGATTTTTTATTATTGGAGTACTCGGAGCACTCGGAGAGCTCTAAGATCTAATTTCTAATATCTGATTCCTGAAATCTATTTTCTTCTTTTTGATTTTTTTGTTGCTTTCTTTTTTGTGGTGGTTGTTTTCTTTTTTGTTGTTGTAGTGGTTGTTGTTGTTGTGGTGGGTTTTGCTACTTGTTTGCCGGCGTTGATGTAGGTGGCGTACTCTGATTCGATGGCTGGGAGGTCCTTTTCGATGGCGGCGATGCGGTTTGCATCGCTTGGGTGGTCGCTCATAAATTCTGGTACACTTGCACTACTTGCTGACGACATCTTTTGCCAGAATGTGAGTGCTGTGCGTGGGTTGTAGCCAGCCAGCGACATTAACACCAAACCCATCTTGTCGGCCTCGCTCTCGTGCTTGCGAGAGTAGGGGAGCATCACGCCATAGTTGGCGCCGAGACCATACACTTTGCTGGCGATTTGCTGTGTGGAGTAACTCTTGCCCTTTGTAATGGCTGATACAGCCTGTGCGCCATATTGAGCGAGAATCTGTTGGCTCATGCGCTCCTTACTGTGCTTTGCCACGGCGTGAGCCACTTCATGACCAAGCACCACTGCGAGTTCGTCGTCGCTCGACACCAGTTTCATCAAACCCTCATACACCACGATTTTACCGCCAGGCATACAGAAAGCGTTGATTTCATCGTTTTTCACAAGGTTGAATTCCCATTGGAAATTCGAGATTTCGGATTCAAGACCGGTAGCCTTTAAATAGGCTTCGGTGGCAGCGGCGAGTTTTTTGCCCACGCGTGTCACTTGTTCGCTTTGAGCCTGTTCGCCCGAAATGGTGGCAGAACTCATGTAGCTCTTGTACTGTGAAAGGCTTGATTGAAGCACTTCGTAATCACTAACTAAATTGAGTTGCTTGCGACCTGTGATGGGCACTGAACCGCAACTGCTCAGGAGCATAGCCGCTCCCGCTAAAATTAATACAGATTTTTTCATTTTTGTGTTATAGTTTTAATGGGTTTCTACGCGTTTTGTGGCTGGTCGTGAGGCATTTCGCTCGTCAACGGCATTCACCACAGCCTCGGCAAGATTGATAAACGAGCGGCCCGAAACGCTGTTCTGGAGAGTGACAGGCACACCGTCGTCGCCACCGCGGCAAATGCTTGCCACCAATGGTACTTGTCCAAGCAGTTTCACGCCGAGTTTTTCGGCAAGGTTCTTGCCGCCGTCTTTGCCGAAAATATAGTATTTCTCATCGGGGTGTGATGCAGGGGTAAACCACGACATGTTTTCCACAATGCCGAGCACTGGCACATTCACCTGATTGCCCAAGAACATACTCACGCCCTTGCGTGCGTCGGCGAGAGCCACCTCTTGTGGAGTGGTCACCACGATAGCACCGGTGATGCCGAGCGTTTGAACCAAGGTGAGGTGAATGTCGCTGGTGCCTGGTGGCATGTCGATGACGAAATAATCGAGATCGCCCCAAGCGGCATCGGTGATGAGTTGCTTCAAGGCGTTGCTCGCCATAGCGCCACGCCACAGCACAGCCTTCTCCTTATCCACCACGAAACCGATTGAGAGCAGTTTCACGCCATACTTTTCGAGAGGAATGATGCGGTTTTTGCCGTCGATTTCCTGCATATAGAGTTGCTCGTCTTCCACGCCAAACATTTTAGGCACGGATGGACCGAAGATGTCGGCATCGAGCAGTCCCACCTTGTAGCCCAGTTGTGCGAGCGACACGGCAAGGTTGCTTGCCACGGTAGATTTGCCCACGCCGCCTTTGCCCGACGACACGCCGATAATGTTTTTCACGCCTGGCAGCGGTTCATCTTCCTTCTTCTTTTCGGGAGTGGGCTGAAGGGTGGCAACGCTGATGTTGCCCTTGATTTCCACCTCCTCGCCGATGTGGGTGTTGATAGCCACTTCAGCGGCGCGCACAATCGACTTGATGAAAGGGTCGGTAGGGCGTTGGAAAATGAGTGAAAAACTTACTTTGTTGCCATCGATGCGAATGTCGTCGGCAACCATGCCCATTTCCACGATGTTTTTTCCTGTGCCAGGATAGCGCACAGTGCTCAGGGCTTCGAGTATAAGATTTGGATAAAGTGTCATGTTTGTTGTTTGTGATTATTCGTTGTTTTTGTTCATGAGTTGGGGCATCTGAATGTAGCCACGGTTGTAGCTGCGGTAGGTGTCCATTTCAATTTCGATTTCGGGCTCTTGGAGTTCGCCATCGTGTGGAAGGTGAAACTTCAGGTATTTGATGGTGAGTCCGCGTTCGAGCCATTGCTTCTCGTAGTGCGTTTTGATTTCCAGAATGTCGTCGGCCTTACCGCTGTGGTAAAGGTCGTCGGTGTCAACTTCCACAGGCAGCTGGTTGAGTTTCACCAGTTCGCTTGTGTAGGTGTAAAGGAAAGGGCTGTCGGATTTGAGATGCACCAAGCCGCCGTCCTTCAGAATCTTGCGATAGTTGTTCAGGAATCGGGTGGAGGTGAGGCGTTTGTTCACCTTCTTCATTTGCGGGTCGGGGAAAGTGATCCATATTTCAGATATTTCGCCCGGAGCAAACATACGGTCGATCATCTCGATGCTGGTGCGCAAAAACGCTACATTCTTCATGCCCTCTTGCTCCACCATTTTTGCGCCCGTCCACATGCGTGCGCCCTTGATATCGACACCTATATAGTTTTTGTCGGGGAATCGCTTTCCGAGTCCCACGGCATATTCGCCCTTGCCGCACCCGAGTTCGAGCACGATAGGGGCATCGTTATGAAAATAGTCGCTATTCCATTTGCCGCGCATAGGGCAACTTTCGTCGCTCATCACCGAGAACGGAAATTGGAAGACGCATGAAAACGCCTCCATGTCGGCAAATTTTTTCAGTTTGTTTTTTCCCATTTACTAAAATTAAAATTTAATCAGTTTCTTACCACCAACTTGTGGCTCTTTCCTGCTATGCGCACGATATACACGCCCTGTGCAGGAGCCTCATATTCATTGTGCCCGGCTTCCACAGCAAGGTTGATGCTGATGCCGTTGATGGCAATGAGTTGTGCAGTGGTGGCTTCGGCGCTCTCAATTACCACTCTGCCTGCTTGGCTATACACCTTTGCCGTGCTCTGGCTCACATCAGCCACACCTGTGGTGTTGCCCACACGAGCGACAGTGACGGGTGCGAAGAACGATTCGTCGCTGGCTGTTGCCAACACGGTGTGCGACACCTCGATGGCATCGTTTGGCGCAAGTGCTTGGCTTGCCTTCACCACGAGGGTGATGATAGCACCGTCGTTGCCCTTGATGTCGGCATTCTGCATATTGTAGGCGATGAAGCGCACTGTGCCATCGGGCAGCGTGCCGCTATGGATATTGTGGTTGGCTATGCGGTCGGCCTTGCCGATGCTCACAATCTTCAGGCCTTCGGGCAAGCGAAGGTCGAATTGCAGAGCGGTGTAGGCTTGGCTGTTGCAGAGTTTCACGTCGATGCTGCGAGTCTCGCCCGGAGCGAGGTTGAAGTCATCGATGTTCACATTGTCTTCGGTGTTTACTTCCCATTCGCCCACCACCTCTGTGGTGCTGCCGCTGAGAATGAGGTTGATGACCATGGTGATGTCCGACACGTTGATGATGCTGTCGGGGGTGCAGTCGGCTGCGTCGAAGTTGAAGTTCTCAGGGTTGTTGCCGAGAATGTAGTTGATGATGGTGGTGATGTCGGTCACGTTCACCAAGTCGTCTGAATTGGCATCGCCCATGATGTAGCGTTTCGTGATTTTAAACTCGTTCCATTGCATCGCGCTCAGGTAGTTTGCCGAGGCGGCAGCGAGTTCCACTTCCTTTTGCTCCACGCCAGCCCACACATCGTGGCCCAACCGCGGCACGGTGGTAGGTTTGGCGGTGATTCTTGTGAGTCCGGTCATACCAGCCATTGCCTTGGTGCCAATGTAGGTCACTTGTGAAGGAATGGTGAGCCTGTCGATGTCGGAAAGGTTGTAGAGAGCGAAATCGCCAATTCGGGTAATGTCGTTGCCCCAAATGTTGGTGTTAGCCACGTTTGTGCCAGCCGTGAGGTATGGAGCCACTTTGGTCACCTTTGATGGCAGCACAAGGTTGGTCACATGGGTGGCATAGAAGAATGCACCGTCGCCCACCTCTTTCACCGATTCAGGGAGAGTGACTTCTGCCACAGGGGTGCCGGCGTAAGCCCATGCGCCAATGGTGCTCAATTTCTGGAATTTGGCAAGTGCAGCGTCGCTCATCTGTGTGGCGATAAAAGCCTCGTTGCCGATGAGTGCCAACTGTGTGGCATCGCTCCAGCGGAGTGTGGCGAGACTCTTGCAACCAGCGAACGCTCCATTGCCGATAGCCGTAACGCCGCTGCCGAATTTCACGTCGGTGAGCGCAGCGTCGGCAAAAAACGCCTTTGCACCTATGTGCCCAGCCTCAATGGTGGCACTGGTCAACTTCTCGCAACGCGAAAACGCTCCTTCGCCGATTTTGGTGACGGTGGCAGGCAACGCCAACGTGCTGAAACCTGTGGCGCTGAACGCATAACCGCTGATGCTGTCGAGCGAGGCAGGAAACTCAATCTGTGTGATGCCCTCACATCCTGCGAATGCCGCATAGCCGACGATACGCACATTTTGGGGGAGCACCACGCTGGTGAGCGGTTTACCGAAGAATGAGGTTTGCGGAATTTCGTTGGCTTGATATGTGATTTGCTGTCCAAATACGGGCTCTGCGCCCTCGTAGGCAAGGATTTTCGCACTACTGAGGTCAACGGCTGTGAGGTCGTTGCATTTGTCAGCCATGTATTTGAAGTCGCGCGCATCGAGCGAGCCCGTGATGGTGAGTTCGGTCACTTTGGTGTCGGTAAGGCGGGAAGAGAGTTCGCCAGCCACATTCTCCACCACCACAGCTTGCATCTGTAATGCCACGCAAGCGATTGCTGCAAAAAGGAATGTGAATTTTCGCATATTCGATTGGTTTAACGATATAAATACAAATTTACAGATTTTATTCCTTTTCTCCGAAAAATCCGCCCGATTTTTTTACGAATCCCCTCATTTTTTTGCCGTTATGCCACTGAACATCAAATGCTCAGAGTGGAATTACTATGGTTTGGCACTGAAACAAATACATAAAAAACATCCTTTTGCCGATGCCAGTGCTTCGCACCTGTCGTTAGTGCTGTGGCATGTCTGACTTCAAGCGGTGGCTTGAATCAGCCACGCCATATCCCGAACGCCGCCCTCTTACGAGGTCGGTGGCATCGCCAAAAGGACAATTAACCACTCGCCTTCGGCGAAAAACCAACCAAGATGTTACATTTGTTTGCTCCTATTTGCTGATATAAACGATTCTGTCATATCGGACTTACAAAAATTTTGGGTTTTACTTATGCCCCTGAACATCAAATGCTCAGAGTGAAATTACTATGGTTTGGCACTGAAACAAAATGCCAGGGGCTCTGGGTTGGTGGGAGCCCCTGGCGTGGGTGGTGTTTTTTAGTTATGTGGATTATTTCACAAACTTCATTGTTTGAACGTTGCCGTTGGCATCTACAGCCTTCACTACGTAAGCACCTTGGCTGAGAGCGTCGGTAGCCACTGATTCGCCGTTGGCGGTAGCCACGCACTTGCCGTCGATGCTGTAAACTGCGATTTGTGATGGAGCAGCCACGGTGATGATGCCACCTGCATACTTGATAGTGCCCTTAGCGTTGACCACGTCGGTGATGCCTGTGCCTTCCTCAAACTTCTTAGAGTAGAATGCTGGCATGATGGTTTGGGCGTTGGTGTTGCCGGCCAAGTCGGTGAGAGTAACCTTCATGTCGAACCAACCATCTTCCTCAACCTTCACGTTTGCGAGAGGTGCTTTGTAGAAGTAACCAAATACTGGCATGTAGAACAATTCAGGAACTTCGGTAACGGCGATAGTTTGCCAGTTTTCTGTTCCGTGAGGAGCGCATACCACCTCAACGCTTTGGAGAGGCTTGTGCTCGTAGTAGCGCTTAGCAGCCACTTTGGTGTCGTGGTGATATTGGAAGTCGCTTGCTGCAAATTCGAGAGTTGCGTCTTCAATGTTGTCGAAGCGGTCGGTGATGCGGTCTTCCTTGTTCACGAAGCGGAGCATCTGGAGCGATGGAGCAGAAATGTCGTCGCCAGTCTTGTGGTGGCGCAAAACGGTCACGTTCTTGCCGTTGATGTCATCAACCTTTACATTTTCTTGTGTGTAGATGAATTTTGTAAAGTCGCCGTCAGCTTCTGTTTGCTTGCTTACAGTGTTCAGACCAGAATCAAACAATTCGCCATATCTGCCGAGGTAAGAGAGAAGTTTAGAGGAATTGGTGCCGTAGTCCTTAGATTTCACTGAAAGGATAGGGCAAGAGTTGCCGAATGTGTAGCTAAACTTGTCGGTGAATGACAGGCGTGGGTGACCAGGGTAAACTTGTGCTACGCCGCCACCTTCAGGCACGATGTAGCCGTCGAAAGTTTGTTCGTAACCATAATCCACGCAGCGCAGACCACTAACAGCGTTGCCAGTAACAGGCAGACCGATGATGTGCTTCACTTGGTTGCTTGAAGTGAAGATGTCGCCCATCATAGCGCTTGCTGCCACAGCGAAGCCCTTTTGGTTTGCTGGTTCAGGAAGGTCAACGTAGAAGCGGTTGGTGCTATCGGCAAGTATGATAGTCTTGTTTTCAGCCTTGCCGCTGAGCAGAACTGCACCATTGTATGAAGCCCAAACACGAATACCCCAAACGTGGTTTTCTGGATTTCCGGCAGGGGTTGGGCAGAATTTTTGTTCGTAGAGTTTCAAGTTCTTAGGATCGCTTGCAAGCACCTTTCCCTCGGTAAGTGGAGCTTGGAAGTTGTACAAGTAGGTGATGCCGTTCTTGCCTCTCACATTGCAGTGGTGGAGCACATTAAAGCGGCCGCTGGTCTTGTTGGTGTAAAGGTCAACGTCGTAGCCTTTTACACGGTAAGAACCGCCAACGATTGTGTGGATCACACCCATACCTTCGAGAGTGAAGAAAGTGTAGCTACGGTAGCTTGAACTAATCACATTGCCAGGTTCGGCAACGCCACCGTTTGCATATTGGTCGAGCATAAGTTTTGTGCCCTCTTCGTTGTAGCTTGCGAAGGTGTATGGTAGGTCTGCGTCGGATTTCTTAAACACGAGAGTGGTGTCTTTGCTGATAGTCACTTGTTCTTTAAATACTGCATAGAGTCCGGCTGGTTTGCCTTTATACACAGCGTGCATATCGTAGGTGCCAACAGGCATTTCCACGTTGAAAGTGGAGTTCTTACCACTGTTGTCAACCACCTTCACGCCTTGTTCCTTGTTGTAAACGGTAAGGCTAAGAGGCGTCGCTTCGTTTGTCGCGTAATCGTAGGTGAAAGTTACGGTAGCGGTAGCATCTTGGGCTTTAACCTTGTTTTTGGCTGTGTAGATAGTGTGGTTGGTGAACACAGTTTTGTCATACTTCATTTTGGTTGGAAGCATTAACTCGAATTGGTCATCGGTTGATTTGGCATAAGGGTTTGCAGATAAGTCGATAACTGCTTGTGCAAAACCTACTAATGGCATACAAATGCCTGCCGCAAAAAGTAAAAATTTTTGTCTCATAAGCGTTTAGTTAGCTGTTTAGTTTGGTTATAACGTGAAAATTAATTTTTATGCAACAAATGTATGTATATTATTCTTTAAATACAATTATTTTTAGAGAAAATTTTTCTTTTAAATTAAGTATTCTGGCACAGAATTCTGATGGAGGGGGTGGGTGCGAAAATGCATGAAGGCTGTTACGCCCTGCTCGTGGGTGGGCAGGGCGTAACGGTGATGTTATTTGTCGGGGAGGGTTAGCGGAGGGTGGTGTGTGGGGTGACAGGGGTGCGGCGGATGATTATTTGGTCGCCACTGAGAATCATGTTGATGAGTGCCGAAACGTCGGTTACGTCGATCACGCCGTCGTCGATGATGTTTGCCAATTCCAAGTGGAATGGATTTGGATTTTCGCCTAAGATGTAGCTGATGAGCAATGTCACGTCTGCCACATCAAGGTTGCCATCGCCATTCACATCGCCCAGCAGATAGTTTTTGAGAATGTGGAAGTGTTCCCATTGCGCTGCGTGTGCGAAATCTTCAGCCAATGCCATGTTGGTGAGGTCGAGTTTCACGCTCGGTTGGTCGATGCCAGCCCAAACGCTGTCGCCTAATTCTGGTACTGCGTCGGAGTGCGCCTTGATAGTATCAAGACCTGTCATACCAGCCATCGCTTTTGTGCCGATGCGGTTGATGCTCTTTGGAATGGTGAAATTAGGCATGGCGCAAGCGTTGTAAAACGAGAAATCGCCCATTTCGGTAGCCTTTGCTGGCACGATGCTTTCTGCCACAAGTGCTTCTGCGCCAGCGAAAGTGAAGGCTGGAACTGTGGTGAGACTGTCGGGCAGGTTGGTGGTTTCAAGTTGTGCGGCGTAGAAGAAAGTGCCTTCGCCCACGGAGTTGACGCTGTTGGGCAGGGTTGCTGTGCTGATTGGCGTTTTAGCCAATGCCCAGCCGCCAACGGTTTTGAGAGATTTTTGTGCGGAAAGGTCGAGAGCGGAAATGCTGGTGTAGGCGAATGCCTCGTTGCCGATGCTTTCGAGTGCGGAGCCTTCAATGTTGATGCCAGTCAAAGCCGCGCACGATTTGAATGCGCCGTCGCCAATGGTTTTCACCTCTTTGTTGAGGGTGAGGGCAGCGAGGGTGGCGTCGGCATAGAATGCGTCTTTACCAATATTTTCACTCCCAACGGTAGCCGATGCCAGATTTTTGCAACGAGCGAATGCGCCTTCGCCCACTGTTTTCACCGAAGCCGGTAGTACTACGGAAGTCAAGCCGCTGCCGCTGAATGCGTAGCCGCTGATGCTGTCGAGCGAGGTAGGGAAAGCGATAGTGGTGAGTTGGTCGCAACCAGCGAATGCCGCAAAACCGATTGATTTCACCGAGGCAGGAAGCACCACGCTGGTGATGGACTTGCCAAAGAAACTGGTACAAGGGATTGACGCGGCTGCGAAATTGTTGTCAGCGCCGAAGATGGCTGTCTCCTCGTTGCAATATGCTGCGATGGTGGCTTCCGACAAGTCGATTTCTGAAAGCGCGAGTAAATTGTCGGCTATGAATTTGAAATCGCGCGCGTCGATAGTGCCAGTCACTTTCAGGGAGGTGATAGAGTGGTCGGTAAGCAGTGATTCCAGTTTGCCGGGCTGTGATTCAACCGTAGTTACAGCCCACGATGTAAGGCTAATAAGTGTGGCGATGGCCACTAATATCTTTTTCCGCATATATTCATAATTTACTACAAAATTACATCTTTTTTCTAAATTAAGCCCAACTTTTCCTCAGATATTCCACATCATAACAAAAATCGCACTTCTTCGGCAGTTGATGGGAAATCTTACACCTATTAGATCCATTAAAATCCGATTTACACCGATTTTAAAAAAGTCAACAGGTCTACGAGTCAACAGGTCTACGAGTGATAGGATATAGGGGATGGATAAAAAATAATTGGTGGTAATGGGGTTCAATGGAGAAATACTGGGTGACAGAAACAAAAACATAAAAAACAGCCTTTTAGCGATGCCAGTGCTTCGCACCTG
>ENA-OUQN01000630-OUQN01000630.1-human-gut-metagenome-genome-assembly--contig:-NODE-630-length-26965-cov-6.714381_pt1 | contig 26965 bp, 27 predicted proteins | sample MGYA00237950_ERZ548832 | MGnify/ENA primary metagenome ERZ548832 (study PRJEB26490, sample SAMN05194703) | human gut metagenome | biome: terrestrial biome; feature: human-associated habitat; material... | reverse complement strand
ACATTTTGCAAAGCCGGTTCCGTTCGTCGCACCGATCATGGTACTGGAGATTGTAATCCGTCCATTGTCCTTGTGCATGCGACTGTTCGGTAATGTGCTGGGAGCATTTGTAATCATGGAGCTTTTAAAAATAGTAGCTCCGGCGATTATACCAATCCCGTTTAGTTTTTATTTTGATATATTTGATGGATTCTTACAGGCTTATGTATTTGTATTTCTGACGGCGCTGTTCATGAATGAGGAACAGGAGTAAAGCCGGAAGATAAGACGAACAGACTTAAAAGGGATTTAAGAAAACATTTTTAGACAAGAAGAAAAGGAGATTAAGATTATGTTAGTAGCAATTGGAGCAGGTATCGCAGTTTTAACAGGTTTAGGAGCAGGTATTGGTATTGGTCTTGCAACAAGCAAGGCAGTAGACGCTATCGCAAGACAGCCAGAGGCTGAGTCAAAGATCAGCAAGAACCTGATTCTTGGTTGTGCCCTTGCAGAGGCAACAGCTATTTATGGTTTCGTTATCGCCCTTCTTATAATCCTTTTCTTAGTCTTCTGATTATCCTGATGCTGAAATAATTAGCAGTTCGTAAAGAAGCAGGAGAAAAGAAGAAAGGCAGGTGGGAAAAGGTGATAAAAGTAGATTTGAGCCTTCTCTGGACCATAATAAACCTTGTAGTCTTTTATCTATTACTGAAGAAATTCCTGTTCAAACCAGTTATGGGGATCATGGAAAAGCGTGAGCAGATGATTGCCGACGGACTGAAAAATGCAAGTGACAGACAGGAAGAGGCAGAGTCTCTGAAAAAAGAGTATGAGTCAGCTCTTTCCGGTGCAAAAGAGGAGTCGGTTAAAATCGTTGAAAATGCTCGTGTAGAGGCTAAGAGACAGTCAGATGAGATTCTTGCAGATGCGGACAGAAGAGCAGATGCCACGATCGAACGTGCCAGAAAGACCATCGAGACTGAGCGAAAGCAGGCACTGGATGGCGTTGAGACACAGATTGCAGGACTTGCAATGCAGGCAGCCAGAAAGATTGTAGATGAAGAGACAAGAAAACAAGGAAATCAGGCGATTTATGATCAGTTTTTGGAAAGCGTAGGTGACGCTCATGACGGCAAAGACGAGTAATACAGTAAAGTTCGTTCAGCCGGCAGCAAAGCGCTATGCAAGAGTTCTGTACGAACTGGAAATTCCGAAAGCAGATATTGAGAAAACAAAAGAAATCTTCTGTCAGGTACCGGAAGTATATGAAGTACTGTTAAATCCGGTAATTACGGCAAAGAACAAATACAGTGTTATCGAACAGATATTTCCAAAATCTATTTGTAATTTCCTGAAGGTAACATGCGAGAACCAGAGAATGGGCATGCTTTGGGACATTTTCGAAAGCTATGATAAATATTGTGAGGAGCAGCAGCAAGTTATGACTGCGACTTTAATATGTGTAGACGAGCCAGACGAAGAGCAGGCTGAGAAGATGAAAACATTTATTATGGATAAATATCATAAATCGAAGGTAAATCTGGAGGTCGAAAAAGACCCGTCACTGCTTGGAGGATTTATCCTGAGAGCGGGCAGTGATGAATATGACTGGAGCATTCGTGGAAGAATGAACCGGTTAGAACAAAAATTGACCTGGAGGTGAACGTAAGTGAGTTCAATCAATTCAGATGAAATTATTTCAATTCTGAAAAGTGAAATAGAGAATTTTGATGAGATCAGTAAAGACAGCGAAGTCGGAACTGTTGTAACAGTCGGAGACGGAATCGCTACCATTTACGGAATCGATCATGCAATGTACGGCGAGATCGTTACCTTCGAAAATGGTCTGAAGGGTATGGTACAGGATATCCAGAAAGACGAGATCGGATGTATCTTATTTGGATCAGATACAGGAATCAAAGAAGGAACAAAGGTTGCACGTACAAAGAAAAAAGCCGGAATCCCGGTAGGAGATAAATTTATCGGAAGAGTTATCAATGCCCTTGGTGCACCAATCGACGGTGCCGGAGAGATTGAGGCAGATGATTATCGCCCGATTGAAAATGAAGCACCTGGAATCATTGACAGAAAATCCGTCAGCGTTCCTATGGAGACAGGAATCCTTTCTATTGATTCCATGTTCCCGATCGGACGTGGACAGAGAGAGCTGATCATCGGTGATAGACAGACTGGTAAGACATCTATCGCAACAGATACAATTTTGAACCAGAATGGAAACGGAGTGATCTGTATCTATGTTGCCATCGGTCAGAAGGCATCAACGATTTCAAAAGTTGTAAATACATTTAAGACATCAGGAGCTATGGATCACACCATCGTATTAGCATCAACAGCAAGCGACTGTGCGCCGCTTCAGTACATTGCTCCTTATGCGGGAACTGCATTGGCAGAGTATTTTATGTACAAAGGAAAAGATGTACTGATCGTTTATGATGATCTTTCCAAACACGCAGTTGCGTACCGTGCATTGTCACTGTTACTTGGAAGATCTCCTGGACGTGAGGCTTATCCTGGAGACGTATTCTATCTGCATTCAAGACTTCTGGAGCGTTCCAGCCGTCTGAGTGAGGAAAAAGGCGGTGGATCTATCACGGCTCTCCCGATTATCGAGACACAGGCCGGAGATGTATCTGCATACATTCCTACAAACGTTATTTCCATTACAGATGGACAGATTTTCCTGGAAAGCAGTTTGTTCTTCTCAGGAATGCGTCCGGCGGTCAACGTAGGATTGTCTGTATCTCGTGTAGGTGGAGATGCACAGACAAAGGCTATGAAGAAGGCAGCAGGAAGTCTTCGTATCGATCTGGCCCAGTATCGTGAGATGGAAGTTTTCACACAGTTCAGTTCAGACCTTGATGATGCAACGAAAGAACAACTGGAATATGGCAGCGGACTGATGGAGCTTCTGAAGCAGCCGCTTGGAAAACCAATGTCACTGGCAGATAAAGTTATTACACTTTGTGCTGCAAGACATAAAGTCATGCTTGGAATTCCAACTGCAAAAGTAAAAGGATTCCAGATGGATATGTTAAGTTACTTTGCAAGTGCACATCCGGAAATCGCAAGAGAAATTGAGGAGACAAAGGATCTGTCTAAAGAGTTGTCCCAGAAGATCGTGGAGATTGCAGAGGAATTCAAAAAGAGCAGGTGTTAATGTATGGCAAATATCAGAGAAATACAGACACGAATTAACAGTGTAAAAGATACGATGAAAATCACCAACGCCATGTACCTGATCTCTTCTACAAAAATGCGTCAGGCCAGAAAAAAACTGGCAGATGCAGAGCCGTATTTTTATAAATTGCAGGCTGAGATTGCAAGAATCCTGCGTCATATGCCGGAAGTGAGCAACCAGTATTTTGACAGTAGGGAAGAAATTCCGAAAGAAGAACGGAAAATCGGATCTGTAGTTATTACCGGTGATAAAGGACTGGCAGGAGCTTACAATCATAATGTAGAAAAAGCAGAAGAGGAAATTATGAAAATGCCGGGACACCACAAATTGTTTGTCGTAGGTGAGCTTGGAAGACATTATTTTGTAAGTCAGGGACATGAGATTGAACAAAATTTCCAATATACTGTGCAGAAACCGAACCTGAGCAGAGCCAGAATTATTTCTGAGACATTGATGGAACAGTTTAATAATGGCGAGCTGGACGAAGTGTATGTTGTCTATACGCGAATGGAGAATTCTATGGTATCTGAGGTGGAGACTGTAAAGCTGCTTCCGCTTGAGAGAAGTGCATTCGGAGAGGACAGCATTCCGGCAAATTTAAGGCGTGAGGCGATTCAGTTATATCCGTCTGTCGAGAGCGTCATGGACAATATCGTACCGAATTATGTAACCGGAATGATTTACGGTTGTCTGGTCGAGGCGTATGCAAGTGAGCATAATGCCAGAATGACGGCTATGAAGTCAGCGACAGACAGTGCTGAGGCAATTATCAAAGATCTGTCTATTGCTTATAACCGGGCAAGACAGGCAGCCATTACGCAGGAGATCACAGAGGTATGCGCAGGTGCGAAGGCACAGAAACGGAAAAGGAAGTGAGAACAGATATGAATAAAGGACGAATTGTACAGGTCATGGGTCCTGTTGTCGATGTTTTATTTGAAGACGGAGAGCTTCCGAATATCAAAGATGCCCTTGAGGTAGATAACGGAGACAAGACTTGTATTATGGAAGTTGCACAGCATCTGGGAAACAGCGAAGTACGTTGTCTGATGCTGGCTGCAAGTGAAGGACTTCACAAAGATATGGAAGTCCGTGCAACTGGAAGCGGTATCAAAGTTCCAGTTGGAGATCAGACACTTGGACGTCTGTTCAATGTGCTTGGTCAGACCATCGATGATGGAAAAGAAATAGAGAAAGATGCAGAGCGCTGGGAAATCCACAGACAGGCGCCTACATTTGAAGAGCAGAGTCCTGCTGTCGAGATCCTTGAGACAGGTATCAAGGTCATCGACCTTCTTGCACCATATGCAAAAGGTGGTAAGATTGGTCTGTTCGGAGGAGCCGGAGTTGGTAAGACAGTACTGATTCAGGAGCTGATCCGAAATGTAGCAACAGAGCATGGTGGATATTCTATCTTTACAGGTGTCGGAGAGCGTTCCCGTGAAGGAAATGACCTCTGGACAGAGATGAAAGCATCTGGCGTACTTGAGAAGACCGCTTTGGTATTTGGTCAGATGAACGAGCCGCCTGGAGCTCGTATGCGTGTCGCTGAGACAGGACTTACAATGGCTGAGTATTTCCGTGACAAAGAACATCAGAACGTGCTGCTCTTTATTGATAACATTTTCCGATTCACACAGGCTGGATCTGAAGTTTCCGCCCTGCTTGGACGTATGCCTTCAGCCGTAGGTTATCAGCCGACACTGGCAACAGAAATGGGTGAACTTCAGGAGCGTATCGCATCTACAAAGAACGGTTCTGTAACATCGGTTCAGGCAGTATATGTACCGGCCGACGACCTGACAGACCCGGCTCCGGCAACAACATTTGCCCACCTGGATGCAACAACCGTACTTTCCAGAAAGATCGTTGAGCAGGGTATTTATCCGGCCGTAGATCCGCTGGAGTCAAGCTCCCGTATCCTGGAAGCAGACGTTGTAGGAGAAGAACATTACGAAGTAGCCAACAAGGTGATCGCAATTCTTCAGAAATATAAAGAACTGCAGGATATCATTGCAATCCTTGGTATGGAAGAGCTTTCAGATGAGGATAAAGCAACTGTTATGCGTGCAAGAAAGATTCAGAAATTCCTGTCCCAGCCATTCTTCGTAGCAGAGACATTTACAGGAATTCCTGGAAAATATGTACCATTAAAAGAGACAATCCGTGGATTTAAGATGATCATCGATGGAGAGATGGATGCTTATCCGGAAAACGCTTTCTTCAATGTCGGAACAATTGATGATGTAATTGCCAAGGCAAAAGAGATGGAAGAAGAGTAATTGTTGAAATAGGAGAATGTGCATATGGATACATTTGGTCTGAAAATCATAGCAAGTGATGGTGTATTCTACGAAGGTCGTTGTAAGAAGCTGATCATTCCGGCTCCGGATGGAGAAAAGGGAATTCTTGCAAATCATGAGAATATGGTAATCGCTGTGAATGTCGGAGTTGCACATATGAGTCTGGATGGCGAAGAATGGAAAGACATTGCAGTGGGCGTGGGATTTGTTGAAATCGTAAACAACCGAGTTACACTGATTGTTGATACAGCCGAGAAACCAGAAGACATCGATGTGCGACGAGCACAGGAGCAGAAAGAGCGTGCAGAGGAAAGGTTACGTCAGCAGCAGAGTATCCAGCAGTATTATCATACGCAGGCATCTCTGGCAAGAGCGATGAACCGACTTCGTGTTTCACAGGATAAAAAGTGGAATTTATAGATTTCTAGAGCATGTAGATGTGCAGAGATCAGAAGTACCTGCAGGATATATCATTTAATTATAGAAGAGGGACAGATTTTCCGGAATGGGAAATCCCCCTCTTTTTTACATTTAAAAGTGAACTGCGAAACTTTTTTGTATTGCATTTTAATTCGTAGTATAATACAATAATCTTATCTGAGTGTCTAAAATTATAGAAAGACAGAGGAAAAACGATATGAGTGATAGAAAAAAGCCACGATCTCTTTCAGAAATCGTAAATGATGTACTTCGTGCGGTACGTGATTATTATGATTCAGAATACGTGTACTATATTGAGAAAGAGTATGGGGATATTGAGACTATCTTTGAGTGGTGTGCAGAGAATGTTCCATGGCAGAGAGATAAGATAAAGATGCTTCCGGAAGAACAGCAGCCAAAGTGGATGAAGCAGGAGATTACAAATTCAACAGAGGCCGATTACAGTGTGAGTTTGCAGCTGGATGAGAATACAGTAGCAATTCTTGCAGCAGTTGGAGTTCACCGGGGCGGATGTGATGTTGGATTGCTTCGTACGGTGATTCCGTATATACCGCAGGCAATCACTCTTCATAAACTCCAGAAACAACAGGAGTATCTCAGTTATCATGATAATCTGACAGGAGTACTTAACAGAAATAGTTTTGTTGCATATCTGGATCATGTGGAACCGGAAGAATTGAAGACATTGGGAGCTCTTTCTGTAGACATTAATGGACTGAAGAATTTTAATAAAGAATTTGGCAGAGATTATGGAGATGAAGTTGTCACCAGAGTTGGTGAAGTGCTTTCGGAGTATTTCCATAATGGTAATGTATACAGAATGACAGGAGATGAGTATCTGGTTCTTGTAGAGAACGCTTCATATGAAGATTTCACACAACAGGTACATAGTGCATATACAAAGCTTGAGAACATAAGTCTGGGACTGGTTTCAGTAGGGTATGCCTGGGGAAAAGTAGACATAGATGTGAATGGTCTTGTGATCAGTGCAGAGAATATGATGCGGGAAGAGAAAAAGAAGTATTATAAAAATCTGCGTAAAGGTCATCATGAGCCAATCATCAAAAAGGATCTTCTGGAGGATATTGAACAGAAGAATTTTATTGTATGTCTGGTACCGAAGATTGATGTGCAGACCGGAGAAATTGCAGGTGCTGAAGCGATTGTCAGATATCATCATAAGGATCTTGGAATTATGGATCCGGGAAGATATATTAATCTTCTGGAAGAGACAAGGTTGTCACATTATCTCGATCTCTATATATTTGAACAGGTATGTCAGATCCTTCATAAGTGGGAGACAGAAGGAATCCAGATGGTGCCGATTTCAGTAAACTTTGCAGGTGAAACATTGAGGCAGGAGAACATTGCGGATCAGATGAGTGCGCTGATTGAGAAATATCAGGTATTATGCGAATATTTGGAAGTAGAAGTATCCGAATCTTATACAGATACGAATCAGGAGATGCTGGCGGCATCATGCAGTAAGATCAGAAAAGCGAATGTTCGCGTAGTATTGGATCATTTCGGAGCTAAGAATTCCAGCTTTTCGATTCTGTCCATTATGGATTTTGATGGATTGAAGCTGGATGAGAGCCTGATTACAAATCTGGTTGGAAACAGAAGAAGCAGAGTGGTAGCAAAGGCCGTAATTGATATTTGTCATCAATTGGGATGTTCTGTTCTTGCGGAGAGTGTTGAAACACAGGATCAGCTGAATGTTCTTCAGGAATTAGGATGCGATTATGCACAGGGAACATTATTTAATAAACCGATCAAAGTGGAGACATTTGAAGTGCGATATCTGAAGGAATAGAATGATCTGCCGGGGGAATGAAACGGAAAAGATTCTAAATATTACAGAGGATAAGATGAAAAATACAGATGGAGTTGAAATTAAATAAGATGAATAAAGCATTGTTCAGAGACAGAGCAAAGAAACTGATGCTTACGGGTGTTTTGGCGGGAGTAATTGCGGGAGTGGCAATTACTTCAGGAATCTCCTCAATTACATTGAAAAAAGCTGAAAAGAAGTTGGAAATCAGCAATGCAAAATTACAGGAGCAGACAAAGAAGAACGAAGAACTGCAGGCAGAGTTAGACAGAGAAGAAGTAACAGAAAATACCGCAGAGTTGCTGGCAAGTGATGATGACCGGTGGTGTCTTGCACTTGTGAATGAGAAGCATCCATTGGATACTTCTTATGTGCCGGCGAAGCTGACGGAGATAAGTGGTGGAAAACAGGTAGATTCCAGGATGGCAGACAGTCTGAATAAGATGCTGGATGATGCGAAGAAGGCAGGACTCAGCATGTATGTGACATCAGGATATCGTTCTTATGAGAAGCAGAGAGATGTCTTTAATACGACGATGCAGGACTGGATCAATCAGGGATATACACCGTTAAATGCGTATGATGAGACAAAAAAATCAGTTGCAATTCCAGGAACAAGCGAGCATGCAACTGGTCTTGCGGTTGACATTATGTCGACAAAGTACGGGGAGCTTGATGAGAAACAGGGAGATACAGAAGAGCAAAAGTGGTTGATGGAACATTGTTCAGAGTATGGTTTTGTTCTTCGGTTTCCGCAGGATAAATCTGATATTACAGGAATTATATATGAGCCGTGGCATTATCGTTATGTGGGAGTAGATGCTGCAAAAGAGATGACAGAGAACGGACTTACTTTGGAAGAATATGATTCTGCAAATTAAGTGAAAAACTGTTCTGATCGACAGATAAGAGAGAAGTATAAATAATACATAAGGAGGAGAAGTAAATGGAAGATTTAACATTTGGAGAACAGGTGAAAATCGTCCTGGGAAGAAAAGGAATGACGATCAAAGAACTGGCGGAGACGATTGAGAAAGAGACAGGAAAGAAGATGTCCCGCCAGAATTTAACACAGCGTCTTGGAAGGGATAATTTTCAGGAACAGGATATGAGATTGATCTCATCTATTTTGGGCTGTCCGTTTCAGCTGAGTATCATGTCAGGAGAGATTACAGAGAGCGCAGCCGGACGTATCAGGAAGCAGGAAGTAAAATGGAATGAACAGGAACAGCCGGAAGAGAGCTTTTCAGAGGAAACGGTGGAGACAGAGAAGGAAGAACAGCAGCTTACAGGTGAAGAACGTGACATGACGATCGGTGAGATTTATGATATGCATGAAGAACTTGCTGAACTTGAAAAGAATGCAGTAGAAGCAGAGCCAACTGAAGATGTCAGAGAAGATCTTCAGACAGAAGAAGAGGAATATAAGGAAGAGCTTCAGGAAGTGCTGGAATCAGATCAGGAAGAAGAAAACTCTGTGGAACCAGAAGTTTCCTATACGGAAGATTATGATCAGCCGGCAGAGGAAGAAGCAGAACCATATGAAGAAGCAGAAGTTACATCCTATGAGACACAGCCGGTAGAGCCGGTGCAGGAAGAGGCAACATACGAAGAGCCTGTACAGGAAGAAGTTGGAGACATTAATCCACATACGGGAAGAGAATATGAATCCAACAGCGTACGTATGCATCCGAAAAGAATTGGATATGTGCAGGTTTATGACCGTGCAAATCATAAATGGACAGATATGACAGAATGGGCATTCCTCGGATATCAGGAACGCAAGAAAGTACTTCTTGGAGAGGATTACGAACCGCCAATTTATCTGGATTAAAATTAAAATTGATAGAGAAAAGAAGTGCATCCGCTGTGAACGCTTCCTTTCTCTATCTTTTTCCTTTCTTTTTAAGAATCACATTAAGTATCGACACCAGTGACCGAAAGATTCAGAGTTTTCACATTCATCTTCGGTAAGTTCCAGAATAGAGATGTAAGAACTGGTAAATTGAGGAAAGCCGAACAAGTTAGCCATATGTGCTTCTCTGGGATCGTAAAGACCGGGAACGCCAAGCCAAAGATGATCCTTTTCTTTGATTAGGAGAAGGTGATGATAATTATGACAGCCATGCAGAAGAAAACTATTGTTGGCAAGTGGCCAGAATCTGCGCGGAAGTGTGGAAATCTCTGCGTGTGTGATTTTTCTGGCTTGAATTGAAGTGTCCTGAATTGCAGTCACCTCAGTTGGTACCTCTTCAGTTGAAGCAGCATCAATAGAAGCGTCAGATAATGCTGCTTCGGATACAGTCTCAGATACAGTGTCTTCTGTTATGAGGGATTCTTCCGAAAGGGATGGATTCTCAGGTTCAGAGGATAAACTCTCTTCTGTTGATAAAGAGCAATCAGAAAAAGAATAAAAATCCGGCAGAGGTACAGCGGAGGCAATCCAATGCTGTGATCGATTCTGGGTGATGGAGAAAATAATGAACCCATCAATGTGTTTAAGAGTTCTTTTATGTGGAAAACGTTCCCCGGAAATGACCAGTTGTGTGGATAAGTTCTGACCAGAGCACTGAAGAAGTGCAACCGGAGAACCTATAAGTGTTTGATTTTCGAGAATAAATGCATGGACTTCCAACTGTTCTCCAGGGACAATCGGAAGATTTTTAACATGAAGTGTTAAGAGATAAGAATAATTATGTGATGAAATTTGTAGAAAACCAAGATTTCTGCGGCGGCAGCAGGATTCGTACTCATATAAATAATAACTTCCCGGATTCATAGCAAGCCCCTGAAAAGAATTTTTCTATATAGTTTATTCAGAATGAAAAGGAATATTAATGCTATTTTTATACAATAACCGAAAGGAAACAAAATGAGGATGACAACGGATGAAAAATATATGCGTGCGGCCTTAAAACAGGCAGAGAAAGCGTATAATCTGGGAGAAACCCCGATTGGTTGCGTGATCGTTCATGAAGATAAGATTATTGCACGCGGTTATAACCGACGGAATACAGACAAGAATCCACTGGCACATGCTGAGGTCGCAGCAATCAAGAAAGCAAGCAAAAAGCTTGGTGACTGGCGTCTGGAAGAATGTACATTGTATGTGACATTAGAGCCATGTCAGATGTGTGCAGGTGCAATTGTCCAGTCCCGTATACCAAGAGTGGTTGTCGGGTGTATGAATCCGAAAGCAGGATGTACAGGTTCCATTCTGAATCTACTGGATATCCAGGCATTTAATCATCAGGCAGATCTTACAACAGGTGTATTGGAAGAAGAATGCAGCCAGTTGATGAAGCAGTTTTTCAGAGAACTCAGGGAAGCCAGGAAGATGAAGAAAAAAGCAGAAGCACAGAGTCTGTAACACAGAGGTATAAAATCATGTGGAATCTTGTGCAAAAGAAAGAGCAGCATACTTGACAAGCATTTATTTATCATGTAAAATAATAATCCGTGCAGCCGGGGTGGTAGCGGTACCTTGAACCTGCAATCCGCTATAGCAGGGGTGATATTGCGCAGAGGGCGACAGTCTGCAGGGCTGCCCCCGGAAAGTGACGTTGACGTCTGGGTCTCACGCGACGGGACTCTGTGAACCGTGTCAGGTCGGGAACGGAGCAGCACTAAGCAGAACCTCTCGGGTGCCGTGAGGGTGCCTGGGCTGAGTTAACTACCGGGGTAACGCTTGTGGGCCAAGTTCGAAGCGCAATGCACGTAAAAAATGAATAGAATGGTATTTATATTGGAAACGATACATTCCCTCCGGAATGATGAACGAACAACACAATCTGTTACGCTTATCATGATAGGAGGATTTTTTATGCCAAAAAATAAGTTTCAAGAAGTAATTTTCACAATCATGATGGTTTTTGTCATGGTTTATGCAATGATCTGCTACAACATTTCCCTGAATATGGGCGGAATGAGTAATGAGGTCTTTCTGGCAGCATTCCATGAACTTATCATCATGGGACCGATTGCTTTCATTCTGGATTTCTTTCTCGTAGGACCGATTGCAAAGAAGAAAGCATTTATGATCGTAAATCCACAGAAAGATAATCCGTTTATGATCGTGCTGGCGATATCCGTTTTATCCATCATTGGAATGTGCCCGCTGATGAGCCTTGCAGCAACACTGCTCTTTAAGGATGCAGGAAATCAGATGATTGCTGTGTGGTTCCAGACAACAGTATTCAATTTCCCAATGGCATTCTTCTGGCAGCTGTGCTTCGCAGGACCGATTGTCAGAAAAGTATTTGGGGTTATTTTCCGTGAGGAGCAGAAAGAAGAGGTGGCTTTTGATTAAAGCTGCAAAATAAGGGAAAGCTATCATACGATAATCTGACACAATTTGTGTCGTTATCGTAAGTGATAGCTTTCCCTTTTTATTATACAATGTTATATACACAACTTCACATATCTTGACATTTCTCACATCTTCATTCAGAATAGAAAGGTAAGACCTAAAAAGGAAAATGTTTACAAATATACATTATTGACAGGAAAAGAGGTTTATAAAAAGATGAAGATTTTGCTTGCAGCGGTGAATGCAAAGTACATCCACTCAAATCTTGCGGTCTATTGCCTGCGCGCATATGCAAAAGAGCAGCATCCGGCTAGCAATATTACAATTTCTGAATATACGATCAATCAGCCATTTGATGAGATTTTGATGGATATTTATAAGCAGGCACCAGATGTTCTCTGCCTTTCCTGTTATTTATGGAATGTGACAGAAGTAGGACAATTGATACAGGAGATTCCAAAGATTCTGCCGGATACGAAGATCTGGCTTGGGGGTCCGGAAGTTTCTTATAATGCAAGAGAAGTTCTGGAAAAATATCCGATGGCAGAAGGTATCATGCGCGGAGAGGGTGAAGAGACTTTTGCAGAACTTGTGGCATATTATGAAGGCCGTGGTGCAGCTGAGTTGATCAATATTCAGGGAATCACATTTCGGGAAAAGGAAAAACAGATTGCTGCGACACCGTTTCGACAGATCATGGATCTGAGCAAAGTACCGTTTGTCTATGGGGATATTGAGAATTTCAAGAACCGTATCATTTATTATGAGACGAGCAGAGGCTGTCCATTTTCCTGTAGTTATTGTCTTTCTTCAATTGATAAATGTCTTCGATTCCGTAATCTGGAACTTGTGAAGAAAGAACTGCAGTTCTTTATTGATCATGAAGTGCCACAGGTTAAGTTTGTTGACAGAACATTTAACTGTAAGCATGATCATGCGATGGCAATCTGGAATTATATCAAAGAGCATGATAAAGGGATTACAAATTTTCATTTTGAAGTGGCAGCAGATCTTCTGAATGAGGAAGAGATTGAGTTGATCCGGAGTTTGCGTCCAGGACTTATTCAGTTGGAAATTGGGATTCAGTCAACGAATAAACAGACAATCAAAGAGATCAACCGTTCCATGAATCTGGAAAAAGTACGTGATAAGGTAGCAAGGATTCATGAGAAGGGAAATGTGCATCAGCATTTAGATTTGATTGCAGGTCTTCCATATGAGAATTATGATAGTTTTGCTCATTCTTTTAATGAAGTTTATGCTATGGAACCGGATCAGTTTCAGCTTGGATTTCTGAAAGTACTGCATGGATCTGTGATGCATGAGAAGATGAAAGAGTATGAGCTGCTTTGCCAGAATCGTCCGCCGTATGAAGTGCTTTCAACAAAATGGCTTCCATACAGTGATGTGATCCGTCTGAAGAAAGTAGAAGAGATGGTGGAAGTTTACTATAACAGTTTTCAGTTTAGTCATACGATGAGACTTCTTGTGGAATTGTTTCCATCCGCATTTTCCATGTATGAGAAAATGGGCAATTATTATGAGAAGAAAGGCTTGTTTGGGTTGAATCATTCAAGACTTGCACGTTATGAGATATTGTGGGACTTTGTAGAATCAGAATTAGCAGAATTCACATGTTCGGAGAAAATGCAGAAGAAAGAAGCGGATTTTAAAGAGAAGGTGCTTGAAAGCATGACTTTAGATCTATACCTGAGAGATAATGTGAAGAATCGTCCGGCATTTCTTGGAGAGAGCAAAGTGGAAAAGGATGTAGCGTCTGAATTTTATAAGAAAGAGGCAGAAGAGCACAAGTATCTGAAGGATTATGAAGGATACGACAGCCGCCAACTGCGAAAGATGACTCATCTGGAGCGATTGAATGGAAAGTTGCATCTTTTTGATTACAGACATAGAAATAAGCTGAATCAGGATGCGGCGATTTATATAATAGAGGACTAGTATAGCGTTGCAGATATTAGAAAGATATTTGCATATGGTTTTGTTAATGGAAATGGAGAAAAAAGATGAATTTTTATGATAAAAAAGTAAGACGTTTGGTGTCAATTATTATTTTGGTGGTTATTGTTGCAATGGTTGCGACAATGGTGATTCCATATTTGGTCTAAGGAGAATACGATGCGGACGGGAAGAGTAACGCAGACGATCTGGAATCGTTCTGTAAAGAAACAGATCCAAAAAGGAAACAGGAATTCAACAGGAAAAGCCGCGTGGGAAGAAAGCAGTTCTGAACTGGTATCTGACGATAAGGATTTTGTCTGGAGCAGCGCTTCAGTAAGCGGAAAAGCACCGGCACAGGTGAAATATGCGGTAATTAAATCAGCAGGAGATCTTGCGGCAAAGAGAGTCAGACCAACAGCGGTTTCAGTACAGATTTTGTTTCCTGAAAGTTCTGACGAGCAGGAATTAAAAAATATCATGAGAATCCTGACAGAAATCTGTGAGGAGACAGGACTTGCCATTACCTGTGTACAGGCTGAAAGTGCAGAGTATGTTTTGCAGACAGTGATTCAGATTACTGCTGTCGGCGTGAAAGAAAATCCAAAACAGCAGACGAAAAAATGGATTCCGGGAACGGAAATTATTCTTTGTGGCTATACAGGATTAGAAGGAACGTTGCGATTGGTTGAAGAGGCAGAGGCAGATCTTCGTACAAGATTTACACCATCTTTTATAGAAAAAACAAAGCGTTGCAAGGAATCACTGATACTTCCGAAACAGATTTTAAAGCTTCCGGAAGAAGCAAAGAGCAGACAGTGTGGGGATGGAGGTGTACTCTGCGGATTATGGGAACTTGCAGAGGTAGAAAAGATAGGGTTTGAGATTGATTTTTCAAAACTTGCACTTAAGCAGGAAACGGTGGAAATCTGTGAATTCTTTCAGCTGAATCCATATCTTCTCACATCAGCTGGAAGTTATCTTGTGCTGACAGAGCATGGAGAAGAGGCATTGGAAATCTTGAAGAATGCAGGTGTTCCGGCGGTACGAATCGGATTTGTAAAAGAACAGAACGCAAGAACACTTGTAAATGGAGAAGAAACCCGTTATCTGGATCGTCCGGCACCGGATGAACTGAGCCGTTGGTGGAAAGAACGAAAAGAATCAGAAGAACAAGAAGATAGAAGAGGCGATAATTATGTTAAACATTGTACTTTATGAGCCGGAAATTCCGGCAAATACCGGAAATATCGGAAGAACCTGTGTGGCAACAGGGACAAGACTTCATTTAATCGAGCCATTGGGATTTAAGCTGAATGAGAAATCATTAAAGCGCGCAGGCATGGATTACTGGAAAGATCTTGATGTGACAACTTATATTGATTATCAGGATTTTCTTGAAAAGAATCCGGGAGCTAAAATCTATATGGCAACGACAAAAGCGCATAAAGTCTACACAGAAGTAGAATATGAGTCAGATTGCTATATTATGTTCGGAAAAGAGAGCGCAGGAATTCCGGAGGAGATTCTTGTAGAGCATGAGGAAGACTGTATGAGAATCCCGATGAACGGAGATATCCGCTCATTGAATCTTGGTAATTCGGTGGCAATTGTGTTGTATGAAGCACTGCGACAGAATGGATTTGCAGGAATGAATTTAAGTGGAGAACTGCATGAACTTCATTGGAAATAAAGTGTAAAAGGAACAGGGTCAAATCATTTGGAAAAAGGTTTGATCTTGTTCCTTTTTTGAATGGTAAATAATCAGATATTTATACAAATGCACAAAAAACGTTTAATAAACTACAAAAAATAGACGAAATATTTAGTAATCTAAAAAATTTTTATAAAAATCTAATAAAAAGTTTGATTATTACGACAAAATATGCTATGTTTAAAATAACATCGTTGTGCGAAAGTTACAAACAGAAAGAGAATAGGAAAGAAAAGTATGGTAATAATATATTGATACGTGCTGCGAACAGCGTAATCCTTAGATATTAATGTGCAGTAACAACATGCAGCGAAGAAATCTTATTGTTCAAAATCACATAAGAACAATAAAAAAGGGGAAGACAAGAAAGGTGGTGTAGATACTATGGTGGATGAGACAATCCGGTCAATTAAAGAAGCAGAACAGCAGGCAGAAGAGATTCTTGTAAAAGCGCAGGAACAAAAAGAACAGATTCTGAAAGATGCATCTCTTCAGGCAAAGCAGATTCATGAAGAACTTGTAGAAGAGGCAAAAAGAACTGCCGGTGGACTGGATGAGAAAGCCAGAGAAGAGGCGAAAAATCAGGAAGATAAAGAAGCAGAGAAGCTCAAAGATGTGATCGAAGAGCTGAAGGTTTCTGCAAGAGAGAAAAAGGATGCAGCAGTGCAGCTAGTTCTTTCTGAATTAATCTGATCCATGTGGTCGTAACAAAAAAGGAGGGATAAGATTATGGCGGTACTTAAGATGCAGAAAATCAGCATCTGTGCCCTGAAGAAAGATCGAAAAGCAATCCTGGAACAGTTACAGCATCTTGGAGTTCTTGAAGTTGACAGGGAAAAAGAAGAGGATGCATTCTTCCAAAAGATGGACACAACCGGACAGCGGATGAAATTTGAAAAAGCGGCAACGGCAGCAGATCAGGCACTGGGGATTCTGGATGCTTACGCTCCGGAGAAAAAGTCATTACTTTCTTCGCTGGAAGGAAAAGAACTGATCGATCGCGAGTTGGAAGAAAAGGTTCAGATATCTGGACCGGAATTGATCAAGACAGCCCGCGGAATTTATGATCTTGATCGCGAGTATGCTGAGCTTAGAGCAGGCATAGCAAAGATTGAGAATCAGATTGAAAGTCTGATGCCGTGGATGGCATTAGATGTTCCGCTTCAGGAAGGGAAGACAAAAAGGACTGCTTTGATCCTGGGAACAATGCCGGGAGAGCTTACTCTTGAGAACATTTATTCCATTCTACTTGAGAAGACTCCGGAAGTGATGGAGAAAACAGGGGTCGATGTACATTTAGTTTCAGCAGAATCTAATATGATCTGCATTGCAGTCATCTGTTTGAAAGAACAACTCCAGACAGTGGAAGAAGCACTTCGGAGTGCAGGATTTGCAAGACCGTCCCAGAACTGGAGCAAGACACCAAAAGAGCAGAAGGAAGTACTGGAAACAGAGATAGCAGCGTCAAGAGAGCGGATGACGCAGTGCGAGGCAGAACTTAAGAGCCTGGCTTCCAAAAGAAAAGAACTTCAGGCCGTAGCAGATTATTACAGAGTCCGAGCAGATAAGTATGCAGTTCTCGGAGATCTTCTTCAGTCAAAGCGTACATTTGTGATCAGTGGATATATACCGGCATGTGAGTCAGGTCCAGTAGAGAAATCTTTGACAGAGAAATATAACTGTATGGTAGATATTGAAGACATTGAAGAAGGTGAAGAAGCACCGGTTATTTTAAAGAATAACCCATTCTCTACAAACATGGAAGGCATTGTAGAATCTTACGGATTACCGCATGCCGGAGAGATCGATCCGACAACGATCATGTCATTCTTCTATGTATTTTTTTTCGGAATGATGTTGTCAGATGCAGCGTATGGAGCAGTTGTTGCAATTGTGTGTGCGATTCTTGTGAAGAAATATCCAAGAATGTCACAGAACATGGCAAAATCTTTGAAATTGTTCTTCTACTGTGGAGTATCTACACTTGTATGGGGTGTTCTATTTGGAGGATATTTTGGAAATATCGTAGACATTGTTTCAGAAAAATTCTTCGGACATACGGTAACAGTTCCGGCACTTTGGTTTGTTCCATTGAATGATCCAATGAAACTTCTGGTTTATTCTTTGTTATTTGGAACAATTCATTTGTTCGTAGGACTTGGAATTAAAGGTTATCTGTGTTTAAAAGATGGTAAGGTTGTAGATTTTATCTGTGACGTTGTACTTTGGTTTGTGATGCTGATCGGGTTGATCCTGATGCTGCTTCCAAGTGATATTTTCGCATCGATTGCACAGACTACGATCGTGTTCCCGGCGGCTTTGAACACTGCTGCAAAAGTGATGGCTGCGGGTGGAGCAATCGGTATTGTGCTGATGTCAGGAAGAGCAAACAAGAATCCGGCGCTTCGGCTTGCGCTTGGAGCGTATGATTTGTATAACGTGACAGGATGGCTCAGTGACGCATTGTCCTATTCAAGACTTCTTGCACTTGGACTTGCAACAGGAGTTATCGCATCCGTTATCAATCAGATGGGAGCGATGCTTCCAAACAATGTGATCGGTGTGATTCTTTTCATTGTGATCTTCATTGTGGGACACGTATTGAACCTGGCGATCAATCTGCTGGGAGCTTATGTACACACAAACCGTTTACAGTTTGTGGAATTCTTCGGAAAATTTTATGAAGGCGGCGGAAAAGCATTCGAGCCTTTTAAAGAAAATACGAAATATGTTGATGTTAAGGAGGAAACAACATTATGAATATAGCAGGTGAACTTGGAGTTGTATATGGATTATTAGGCGCAGCAATCGCAGTATTATTCGCAGGTGCAGGATCTGCGTTAGGTGTAGGTATCGCAGGACAGGCAGCATCAGGTGTTGTAACAGAAGACCCGAGCAAATTCGCTAAAGTACTTATTATGCAGCTGCTCCCAGGTACACAGGGACTGTATGGACTGCTTGTTGGATTTATTACACTTTCTAAAATTGGTATTCTCGGCGGTGGCGGAGTAGAAGTTAGCGTTCAGTCAGGACTTATGATCCTTGCAGCTTGTCTCCCAATCGGTATTGTTGGATTGATTTCAGGTATTGCACAGGGCAAGACAGCAGCGGCTTCTATCGGAATCGTAGCAAAGAAGCCAGAGCAGTTTGGTAAAGCAATGCTGTTCCCGGCAATGGTTGAGACATATGCGATCCTGGCTCTTCTGATTTCCTTCCTCGCAGTAAGTGGTATCCAGCTGTAAGAAATAAATAAAAAGGAGAGCGTGGAGATGAGTGGACTTGACAAAATGAAAGCGCAGATAATCGCAGAGGCGCAGGACAATGCAAAAGAGATACTCGCACAGGCACACGCACAGGCGGATTCTATAATTGGGGAAGCAAAAGCACAGGCAGAGAAAGATGCACGGAAGATTGTCGCACAGGCAGAAGCCAGAGCAGAAGATTCTGTGAAACGCCTGGCCTCTTCATCAGATATGAGAAAGCGCAAGGCAGTACTTGAGGCGAAACAGGAAGTGATCAGTGAAGTTCTTGAAGATGCTTACAAAGCAGTCGGAGAGCTTGATGATGCAGCTTATTTTGCAATGCTTGAAAAGGTTCTTGAGAAGTATGTACTTCCGGAAGAAGGAACCATCTGCTTTACAGAGAAAGACAGAAAACGTATGCCTCAAGGGTATATGGAAAAAGTATATGAAACAGCGAAGAAGAAAGGCGGAAGCCTGGAACTTACAGAGACAGTGCCGGACGGAATGGATGGGGGATTTATCCTGACCTATGGCGGCATCGAAGAAAATTGTACGATCAAAGCGTTGTTTGATGCAAGAAGAGAAGAGTTATCAGATAAAGTGAACCGGCAGCTGTTTACAGCAGTGTAGCCGCAAGGAGGGATAATCTTGAGTAAGACAAAATATACCTATGCGGTTGCCAGAATCCGTGCACTGGAAGTCTCTCTTTTAACGAATGCAGTGATCGAACAGCTTCTTGCGTGCAAGAGTGCAGAACAGGCTCTACAGCTTCTGGTTGAAAAGGGCTGGGGAGATCTGACAGCAGGAACGTTGGATGCAGATGAAGTTCTGAATAAGGAAGAAGAGAAGATGTGGCAGACAATCCGTGAGGTGGCACCGGATATGCATGTATTCGATGTTCTGTCACTTCCAAAACTTTATCACAATCTGAAAGCAGCGATCAAAGAAGTGTGTACGGAAGTAGAGAATAAAAACATTTTTTACGATGACTGTGAGATTCCTGGAGAAGAGATGTTTGCACTTGTCCAGAACAAAGAATTTGATAAGCTGCCGGGTAATATGCCAGCAACAGCAAGAGAAGCATTTGACACTCTGCTTCACACAAGAGACGGACAGCTGTGCGATCTTATTATTGATCACGCAACACTGGAAGCTATGCTGGAAGCAGGGAAAAAATCAGGTGAGAAGATCATTGAAGAGTATGCACAGACAGCAGTTGCAATCGCTGATATTAAGATTGCAGTAAGATCTCAGAAGACAGGAAAAAATGCAGAATTTATGAAGAAAGCAATGGTAAATTGTTCCGAGATCAATGTGGATCAGCTGACACAGGCAGCATTGGCCGGTGCGGAGGAGATCGCACAGTATCTGGAAGGAACATCTTATCGTGAAGGTGCCGATGCACTGCGTATATCACCGTCTGCATTTGAACGCTGGTGTGATAATAAAATGACAGATTCTATGAGGTCACAGAAATATGAATCATTTTCCGTTGGACCGCTTCTGGCGTATCTGTTAGCCAGACAAAATGAGATCAAGACAGTACGGATTATACTGACCGGAAAGCAGAATGAATTTCCGGATGAAGCAATCCGGGAAAGGATAAGGGAGATGTATGTATAAGATTGCAGTAATGGGCGATTATGACAGTATCTATGGATTTGCCACCCTCGGTCTTAGCATCTGCCCTGTGAAGGACCGGGATGAGGCGAAGACAAAGCTTCGCCAGCTTGCAGAAGGAAATTACGGCATTATCTATATTACAGAGGCTGTGGCTGCACAGATTCCGTCAGAAATCAACAAGTACGGTGAGCAGACATTTCCGGCGATTATTCAGATCCCGGGTGTGTCGGGGAATACAGGAGCCGGAGTTGAAGGCGTGAAGAAGACAGTTGAGCAGGCCGTCGGATCAGATATTCTGTTTGGAGGAGTAAGCGAATGAGCACAGGAGTGATTAAAAAAGTCGCAGGACCTCTTGTTATCGCAGAGGGAATGCGTGATGCGAATATGTTTGACGTTGTCCGTGTATCGGAACAGCGTCTGATCGGAGAGATCATTGAGATGCACGGTGACGAGGCATCCATCCAGGTATATGAAGAGACATCAGGTCTCGGACCTGGAGAACCGGTTGAATCTATGGATGTTCCAATGTCTGTAGAATTAGGACCTGGTCTGATCGCAAGTATTTATGACGGAATCCAGAGACCACTGGATGATATTATGAAGATTTCCGGAAATAACCTGAAAAGAGGAGTTGAAGTTCCGTCTCTTAAGAGAAATCTGAAATGGGAGTTTGTTCCTACTGTAAAGGTTGGAGATGAAGTAGAGACAGGAGATGTGATCGGTACAGTTCAGGAAACAGTTCTTGTACAGCAGAAGATCATGGTTCCTTACGGAATTAAAGGAACAATCAAGGAAATCAAAGAAGGCACATTTACAGTAGAAGATATTGTAGCAGTTGTTGAAACAGAAAAAGGCGAAAAAGAATTAACTATGATGCAGAAGTGGCCGGTTCGTCGCGGGCGTCCGTATAAGAAGAAACTTCCACCGGAGATGCCACTTGTAACAGGACAGCGTGTTATCGACACATTCTTCCCAATCGCCAAGGGCGGTGTTGCGGCCGTTCCGGGACCTTTCGGAAGTGGAAAGACAGTAATCCAGCATCAGCTTGCAAAATGGGCTGAGGCAGATATCGTTGTCTACATCGGATGTGGAGAGCGCGGAAATGAGATGACAGACGTTCTGAACGAGTTCCCTGAACTGAAGGACCCGAAGACAGGACAGCCTTTGATGCAGAGAACTGTTCTGATCGCAAATACATCGGATATGCCGGTTGCAGCTCGTGAGGCATCCATTTACACAGGAATTACAATAGCAGAGTATTTCCGTGATATGGGATATTCTGTAGCACTTATGGCAGACTCAACATCCCGTTGGGCAGAGGCACTTCGTGAGATGTCAGGACGTCTGGAAGAGATGCCTGGTGAAGAAGGATATCCGGCTTATCTTGGAAGTCGTCTGGCTCAGTTTTATGAGCGTGCCGGACATGTAGTTTCTCTTGGAAAAGAAGGAAGAGAAGGAGCACTTTCCGTTATCGGAGCAGTATCTCCTCCGGGTGGTGATACATCTGAGCCGGTATCTCAGGCTACACTTCGTATCGTCAAAGTGTTCTGGGGACTGGATGCTTCCCTGGCATACAAGAGACATTTCCCGGCAATCAACTGGTTGAAGAGTTACTCCCTGTATCTGGATGATATGGAAAAATGGTTTAACGGACAGGTTGCCGAAGACTGGATGGAAGGCCGTCAGAAGATGATGACACTGCTTCAGGAAGAAGCAGAACTGGAAGAGATTGTTAAGATGGTAGGTATGGACGCACTTTCACCGTCCGACCGTCTGAAGATGGAAGCAGCAAGATCGATTCGTGAGGACTTCCTGCATCAGAACTCTTTCCATGAAGTAGATACGTATACGTCATTGAAGAAACAGCACATGATGATGGTTCTCGTTAACGAATTCTTTGACAGAGCAACCGATGCATTAAAAGATGGTGCATCACTTCAGAAGCTGATCTCAATGCCGGTCAGAGAGCAGATCGGACGTTTTAAATATGTGACAGAAGATAAGCTTGACGAAGAATTTAAGCAGGTTGATGAGACATTAAGCGCTCAGATCGCAGCAGCATTTGTAAAGGAGGAAGGTTAAATGCCAAAAGAATATAGAACCATTCAGGAAGTGGCCGGACCTCTGATGCTGGTGCATGGAGTAGAAGGCGTAACATATGATGAGCTTGGAGAAATCGAGCTGGCAAGCGGTGAGACTAGAAGATGTAAGGTTCTGGAAGTGAACGGAAGCGATGTTCTTGTACAGCTGTTTGAAAGTTCAACAGGTATTAACCTCTCCAACAGCAAAGTCCGATTTCTTGGGCGAAGCATGGAACTTGGCGTATCAGAAGATATGCTTGGACGCGTCTTTGACGGACTTGGTAATCCGATTGATGAAGGTCCGCAGATCCTTCCGGATGCCAGAATGGACATCAATGGTCTTCCGATGAATCCGGCGGCCAGGTGTTATCCAGAGGAGTTTATCCAGACAGGAGTGTCTGCGATCGACGGACTGAATACACTGGTTCGTGGACAGAAGCTTCCAATCTTCTCAGCATCCGGTCTGCCGCATGCACAGCTGGCAGCACAGATTGCCCGCCAGGCAAAAGTACTTGGAACAAATGAAAACTTTGCGGTTGTATTTGCTGCTATGGGTATTACTTTCGAGGAGTCTAACTTCTTTATCGAAAGCTTCCGTGAGACAGGAGCACTCGACAGAACAGTATTGTTTGTAAACCTTGCGAATGACCCGGCAATCGAGCGTATCGCAACACCACGTATGGCGCTGACAGCAGCGGAGTATCTTGCATTTGAAAAGGATATGCATGTCCTTGTTATTCTGACAGATATCACAAACTACGCAGATGCATTGCGTGAGGTATCTGCAGCCAGAAAAGAAGTTCCTGGACGTCGTGGATATCCGGGATATCTGTACACAGACCTTGCAACACTGTATGAAAGAGCAGGGCGTCAGAATGGCAAGAAGGGAAGTATCACAATGATCCCGATCCTGACAATGCCTGAGGATGACAAGACTCATCCAATCCCTGACCTGACAGGATATATCACGGAAGGACAGATCATCTTAAGCCGTGAGCTTTACAGAAAAGGAGTAACACCTCCAATTGATGTTCTTCCATCTCTGTCCCGTCTGAAAGATAAAGGAATCGGAGCAGGTAAGACAAGAGCAGATCATGCCAATACGATGAATCAGTTGTTTGCCGCTTATGCGCGTGGTAAAGATGCAAAAGAGCTGATGGTTATCCTGGGAGAGGCCGCACTGACAGAAATTGACCTGAAATATGCACGTTTCGCAGATGCATTTGAGAAAGAATATGTATCTCAGGGATATCAGACAGACCGAAGCATTGAGGAAACATTGAATATCGGCTGGAAACTGCTTCGCATGCTGCCGCGTACCGAACTCAAACGAATTGACGATAAATATCTGGATGAATATTACGACAAAGAGTAAGAACAGACAGAGTGATCGAAGATAGAAAGAGGAGGTGGCGGTATTGGCTGCGAAACAAGTGAATCCAACCCGTATGGAACTAACCCGTTTGAAGAAAAAGCGGATTACAGCCATTCGTGGTCACAAGCTTTTGAAAGATAAGCGTGATGAGCTGATGCGCCAGTATCTGGATCTTGTCCGAGAAAATATGGAAGTGAGACTTCGTGTAGAAGAAGGAATTCTCTCTGCAAACCGTAATTTTGTTATTGCCCGGGCCGGAATGTCAGAGGCAGCACTGAATACTGCATTGATGGCTCCGAAGCAGGAAGTTGGACTTATAGTTGATGAGAAGAATGTTATGAGCGTTGAGATTCCGACCTTCACATCCAAAACAAGAACAGCGGATGAAAATGATATCTATTCTTATGGATTTGCATTTACTTCCAGTGATCTTGATGGAGCAGTGAAGTCTTTATCAGATATCCTCCCAGATATGATCCGACTTGCAGAATGTGAAAAAGCATGTCAGCTGATGGCGGCAGAGATTGAGAAGACAAGACGTCGTGTAAATGCACTGGAGCATGTTATCATTCCAGAGACAGAGGAAAGTATCAAATACATTACGATGAAACTGGATGAGAATGAGCGTAGTACACAGATCCGACTGATGAAAGTGAAAGATATGATGCTCGAAGAGGCGCATCATTACAAAGAAAAAGAGGCGTAACTATTAAAAATAAAAAAGAACATGACCAGAGAATAAAAGCTTTTGTTTAAGAAGTCTTGAAACTGTGGTGCATGTTCTTTTTCATGTTTAAATCTAAAAATGCAAGCATTTTGCATCTTTTTTGAAATTTTGTTTGGCTCTGAACAGTTACAAATGCAAAACATTATACAAGAATTTTGGATTGCAGAAGATCTGTTAAAAGTTGTCTTGCTCCGATCTGAACCTGTTCTAACGGTACTTTTGATGTATAAGACTCACTGATAAATCCGAACAGACCAAAGCAGATGAATCCGGCAATCTGTCTTGCAGAATATTTTAAAGAATAAGAAGCTTTCAGCTTATCTGTATGAGATTCTACCGTGTCTAAGAGGATCCGATAAAATCGAAAAGCCAGGTAAGGATTTGTTTCCGGTACGACATGCTGGAAAAAATCATAACGTTCATAGTAAAGAGACAAAATACTGTCCAAAACGTTCAGATATCCCTGTGTGAGGTTGTTTTCAAGATTGTTTTCCTCTTGTCTGCGATGATATCCCTCTTTTCCAATAATCAGCATATCATTGAAAATGTCGTCAAGGAGGGCAAATTTATCTTTATAATGTGTGTAGAAAGTGATCCGGCTGACATTGGCAATCTTACATAATTCCGTGATTGAAATCACATCAAAAGCCTGTGTGGTTAAAAGATCCAAAAGAGCAGACTTTAAAGCACGTTTTGTTTTGGTGATACGCTTATCTTCCATTGCGGATATTCTCCTTTCTGTGTTCTGTGGCAGATCATACGAATGCGGTGATTGCTTATCTGTAAAGTTATTTTAACACCTGTAAAGAAAATGGTCAAATACGGATGGATGGGGATGCATTGCTGGTCTCATGTAGTGTGAACAGTAGTGCAGGATAGTGAGTAACAGAAATGTAACATTTTTCGAATAATTCTTAATGAATCATTACTACATATTTAAGAAGTATGGTTTATAATATATATAATTATACGGATATTGTATGCGAAAGATGCTGGAAATAGTGATGTCAGCAATATCTGTAAGAAAAAGAGCGTTGTTTACAGTAACGCAGAGGGATTGTGAGAGAGAATGCAGCAAAAGATAAAGGAAATGTTGATAAAGATAAAAGATGTACTGGTGAGTGTCTGGCATAGTTATAAAAGAATGCGTCAGGAGAACAATATTTATTTCAACATACTGGTAGGTCTTGTGTTTTTTGCGATTGTCGGAACAGGTGTATGTATGGTGGCAAATGCGCGGGAAGCAGCAGCTTTACGTCAGGTAGAAATACAGAAAGAGAAAGAAGCACAAGAGAAGAAAAAAGCCGAAGAAGAGGCGAAAAAAGCAGAAGAGGCAGCAAAGGCAGAAAGAGATAAGTCCATGTCTCTTCAGCCGGGAGTTGCAGTTGGAACCATGGATCCGCAGGATGATGAGAAAGTCGTTTATCTGACATTTGATGATGGTCCGTCTGCAAATACGCAGCGTGTGCTTGATATTCTGGATCAGTATGATGCGAAAGCTACCTTTTTCATTACTGCCCAGCAGCCAGATTATTTTCCTATGATCAAGAAGGTTTATGATGAGGGACATACAGTTGGACTTCACACCTACACTCATGAATATGATCAGGTCTATGCATCTGTGGATGCTTATTTTGATGATCTTGAGAAAATAGGAGAGGTGGCAAAGGAACAGCTTGGATTTGTTCCATGCTTTATCCGTTTTCCGGGAGGCGCATCGAATTCTATTTCAAAAAAATACTCGGCAGGAATTATGACACAGCTGACACAGCAGGTGTTGGATAAGGGATACCAGTATTATGACTGGAATGTGAGCAGTGGAGACGGAGGAACGGTTACGGCAGATCAGATTATCGCACAGTCAGAAACGGATGAGTATACCAAAGTAATGCTCCTGTTCCATGACACAGAGGCGAAGGAGTCTACCATTCAGGCACTTCCGACGGTAATGGAGTACTATAAAAATCTGGGATATTCTTTTAAGGCAATCGATCGGGAAAGCTTGGTTGTGCATCATTCAGTGAATAATTAGAAGATAACAGAGAAAGAAAAGCAGGAGTTGGCTGTAAAGAAGAGCAGTCGACTCCTTTTCTTTCTTATGATATGATGTAAGTGTCAAAAGTATAAATTGCGTTTGTGCTCGCACAAATAAGCAATTTATACTTATTGACACGCCGAACAC
>ENA-OUQN01000619-OUQN01000619.1-human-gut-metagenome-genome-assembly--contig:-NODE-619-length-27205-cov-11.631160_pt1 | contig 27205 bp, 15 predicted proteins | sample MGYA00237950_ERZ548832 | MGnify/ENA primary metagenome ERZ548832 (study PRJEB26490, sample SAMN05194703) | human gut metagenome | biome: terrestrial biome; feature: human-associated habitat; material... | reverse complement strand
TGCGCTCGTTTCTGATTCGAAACCGAGCGGAGGTAGAGCCTATGTTGTTATCAGAGGGTACGGTGGAAGAATACGTGGATAGTATGAACGAAGTCAAGGAACAGGAAATTGAGCGGCTAAAAAAGGTAGTTCAGGAAAAGGATGAGGAATTGACAAGAATAACTCAGGAAAAAGATAGTGAAATCGCTCGATTAAAAGCCTTGCTTGCAGCAAAAGAAAACAACTAATTAGCACAGCAGGAGAAGTTATCATCTAGAGCGGGCGCAGGAAGCGCCCGCTCAAACTAATATGTAAGCAAGAAATTCCAACACCGATTGAAACTATATTTGCATAGCAAATATCCTGTTTCAATCGGTGTTGGAATTTCCGGCTCAGCTATTTAGTCAAAATAATTCTCCCACTTTGTATTCGCCTTATCCGTTTCAACTGCAGTCATTTTAATATCCCGCCAAAAATATGCATCTTCTGTGCATAAGACAGAACCCTCATTTTCCCCATCATGTAAACAGCGGTCCTTTTCCCCCGATAGCGTCGAAATACGAACCTGCTTATCCTGACGGTAAATTACATACTGTGCGGTTGCACCCATGAGCTGCTGCCCATCTTTCATTTCGCGAACCTTTGTGATTTTATTTGTTTCACCAGAGTATCGTATAATCACTCCTCTCTTCAAATCACTATATGCGAACCCATTAGCCGAATCTGTATCATCATATTCATTAAAAATTCCATAAATATCATTTCCACACTTATTAAATACCAACCTACCATATTTGCAGTTTCCTATAATTTTATCCAATTCCTTTTTGTGCTTCACAAAAAATGCACTTTGTTTTTCTCGTCCCAGCGTCTGCCAGTCACCATCCTTACAAATTAAATCCTGCGTAGAACCCAAGTAATCCGGAATTGGTTTCGTATCTGAAAAATAGCAGTTATTATACCACTCCGGGTCCTTCCATTGCCGATATAGAGTTATTCCGTCCAAACGAACAATCTCTTTATCCTTAATTTTTTTCCACTTCTTTTCCATGTCTTTTTCTTTAACATAATGTGTAGCAACTAGATAATCCGGCATTTCCGATGCCAACAAATCAACTGTATCCGGCACCCTTTCCTCCAGATAGCCAAACAGGTATCCATTTCGGTAAGTAACTTGTGAGTAAGGCACTTCATATTCTGCCTTCTTTTTGAGAGAATAATCGTATTTCAGCAAATAATACTTTAATGCTCTTCTTTCAATAAGTACATAAAGATACTTTTCGCTGGCTGTTATCATCCATGGGTCTTCAGAAAGCCCTGTTTCTCGAAGCGGTTCATTTTTTTCATTTCCCACAACGAGTTTAACCCCATCATAAGTATCACCAATCCATGCAGTCCCATGAGGTGTCTTAATGTAGTTTCTCCCATACTCAATTCCGTATTCTATTGGTGGCTTTAATAAATCACAGCCGGCAAGCAGCATCACCAAAAGCAAACTCACACATGCAATATGTATCTTTTGTCCTTTAAAAATTTTCTTCATAATCCCCCCTTACTCTATACTTACTACGAATTTTTCTTCATCCGATAATATAGTATTTTTTTCCGTCACTTCAAAATATTTTCCAGAGCTATTTTTTACCGGGCTTATGCTGCTTCCTTTTTTTATATCTCCCCATGCATAGATCTCTCCATAATGGGAGCAGTTAAATATTTTCTGTGTCTTTTTTGCATTCAAAAGAGCCTGTGTATAAATTGCATTTTCTTTTCGGTAAATCACTTCTTTTGAATTTGCCAAACCAAGCATTTCTCCATTCGTAAATGTTTGCAAAATTTTAAACTTCTTACTTTTAAAATAATAGCAAAAAGTGAATGCCTTTTTTATATCTTTCAAATCAATTCCTTTATACATGTTATAAACCCAGCCATCCTTAAAAACATTGCAATAGCCATATATGTTATCACCATCCTGTAACATACTCATGTCGAATTTTTCATTCGTCAAATTCAACTCTTTCAAAATTTTGTTCTGTTTTTTTCTGCTGAAAGTATATGGTTCTGCTGTGTATCCATCCTGCTCTATTCCGGAAGAACAAATTTCTCTCCCGCAAAATAAAGGAATTGTTTTATTATTAGAAAAATATGGCACATCATGACGTAAATCATCTTCATGCCTATATAAAACAACAGAACCGACTTTCTCCTTCTTTTTTTTCGTAGAAATTTTATTCCATTGATTTTTCCAATTCTCTTCCTTAACATAATGTGTTGCCTCAATATAACGTGGCGTGAGATAAAAAAATACACGGTCATAATCTTCATTGCCATCATCATACCCAAACAAGTACCCGTCTTTATAATATATATTATGGTACATTGTGTGATTGACTTCTTTTAAATTCATTTGCAAATCATACCGGCAAATAATTCTTACGTCCGCTGTTTTTTCACTAGCCATTACTTCTACTACAACATAAATCCAATTGTCACTAGCAATTATTTGATTTACATTTGCATTCTTGTATGGCAGCGCAATATTTTTGATTATCTTTGGCTTATCATTTACCATTTCCCCATAACAAATATTTCCACTCTCTGAATTATAAACAACAATATGATTTCCAATTTTAACCGAATCAGCTCTATTTAACACGTCAAATAAATCTGTCTCTTGATTATTTGTGTCCGAATTTGAACAGCCGGCAAGCAATGCCAAAAATATTAGGAACAGTCCAAAATGTATTTTTTTAATCTTACAAACATAATGCATATCTAAATTCACCTCCTTTCACAAACTCTGATAAATGATTATATGTTGCATATGGGATATCATTACTTAGCTTTTTCCCATTATATACAAAAATTTTCATGCGATTTCTTCGCATTCTACCATATCGTAAAAACACAATATGATTGCCCCACTTATTTTTATATGATAATAACATATTCTTTTTCTTTTTTTCACATAATTTGTAACTTTTTTATAGGATTTTACCTCCTTTGCATTCGTAAATCCCTTTGATTTTGCATATCCCAAAAACGAAGAATGTTTCGTTCCACCTTCACCATCATTTATCATCATTCCTCCTATTTCAAAATCAAAAATTATGCTTGCCAAATTCCTTTTTCTTTTTAGGCAAAACAATGCATTATACATTGCTATTGCTCCGCAACCAGCCGCTCCAACTGTACTTACCCCAAATCGCATTGGAGCAATTCGCTTATTCTGTTGATTATTTATCGTACTTTCATTTTTAAATCGGCTATGTATATTAAACCAATAATTTGACTTGACCATCGCTGCAAAATTTAATCTGTAATTTAAATGAACATACCATGGGATGTGTCCACTTGGATCAACAAAACTTACCGGATTTCCACTACAGTACCCATATAAATTCCAAGTTTCCTGCTGTGTATGCTCTCCACGGTAACTATCTTGGCTCAAAAAATTTCCATTATTAGGGTTGTAATAACGGCTATTTAAATAATAATATCCTGTTTTTTCATCATATACACCACCTGAATAAGCAAGCACATTACATGTCGAATTTCCTGTTTTTGTCGTTTTACCATAATCATCGTAATCATAAGAGGTAACAATCTTACCAGTATCATCCAGTACCTGTGTAATGCTTCCCTGCACATCCTTGACGTATGTATAACATGATACGCCATCATTCATGTATTCTTCAAGTGAAATGGAATTTCCATCATTACCATACAAATACATGCTTTGAATATTATCTTTCTTATCCGATGTCTTATACAAGGATTTCCCCTGATAGTAATAATTTGTTACATGTTCTCCTTCTGCCTTCATAATACGCTGTCCATTTCCATTGTACTGGTTTTGTTGAGTAATAGTTTCTTCTCCTTCTCCACATTCACTTACCTTAGTCAATCTGTTTTCAGCATCATACTCATACTTTATCGTAGCATTTTCAGATGTTGTTTTCAACACATTACCTGCTTCATCGTACTGATAAGAAATGCATCCATTATCCTCTTTCTGTTCCGTAATTTGATTTAATCCATTATAAGTACTTGTCACAGTTTTCTTATTGTTTGTAACACTTATTTGGTTTCCTACACTATCATATTTGTAGTTTGTAACCGTTTTATTTTCTCCATTAATCTGAGTCGATGTTACTAAACGATTCATATTATTGTATGTATATAAAGTCTTTGTAACATTTCCCCCTTTCTGCTCTTCCTTTGACAAAATATTACCATTTTTATCGTAAGAATATACATCTGATTGTAATATGTCTCTTTCTCCTTCATTCACCGTACTCATACTTACAACACGACCAAGCAAATCATATTCATAGGATTTTACAAGGTAATTATCTCTACCTTCCAAATAATCCTGACAATCTCTAATACATTTTATCTGTCCATATTCATTATACGTATAATATCTCAATACTGTATTCGTATCATCTGACGTTATTGCATTAATCTGCTTAATCCATCCCTCACTTGTATATGTGTATAACAATTCTTTTACACCTTGTTGTACCGGATAGGTTACGCATTTCAGTCGTTCCTCCTCATCATAACTGTATACTAACTTGTGACTGGTAATTTCTTTTTCAGAAGGATTATCCGTGTTTGGAATTTCCGCCATCATAGTAAGTTTTCCCAACGCATCATACTCATATACTGTAGAACGAATTGGTTTTAATTCTCCACTGTCAAAAGCGTAATCGTTCATTCTTATTATATTACCGCCTTTGTCATAATCATATGTTGTTTTTCCTTTCTCAACATCTGACGCATTATAACTATGTTTTACAATTAATTCTTGTTTGTCATTATATTCATACACAAGATAAGCACCTGTTCCAAATGTTTCTTTTACTTTATTTCCCTGCTTATCATATGCATAAGTAACACGAATTTCTTTTCCTTCCTCTCCCTTATCTACCTGAGCAATCTCCTGTCCGGCAGCATTGTTTAACACATAGTTCTGATACCCTCTAGCATTTGTTGTAATATCTTTAAAATTTTCGCCATCAGGAACATTATACTGATATGCATTACCATTTCCATCTGCAGTTGTAACTCTATCTAGCTTTTTATCCTCACTATATGTATACGACGTTTTATTTCCATTTGCATCTGTTTCCAAGCACAAATTACTCGAATCATCATATTCTTTGCTGCAGCAAGAACTTTGTTCTCCTATATGATAATTCCCATCTGTTACTTCTGGATTTTCTATAGTATGCGTCACTAATCCATTTGCATTATACAGCTGTACTGTAAGTTTTTGATTTGTTTCACGAATTTTTCGTCCATGTACCGCAGTAGCTACTGTATTTCCCGACGCATCAACAAGATAATCAGTGTATATACCCGACGAAAAACTACGAACCATATGCCCTGCTCCATCAATATATTGAATTGATATTACAGTTCCTTTTTCATTTTTAATCACTTTTTTGGCTGCATGAGGAACAACCTTTGTTTTTCCTCCCCCATAATAAAGTACAATATCTTCATAACTGTAGTCATAATTTTCTGTCCGTAGTAAATTATCCTTTGATACTGTTTTCTTTGTTAGCATACCAGCACTATCGTAAGTATACTCCGTCATAGTTCCATCTGGATCTGTCTGTTTTTTTATTTGTCCTAATGCATCATAACTTTTTGTGGCTATCTCAACCACACCTGTGGGATAAACAGTCTTTGTTTTCACCAGTTCATACAAATTATTATATGTATAATACGTGATAACCCCTGTTACACAATTGTTTTCACTCAAAACATTTCCAATTTCATCATATGTCTTAACAACCTCATTTTCAGTGGTTCCTGAAACACTGCTTTCCTTTACCACATTGCCATCTTTATCATATTCTCTATTTGTTTTCTCACTTTCCTTTCCTTTCACACAAACTCTTTCATTTGTACAATTTCCATTTTCATCATAAGCACTTGTTGTAACTTTATCCTCTATTTCATCTACCGTCTTTAATTCATTTCCCTCTTCATCGTAAACAAATGTATTCTCAGAAAGCAAATCACCACTTTGGGATTCCTCTTCGGTCACTCGCGTGGCTTGAGTTGGATTTTGTGTATCATCATACTCATATGTTGTAATCCTTCCTGCACCATCATTTTCCTCAACTGTATTAGCCATTTTATCATAAGATGTAGTCGAAGTTATAGTTACAGTATCAAATTTTACATTATCATTTTCTAACGTTTCAACTGCCACATTACGCTCGGTCTTAGTCACCTCATATGGATATTGTTCATTAGAATAATGGTTTCTCGTTATTAATCCAGAAGCATCTTTCTCTGTTACAATTCTTCCTAAAGAATCATAAGTTACAAAGTTTTCAGATATAACATCACCATCTTTATTCTTATTCTGCACTGTACATGCCCCATCTTCATAATTGAATACTATGCTTTCTTTTTTTGCATCCTCAAATAACAAAACACGTTCTTGCTCATAATTAATCCGATAAGTTCCACCTCCCGGATTTGTAATAGTCTTAACTACATCATCTTCTTTTACACAGGAAGTATATCTTACTGCGTTTCCTTTTCCTCGTTCACAAATAACCAGCAGTTCCCCATCCTTATAATCAAACTGCAGTCCTTGCAAATGAGTCTCGCCATTCCATACATTCGTTAATCTTGCTTTTCCGCTTTTCTCCAAAAAGCTGTATTGATACAATACCGTCTTACCTGTAGATAATTTTATTTCTTTTAGAAGATGATGATTTTCATCATAATGATATACGATAAAATTGTCATTTGCCTCAGTCTGCAAAACCAATTTACCCTCACTATCATAATATAATTCTTTTTCCGCATCTTCCAATACACATGAATACTTAACAACCTCATCAGATTCCCCTAAATCTGAATATGTAAGATGTTTTTCACCCTGTGTTTCTTTTACTTTTAATCCAGTTAATTTGTTACAAAAGTATCCATTTGTATCTTGTTCAAAAACAAATCTGCCCCCTGTTTCATCATAATAAACAAAATTATCTCCTTCTCTTAACATTGTTGTATCTGACGGCAAGCACCATCCAATTCCTAAAGTTGTCTCCCTACTACTTTCAGAATTATAAATCGGTGTAACATTAACACTTCCACAACCTGTATCGACATTCATACCTGGATGCCGATACACAAAATTTCCATTTTTCTTATTTACTTGAGCACTTCCCCGTTCCATTGTAAGTGCCTCATACGCAGTACGTTGCTTTTCACCCAGTTGGCTTTTAATTTGCTGTGTTCCCTCTGTTTTGGACGCAAGCGTTTTATAACTGCTAATCGCTTTTACTGTATTACCTGATACTTTTGCCGCACATACTTTATAATAATACATAATTCCATGTTCTGAATCATCCTGATATACAGTATACATATTGTCTTGAACTGTTGTACAAAGAACCGTTTCATCCGAAGGCGTAAAATCAGGAGTTTTCCCCCGATATATTCTATAATGTATTGTATCAGGGACTCCACCCTCTGGTTTTTTCCACGAAAGCACCGTTTTTCCTTCCTTCTCTTCCGCAATAAACTGGGTTGGTACATAATCAGATACCGTATCACTGTCACTTCTATAATTATATCTAAGCGTTTTCACTCCGCTAGCATTTCCTGCTGAATCCTTTGTACGTATCATAATATCGTAGCTTCCTGAAGTAGTAAATTCACTTTCAGGAAGCACAAAATTCCCTTGTGCACTTTTTCCTGCTGCCAATGTTTGTGCAGTAACAAAATTCCTTCCATTTATACTATACTCAACTGTTCCAACACAACTCTCATCAGAAACGCGATAAAAAACACGTGGCAATTCATTAGATAGGTTCTCCGATGTAGTCTCTGGTAACACACTACATTCAACCAAATCAGGCTTTGACACATCATAATAATATAATAATTTTTTTACCGAACTTACGTTAGATACTTTATCCCGCATTCTGAGGGTTATTGTTTGCATTCCTGTCCCAGACAATAAATCCTTAGATATATCATAACTTCCGCTAATACTTTCTGCTATTTTAAAATAAGTTCCTCCATTTAAACTCATTTCTAGCGACTCTGGATGTTTCTCCTTAATATTTTTCCAAAAAACTGTCGGTTCCTCATTACTGTAACACATACTATTTGTTTTTTTTCCGCTTTTTGATGTAACATTTACTGTTCCCCACACTGGTTTTGTATTATCTACATGAAATAGTACACTTTTATCTTTGCTAATATTTCCTTGTGTATCAACACCTCGAACCGATAATTTATAACACCCCTCTGTCAAATCACCACAATCCATATGATATAAACCCGATTGATCATTTGTACCTCGACCTATTATTGTATTATCACTATATTCGCGGACAATCTCTCCTTCCTTATTTATTTCATCTTCATATTTTTTCAACTGATATTGCACATAATCCAGATGTGTGCTGTAAATTCCTTTCCAATCAATTGTCACCATATCACCCGACTCAATATATTCAGGCGTCACAGATAATAAATAAGGTTGAACGGGTTCATCATAATAAATCAACTTTAATTTCGGTATGTAGTTTTTATCAGTTACTTTTGAACTATAAAATTTCGCAGTTGTAAAGGTAGTCGAACTGGTCTCACTAGGCGAATATAATGCAACTCCTCCACAAGTAATCGTGCCTCTTGCTACTTTCTTCATAAATTCAGTCAGATTAATATCATGTTGATTTCCGTTAATCCCTGTTGTCGATATTGACGCCTGTATATCTCCCATAGTAGTTCCAATATTTTCATACGTCATAGTATTTGGAGTAAAATCTTTAGTTAGTGAACGAATCTGAACAGATACGTTTTTTGCAGAGTTTGACGCTTCTGACAAGGTAAGCGTTGCACTTGATATATATTTATTTTTCACATACTCCGGCAATCCATCAAATTTAATGTATGAGCGCACTTTTTCTTCAGAAGATACTTTTCCACACATAAGCACTGAAGACGTGCTGAAATTAATGTCTTTTTTTTCTCCACTAGCAACATATGTATCTTGAATCTTAGCCTTATCTCCCCAGGTAACTGTTGGGTCAATTCTCAGCGGATACGTTAATTTTGCTCTGTTGAAATAATCATCTTCTATTACCAATGCTAATTTGTAAGTATATAAATTTTGCTTTTTATTTCTCTTTATCAACTCTATTTCATAATGGCACTCTTCACTAGAATTATCACCAGTAGCATCTTCCATAAAACCAGCCGGCAAACTTCCAACAATATTTTTTTGCTCTGCATCATAAATTGTAACTGCAGAACCAGATACTGTTACTATTTCTTTTGAAATACCATTTTCGCTAGTAGCATCAACAGTACCCAAAAAACAATTTTTCAAAGTAATTTCCGAAACAATTCTATTGTCGTCTGGCTTTTTATATAAATAAACTGTTTCTTTTATTCCCTGATTTAACGATTTATACTCATATAATATTTGTTTACTCTCGTTTTCCTTATATACAACTGTATCCCCTTCTTCTGAGCCTTTTATATTGCCATTATTTGGCACTGTACTAATTTGATATTTTTCATTTTCGGTCATTATAGGTGTATCTTCCGATAAAATTTCAGGAATAAAGTTCTTCTTATCTCCACTTTTATTTTCAAAATATCCTTTTCTACTTTCTGATTGTTTCAAATTTGAATCATATTCTATAAGTTCTCCATTTTTTTCTTCTCTATATCGTATTGGTTCACTATAAAACTCTGTTTCTTTTTTTCCATCCGCACTCTGATAAGTCGTGGAATATTCCGTTTTTTCTTCAACAATTCTGGAACTTTTTTTACTTGCCTGTTCTTTCGTTTTTGCTGTGGCAGTTGGCATCACGCCAAAGATACCAATAAAAAGCGCAACCGAAAGCATAATAGCTACTGTTTTTCTCATAGTTTTTTTCATCATAAAAATCCTCCCTTTTTGTACATCACTATTTCACATAGTTATAAAAAGGAGCAAATCAGAATGATTCTGATTTGCTCCTTTTTCTACAGCATCTCTTAAATATCATTCCTCACCCTATTGATTTAAATACTTACTTAATTCATCTCGATAACTGCCAAGAATTACTTCCTCTAACACCGCTCTCATACCACTATGAATCGGATGTGCAACATCACGATATTCACCATTTGGCATTTTCTTGTTCGGCATTGCGACAAATAAGCCCCGCTCTCCTTCAATTACCTTAATATCATGAATGGCAAATGCCTCATCCAAAGTAATCGAAGCAACCGCTTTCATTTTCGCATTCCCGTCCACAATCCGGACGCGAACATCTGTTATCTGCATCGTATCCTCCCTTCATCTGTACGCTACATTACATAACGCTCATTCCTCTCCTGAATGATTTTAACGTCATCCGGACTTCCGACATAGTTGGAATTTGCCCGAATGGTTCCATGACTCTCTACGATGCAATTTTCAATATAAGTGTTATCCCCAATGTAGACTTCATTTAAAATTATCGAGTTTCGTATTGTACAATTGTTGCCTATATAAACTTCCTTAAACAAAACGGAATCTTCAACCTCACCATTGATGATACAACCACTTGACACAAGGCTGTTCTTAACTTTTGCGCCAACATTGTATTTAGCCGGAGGTAAATCCTCAATTCTTGATGCAATCTGTGGGTATTCATTAAAGAAATACTCTCTTGTTTTGCGGTCTAAGAAATCCATATTTGTCTTAAAATAGGAATCAACCGTTGTTACATTGCTCCAATAGGAGTCCAACGGATAGGCATAAAATTTCTTGACTCCTTTGTAACGGATAAAAATATCCTTTACCAAATCGAATCCATCTTCCGCCCCTGCACGCTCAATCATCTCAATCAACTGTCTGCGGCGGATTACATAGATTCCGGTAGAAACCAGCGTTTTCGAAGTCACAAGCGGCTTCTCTTCAAACTCGGTCACCCTGCCTTCGATGTCAACCGATACGACACCAAACCGGCTCGGGTCATCTACCGTTCCCAAGTCCTTCGTCACGATGGTAACATCAGCATTTTTCTCAATGTGATATTCCAAAAGTTTATTCATATCCATCTTGTATACACAGTCACCGGATGCAATAATTACATACGGCTCATGACTTGATTTCAAGAAATCAATGTTTTGCGCAATGGCATCTGCGGTTCCGCGGTACCAATAACTATTGTCATGTGTCTGTGTCGGTGTGAATACAAACAAACCGCCCTTTTTACGTCCAAAGTCCCACCATTTTGATGAGTTCAAATGCTGTGTCAACGACTTTGAATTGTACTGCGTAATGACACCAACTTTGTTAATCCGGGAACTGGACATGCTGCTAAGTACAAAATCGATGCTGCGATATCCACCGGCAATCGGCAGTGCTGCTGTCGCACGATTTTTTGTCAGTTCTTTCATGCGGGTACTGGACCCACCTGCTAAAATCAATCCTATTGCTCTCATTACATGTCACCTGCCTTTATCAAAGTTTCGCCACCTGCTAAGGTGTTATCCGGGTAATCTTCAATGGTTGTCTTACCCGCTATGGCAGTGTTTTTACCGATGGTAACGCCATCCGGAATCACGGTTTTTTCGCCAACCGTAACCAAGTTAAAGGCATAGACATCCGGCTTTAGTTTGTTTGGAATGTTGTCTTCGCCCGCACCGAGCACGCAATTTTCTCCAATTATCGAACCCTCTGCAATAATTGCACGGTCAAGAACGGTATTTTTACCAATTCTCGCAGAATTCATAATAATCGAATCACGCACTACAGCGCCTTCCTCAATAACAACATCCGAACCAATCACAGAGCTATGTACTTCTCCGTAAATCTCACAGCCGTCACCCATAATGGCTTTGTCAATCACAGCATCTCCTGCAATATACTGTGGACGAATCCATTCGTTACTTGTGTAAATCTTCCAAAACTCTTCGTACAGGTTAAATACCGGAATCAAGTCAATCAATTCCATATTTGATTCCCAGTACGAACCAAGCGTACCAACATCCTTCCAGTATCCATTGTACTCAAAGGCAAAAATGCGGTCGCCCCTTTCGTGGCAGTAAGGTAAAATATGTTTACCAAAGTCACAGCCCTTCTGGTCTTTCAACTGAATCAGGGCTTCTTTTAACACCGGCCATGAGAATATGTAAATACCCATAGATGCCAGATTACTGCGTGGATGCTCCGGTTTTTCCTCAAATTCCAAAATACGATGGGTATCATCTGTAATACAGACACCAAACCGGCTTGCCTCTTCAATCGGCACCGGTATCGTCGCCATCGTAATGTCCGCATGATTTGCCTTATGGAAATCAAGCATTACCTGATAATCCATCTTGTAAATATGGTCACCACCAAGAATTAATACATAATCCGGGTTGTAATACTCCATATAATTCAAGTTCTGGTAAATCGCATTTGCGGTTCCGGTGTACCACTCGCTGCTTGTGCTTCTCTCATACGGCGGCAGGATTGACACGCCCCCAATATTGCGGTCAAGGTCCCATGGAATTCCAATGCCGATATGAGTATTCAGCTTCAACGGCTGATACTGTGTCAGCACTCCAACGGTATCGACTTCCGAGTTGATACAATTACTCAACGGAAAATCAATGATTCGATACTTTCCCCCAAAAGCAACAGCAGGTTTTGCTACATTTGCAGTCAAGACCCCCAGTCTTGACCCTTGCCCCCCAGCAAGTAACATGGCTATCATTTCTTTTTTGATCATGTTATCACCCCTGTTGTTAATATTGTAAAATAAGTATACCACATTGTTTAAGTTTTGTGAATATTTTTCACAAAATATTTTCTTATGATTCTTAACTTTTGTACATTTTGCACAAATACCGTGTGAAAATCTTAAGCATATTCACCTTTTTCCTTGTATTTTCTCCCCTGTCTATATATAATGAATCTGAGGAATCATAATTTTGTTTCCAAATAATAGAAGGAAGGGTGTCATTTATGTACGAAATCGACTTTACACATCCGGGAAAGATTCATTTTATTGGAATTGGCGGCATTAGTATGAGCGGGTTCGCCGAGCTGCTTCATTCCATGGGCTTTACCATTACCGGTTCCGACTGGCATGAAAGCAAAATCACAAAACATTTGGAATCTCTCGGCATACAAGTAGTATATGGACAAAAAGAAGAGAATATTACAAAAGATATCGATTTGGTTGTCTATACCGCAGCAGTTAAAAAGACCAATCCGGAATATCAGGCGGCTGAAAAATTAAATCTTCCGCTGATGGAGCGCGCAGTTATGGTTGGGCAGGTAATGAAAAATTATTCTTCCGCCATTGCCATTGCAGGAACACACGGAAAAACAACGACCACTTCGATTGCTTCCCACATCTTTTTGGCAGCAAACCTTGACCCGACAATTTCCGTCGGCGGTATTTTAGAAGCAATCGGCGGCAACATCCGCATCGGTCACTCCAAGCATTTCATTACGGAAGCTTGTGAATACACGAATAGTTTTCTTCACTTTTTCCCTACTGTGGGAATGATACTTAATATAGAAGAAGACCATATGGACTTTTTCCATGACCTTTCTGATATCCGTCACTCTTTCCATTTATTTGCGAAACGGATTCCGGATCATGGTACATTAATTATCAATGCGGATATTGAAAATTATGAAGAAATTACAGAGGGACTTTCCTGCCGTGTTATCACATACGGATTAGAAAATAAAGACGCTGATTTTACAGCTGAAAACATCACTTACAATGACCTTGGATGCGGCACCTTTGACGCAGTTGTACAAGGAGAAGTAAAGGGGCATTTCCATCTGTCCGTAGTCGGCAGACACAACGTTTCCAATACCCTTGCCTGCTTAGCGTTAGCCTCTCTCTATGGCATTGATGACGGCACCGTCCAGAAAGCATTGACTACATTCCACGGCGCAGACCGCCGCTTTGAATACAAAGGTGAGAAAAACGGATTTACCATTATTGATGACTATGCTCATCACCCGACGGAAATCCGAGCAACACTCACAGCAGCGAAAAATTATCCGCACAAAACGTTATGGTGTGCCTTCCAGCCGCATACCTACACACGCACCCGCGCCTTTTTAAAGGATTTTGCCTCTGCTCTTTCTCTGGCAGATAAAGTAATCTTAGCAGACATTTATGCGGCGCGTGAAAAAGACCCGGGAGATATTTCTTCTGCTGACCTTGCAAGAGAATTGGAAAAACTCGGAAAGGAAGTTCACTATTTACGCAGTTTTGACGAAATCGAAAAATTTATTTTAAAAAATTTAGTCAACGGCGACCTGTTGATAACTATGGGTGCCGGAAACATAGTAGAAATTGGTGAAAATCTTCTGAATAACTAAGTTATGAACGTTATCCACAACCTTATCAACATTCAGTCGAAAGATACGGTTGTGGATATTTTTTTGTTCAAAAAAAAATGTGAATAAATTGCATTTTTTACTTGACAAGCTCAACCAACGTAATTTCGGCACATTGACCCACTCTTTCTACCAGAATAGTCTGTTTGTGGTTTTGTTATGAACATTATGCACATTATCAACAGATAAATTCTACATGAAATGTATGCACATTTGCAATTTGCAACTGTTTTTTCTTTGTGATATACTCATCCTTGCTGACAGGTAAAAAATACCTGATGGAGAAAGGGAATGAGTTTTATTATGGGATTTACAATTTCCACAACATCGAATTGCGGACTCACTTTGATTTCCAATTCATTTATTCAAAATCATATGCCATCTGCAAATGGCAATTTCGTGAAAATATATTTGTATCTGGTTATGCTCTGCCAGCATGCCGACACCGCAGGTAATTCATCCATTGATGCTCTTGCCGATTGTTTCGAATGCACAGAAAGTGACATTTTGCGTGCACTGCGTTACTGGCAGAAAGAAGGACTTCTTTCTTTCACAGAGCAAAATGGCGAGATTACTTCGATTGTTCTTTCTACTGATGCCACAGACACTGCGTCAGCAGTTACGGCAGAAAGAGAACCGGATATCGATGCTTCACCGGTAGCGGAAGAAACCGTTGTACCCGACGGCATCTCCATTCCGAACCGCCAGGAGTATACTCCTTTACAAGCGGAAGCACTGATGAAAGATATTGAAATCAGCGAGGCGATTTCGCAGGCAGAAAAGATACTTGGCACGACCCTTTCCACCACACATCTGCAAATGATTTTATATTTTATGTGTGACATCGGATTTTCACAGGAGATGATTGCTACCCTGTACCGCACGGCACACAGCCGCGGAAAGACTTCACCAAAGTATATGGAGGCAATTGGTCTTACATGGGCGAAAAAGGGGATTACAACGCCGGAGGAAGCAAAGGATGAATCTTCTGCTTTTTCAGGTCTTTATCATGTCGTAAGCAAAGCACTTGGCTTAAATCGCTCCCTTGCTCCGGCAGAACGTGAAATCATTGATACATGGAGTGATTACGGCTTCTCGGATGAAATTATTGAGCAGGCATGTAAGCGTACGGTTTTGCAGACCGGTGGCACAAATTTAAATTACATAACAAGTATATTAAAGGACTGGCACAAGAAAGGTGTCCTCACCCTTGCGGACATAGAAAAATGCGACAAGTCATTTCAGCAGAAGAAAAAAACCGGAGAGCAGAAAAACTCTGCCACACAGCAAAAAAGAAACCAATTCCAGAGTTTTCCTCAAAGAGAGTATTCAAAAGAGGATTACAGTTCACTGGAAAAACAGTTACTGCGCAATGTGCAGGCATAAAACAAACGAAAGGATTCATTTATTATGCTTTTGACCAACAGTCAGTACGAGCATCTGATGTCCCACTACTATCATCAGCAGCTCAAGGACAATTTCATCCTGAAAAAGCGCATGAAGGAAGTCTATGATGCGATTCCCCAAATGAACGAATTGGAAAATCGGATTCGTACACTTTCGGTGCAGCACGCTGCCTCTCGTTTGAAAGGACAAACCGATTCGATTGACCTAGATGCCGAGATTGATAAAATCACAAAACAAAAAGAAGCCCTGCTTTTGCAGCACGGTTACCCGGCGGACTACCTGAAACCGGTCTACGAGTGCGCTGACTGTAAGGATACCGGCTATATTGACGGCAGGAAATGCCATTGTTTTGAAAAACTGATTGTTCAGTATTTGTACTCACAGTCAAATTTGAAAGACGTTTTGGAACATGAGAATTTTTCTCATTTTAATTTGGATTTTTACCCGGATGACTACACCGAAGAGGCAACCGGCGAAACACCGCGTGACAATATGCGGCATGTCTTAGAAACCGTGAAATCCTATTTATCCGGTTTTTCGGACACACCAGGAAATCTTCTGTTATACGGCAACACCGGTGTCGGTAAAACTTTTTTAACAAACTGTATTGCAAAAGAGCTTTTAGACAAGTCTCATACCGTTGTGTACTTGACTTCTCTAAAACTATTTGATATTTTAGAATCGTGCAAATTTGACCGGGACTTATCACAGACCCGGAAAAATGCTTCGCTTTCTTATTTATTAAGCAGCGATTTACTGATTATCGATGATTTGGGAACAGAATTAAACAATAGTTTTACTTCCTCTCAGCTTTACCACTGTATCGATACACGATTAACAAACCACCGTTCCACGATTATTTCAACAAACTTGTCGTTTGATGATTTACGGGAACGCTACAGCGAGCGGATTTTCTCCCGGATTACAAGTAATTATACATTATTAAAAATCACCGGCGATGACATTCGTTTGAAAAAGGCAATTATGCAACATTAAGTATGTTTTTCTTTCTGTTGCTGCAAACTATAAACCTACAACACAATATTTACACGGAGGACTTTAATCATGAGTCAAAAAGATTTGTCGAAAACAATCCCTTATGGAGACCTTGGTATTATTCCATTGGAGAGCAGCAAAGCAATCGGAAAAAAAGTGGATGATTACATTGTTGGCTGGAGAAATGAAGCCGATGTAGATTCTTCCATTCATTTTACCAATTACAAAAGGGATTCTTACATCATCGATGCCGTATGCCCACGTTTTGGGTCCGGTGAAGCAAAGGGTATCTTAAATGAATCCGTCCGCGGAAAAGATGTATACCTTCTTGTTGATGTATGTAACCACAGTTTAGCTTACACAGTATGTGGACAGGTTAATCATATGTCACCGGATGACCATTTTCAGGATTTGAAACGTATAATTGCCGCAATCAGCGGAAAAGCAAGACGAATCACTGTTATTATGCCTTTCCTGTATGAAAGCAGACAGCATAAACGCAGTTCCCGCGAATCGTTAGACTGTGCTTTGGCACTTCAGGAACTGACCGCTATAGGCGTTGACAATATTATCACTTTTGACGCACATGACCCTCGCGTACAGAATGCAATTCCATTAAAGAGTTTTGAAACTGTACAGCCAACATATCAGTTTATTAAAGCCCTTTTGAAAAATGTACCGGACATTCATATGAAACCGGAAAACATGATGATTATCAGCCCGGACGAAGGTGCTATGGGACGTGCAATTTACTTTGGTAACGTAGCCGGTGTTGATGTAGGAACCTTCTACAAACGCCGTGATTACACAAAAATTGTTGAAGGACGTAACCCGATTATTGCACATGAATTCCTCGGTGCTGATGTTTCCGGTAAGGACGTTGTCGTGATTGACGATATGATTTCCTCCGGTGAAAGCATGATTGACGTTGCAACTGAATTGAAGCGCCGCAATGCAAACCGTATTTTCGTTGCTTCTACTTTTGGTCTGTTCACAAACGGTCTGGAGAAGTTTGATGAAGCTTATAAGAGTGGTCTGATTTACCGTGTCATGACGACAAACTTAGTATATCAGCCGGAAGAACTGTTACAGCGTGAGTATTACATCAATGTTGATATGAGCAAATACATTGCTCTCCTTATCGATACTTTAAATCATGATTCCTCGATTGCGGAATACTTAAATCCAACCGAGCGTATCGAGCGCATCCTGAAGAAATATCATCAGTAACACTAATAGAAACGTGTGTCGCAAGGCGCACCTATCAAAAAGCCTGTCAAGCATTTGCCTGACAGGCTTTTTTAACCCTTATTATTTATTCTGTACCCTCCGTTGCCGGGTCTGCTGCCGGGTCTGCCGGAGGCTCTGTCGCAGCCGGTTCCGCTGTTGCCGGAACTTGTGTCGCCGGTGCCTGCGTGGCCGGTGGTTCCGTAACTTGTGTATCCGTTCCATCATCCGGGTCCACATCAACGTCATTATCATTCGAATCTGCCGGGTCCGTATCTACACTTCCACCACTTCCGGTATCTTCCTGTGGTGTCGTATAATCACTACTGCTGCCACCACCGGAACTTCCCGATGATAACTCACCCAAATCAAATTCTTTTACATCTAAGTCTTTATGAATCTCATTCATGTACTCATGCCAGATTCGTCCCGGATAAGTCGAACCATACAAATCGGCAACTGTTTTCGGCGAATCATAGCCAACCCAGACTGCCGTTGTATAATATGGTGTAAAACCACAGAACCAGCCGTCTTTTTTATCATTGGTTGTTCCGGTCTTACCGGCACTTGGCTGTCCATTATCAAGGCCAAGACCACGTGCCGTACCACGTTTGATTACACCGGTCAGGATATCAACCATCGCATGTGCTGAATCCTTCTTGTAAACACTCTTTTGCTCGACTTTATCGGAAACAATTTCATTTCCATCGGAATCTAAAATTTTCACAATGCACGTTGGTTCCCGGTACTTTCCGTCATTTTCCAGTGTTGCATAACCGGATGCCATCTCCAACGTACTGGTACCGTATGTCAATCCGCCAAGGGATGCCGACAAGTAGTAATCCGACTTCACGATTTTGGAATAATTCATATCCAATAAATACTGCAAGCCAACTTCCGGTTTTAACTTCTCAAACAGCTGCCATGCAACCGTATTCAAGGACTGCTCCACCGCAAAACGAAGCGAAACATAACCGTAGTAACGTCCACTACTATTTGACGGACCGCCCTTAAACTTATAATCATGTACGGTCGTGCTTGCCGTTGAACCACGCTCCAAAGTCGGTGTATAAACAATCAACGGCTTAATTGAACTACCCGGCTGACGGTAAGACTGGTACGCACGGTTTAGGGAAAGTCCTTCCGTCTCCTGGCTTCGTCCGCCCACCAGTGCAACAACACGTCCGGTCTTATTATCGATACATACTGCCGAACCCTGCATTTTGTAGGTTCCGTTTGTCTCTTTATCCTTAAATCCGGACAAATTATGATTGACTGCTTTTTGCAGTTTTTTCTGTTTCTTCAAGTCAAAGGATGTATAAATCTTATATCCTTTATTCAAAAGCATCTGCTGAGCCGTCGAGTACGCATCATCATACTCCGTCTCATAGGTCTCTCTTTCTTCCTTATCCGCAAATGAATTTTTAAACTCAAATCCATTCTTTTTCATCAACTCGCGAATCGCACAGTAAGAAACAAATGTCTGGATGTAATCTCGTTTCTGCACTTCCTGAATGTTCAGTTTAATTTCTTCCTGGTACGCCTCATCGTAATCCACCTTCGTAATCACGCCATCATCTAACATCTGGTCCAAAATACGATTTTTACGTTTGACCGTGTTATCAAAATTTTTCAATGGATTATAAAGGGTTGGATTATTTGGAATAGAACACAAAAAGCATAACTGCCCAAGTGACAATTCCTGACAGCTCTTTCCGAAATATCCGCGTGCCGCCGCCTCAATTCCATAGTAACCATTTGCATAATAAATGGTATTTAAGTAAAATTCCAGAATCTGGCTTTTGGTATACTTCTTTTCCAGCTCAAGCGCAATAAAAATTTCCTTTATTTTACGCTCATACGTCTTCTCCGTCGAGAGGAAAACACCGCGTGCTAACTGCTGGGTAATTGTCGATGCTCCCTGTGTTTTCTCACCGTTGTTCTTAATCAATGCAAAAACCGCACGCATAATACCTTTGGCATCAATTCCGTTATGTGAGTAAAACTTTTTGTCTTCGGTAACAATTGCTGCATCCTTTACCGCCTTTGGTATTTTGTCCAAGGTAAGGTAATAGGAGTCTTTTTCTCCCTTTAATTTCGCTATCTCTTTGCCCTTATTGTTATACACAATCGACGTCTCGGATGAACGGAATGTATCTATGGACGACTCTTTCACAAGCGCAACCGCGTCATCCTGCATTGCGAAGATATCTTTTCCATATTTGAAATAAAAGATAATTCCGCCGACTAATATTGTGAGCAGAAACAAAAGTAATACAATTTTAAACCCAAACCAAAACTTAGGATGTTTCCGCTGTTTTTTGTTTTTTCTAGCCATCTTTACCTCCATTTCTCCCGCTTTATACTACGTGGACGCTTTGACTTATGTATCATCATACCACATTTAGCGTATCTTGGAAAGAATTTCTTTATGCACAGCCCCTGCACGGTGTTCCCATGTATGCGACTTCTCAGCCGTCTCATACGCCGCTTTCTGCATGTGCTCCCATTTCTTTCGATTTTCTAAAATTCCCTGCACCATATCCGGCAGGCATTCAAGTGCATCCAGTTCATAAAAGAAAATATCCTCTCCATCCCGTAAATTTTCTGTCAAATACCGGCTCCAGTCGGTAAAACATACAGCGCCGTTTAACATCGAATTAAATACGCGGTCATGTGCGCCATCCTTAAACCACGGCATTACATTCAAAGAAACTTTCGCCCTGCTTAACGCCTGCAGACACGCCAGTGAATCAACGCCACCCTCTTTTATCAGATTTTCCGGATGTTCACAGGGAAGAAATTCCCATCCAGCTCCAAAACAATGCACGGAAACACCGGCATCCACAAGCGTCTGCACCACTTTTCCACGAAAATAATTGCGCACATACAAATCGATCATAATCATATTTGGCATCATTTCCTTTACACCGTCTTCGGTAATATCCTCAACCTCGGAAAGCAGATGCTCACGAATTCCGATATCCATCCCCAGATGCGGATGTTTCTTAAAATCCTCAATAATTCCGTAATAAAAATCGGCATACTCTTTGCCATGTCTCTCAATCGTCGGTTCAAATTTAGAAAGCGGCGTGTAATTTCCGGTAAATACAACGTCATATGGGCGTTCTTCCCACTTAGGCAGCGTATCATCTTCCCACAAGGACGTTCCCGCCAATGGCAGAAACAGCCCCCGCTTAATTTCCGGAAAATAATACTGCAAATAAGCTTCATGCTCTCTGTCAATCGAAATCTGGCAGTAGTCTTTTGGCAAAAATGGCAGAAATTTATGATAGTAAAACGGATGGTCAACCACAATATTGATAACCGGTATTTTTCTGTCATCAAACAAATGAATTCCCTTGCAGTCAATAAAATATCCCTCACCACAGCAGCCGTCAAAATTAAACGTCACTGCCGCTGTTGCCTCCGGTTTGGCAAACAAAAGCAATTCGGCAAGACTATCATACGATTTACACTGGTCAAAGTAAAACACTTCATATCCCAATTTACTAAAAGTCTTCCCAAGCTGCTCACTAAAAAAACTTAATGTTTCAATTCCCTTGGTAAATAAAATAATTCGTTCGATTTTCATACTGCCTCCGCTATTGATTAAATATGATCAAATGCCTTCTGTCACAAAGAGGGTATTCCGATTTTACAATCAAAATACCCTCTTTCTTATCTTGTTTATTTTACCTTACGGCAAATCAATTTCTGAATATTCTTTCGGTGGCAGTGCAGTTGTTGAATCCTTAACAAACTTGCGCACAGCCTGCGCCGCTTTCGGTATCGCAATATTCGTACCAACACCGGCAACACAGCCACCCGGACAGCCCATACCTTCAATCAGACAGCCATCCTTTTTACCGGCCTTCGCCATAAGAAGCATTTTCTGACAGTCGGATAATCCTTCCGCATGCTCAATATAAACTTCCGTTCCCGGATAATATTCGTTAATGCAGTTTTCAATGGCATTTGCAACACCACCGGCAACGGCGTAACCACGTCCGGTTCCTGTTGCGTCATGAATTGGCTCCTCTGCATCATAGGTTTCCATATCAATTCCTTTGGCAGTGAAAATCGCATCCAATTCTTCAAAGGTAATTACAAAATCCACATCACTTCGTACCGAACGGCGGGAAGCTTCCAGTTTCTTTGCCGCACACGGTCCGACAAATACAATCTTAGTTTCCGGATGACGCTGTTTAATTGTACGTGCAGTAGCCACCATCGGTGTCAGAGCACTTGAAACAGTCTCTACCATATCCGGCAGTGTTTTCTTTGCCAACATCGACCAAGCCGGACAACAGGAAGTCAGCAAAAATGGAAGTTTTCCTGTTTTTACTTCATTTACATAATGTCTTGCTTCCGTAATCGCTCCGATATCTGCACCAAGTGCAACTTCGAACACTTCCGCAAAACCAATTTCTTTCAACGCTGCTTTGATTTTCCAAAGACGGACATCGTCACCAAACTGTCCGATAACCGCCGGAGCCAATTCGGCAATAACCGGTCCCTGCTTCATTGCCTGAATCAACTGGAAAATCTGGGATTTATCTGCAATCGCTCCAAATGGACATGCAGCCATGCATTGTCCGCATTTTACGCATTTTTCATCATCAATCTGGGCACGTCCGCGCTCATCACTGGAAATGGCTTTCACACCACATGCAGCTGCACATGGACGAACCTTCTTCGCAATTGCATCATAAGGACAGATTGCCTTACATTTTCCACATTTAATACATTTATCTTTATCAATATGAGATTTTCCGTCTACAATGCTGATAGCACCTTTCGGGCAAACCTCTACACAAGGATGTGCCACACAGCCACGGCACTGATTGGATACTTCATATACGTTATCCTCACACATATCACAAGCCGACGGAATTACCTGCATCAAAGGCGGCTCATAATATTTTTCTGCCACATTACTCTCATCCAATCCACTTGTAACGTGAACCGGTTCGTCATCCGGTCTTAATGAAAGTCCCATCGCAAGACGCACACGCTCCGAGCAGATAGCACGCTCACGGTAAATACTCTCACGGTATAAAGGCGCATCTCCCGGCGTAATTTTATATGGGATTGCCTCGATATCATCATTTATGTTCTGTGAATCAAAAGCAACTTTTGCAACTTCTGTAAACACTTTCTGTCTCAGTGTCTTAATCGGGGTTTCTATTCCTCTCATTCTTGTCCTCCTTGGCGTAATTGATACAAATTCTCATAATCAATGGTAGAATATCATAGTTTCCAAATATTTTCAAGATACTTCCGATACTTCTCTTGTTCTTCTTTTGGTTCCACGATTGAAACACCCTTTCCAATCCCCGCAAGCCAGCCATAAAACTGCTTGCTGACACTGATTTCTACGAATGTCCGAAACTGTGTCTCGGACTCTTTTAAAACAGGAATTTCCTTTCCAAAACGGTCAATTGCAACGCCAATCAGCGAATTATCAAAAACAAGCTGAAGCCTTTTTTTCTCCCCGGCAAACATTCCAAACGTTTTTTTTGAAAAATCCGTGACATCCAGTTTTTGATATGCTGTTTCCCCTTCTCTTTTTCCCTCTTCTCTCTTTAACTGTCGAAGTTTATCTACACGGAAATATTTAATCATCTCTGCTTTGTGGTCATACGCCAGCAGATAATAATTTTCGTCTTCCCACATAAGCATCCACGGAGAAACAAGATAGCGTTCGCCACCGTGCCGCGGCACAAGTTCCTTGTTCTGATTCCATTCGCAGTAAACAAAAGTAACCGGTTGATTTTCGTGCATTGCCTGATGAATGTCATCAATCAGATAAAGGGAAGACAAATTTTCTGTTTTCACACGGTCATTGACACAAACTTGACGCTGTAACCGATTTGCCTCATGGCGGCTCGTGAAATGTTCCAACTTCTCAATCAAATTTCTGCTTTGTTTTTGCGTAATAAATTTGGACGCCTGCACAGCATCAACTAAAAGTTTTAACTCCGCCAATTCAAACTCACGGCTTCCCAGATAGTAACCCGCCGGGTTTTTCTGACATACAACATCGTACCCGAGTATCTGCAAAGCTTCCATGTCCGAATAAACACTTTTTCTTTCCGCATGAATACCATTCTGCTTTAAATACGAGATGATTTGCGGCATCGTTACCGGATGTTTTTCGTCACTCTCACTTCGCAGCAGTTCCAAAATATAAAATAATTTGTATTTCTGGTTTGGCGCTTTCGGCATCAGGATTCCTCCTCCCTTGATTCCATTACAATCTGGTCTCGCCCATGCTCTTTTCCATAATAAAGAAGTTCGTCCGCACGGTTAATCGCTTCTTCCATTTTCTCTTCTTCACAGTAAGTTACAATACCAATCGTCAGAGAAATTGAGAATTCCATACCGTTATGTGAAAACTTTTTCGATTTCACATCATCCAAAAATCCCTGCAAAACTTTTCTCGTCTCATTTACTGTTCCATCAAAACCAATCAAAAATTCTTCGCCACCCCAGCGTGCGGAAAAACCATCTTCACCAACTGCTTTCCGTAGTGCTCCGGCAACATATTTTAGAACTTCGTCACCTTTTTCATGACCATAACTGTCATTGACACTCTTAAAAAAATCGATATCCGCAATCGCAAGTGAAAAACAATCGTTTTCTCTACGGTAATCCATCTGAATCTGCGCCGCACGCCGGTTCAGAAGTTTTGTCAATGGATCACGTGACACCATTTCTTCCAATGAATCACTGACCGCCACTGCATATTCGCCCATTTGCGCCAGTTCGTCGCCTCTCTTTAAAACATTTTCCGGCATTTCATGATGAAATTCTCCATGCGACACTCTGCCAAGAAATCTCTTAATTGCCTGAATCGCCTCCACCATTTTCTGTGCCGACAGATTGCAGATAAATCCGGCAAGAATTATGATAAACAGGCAGATAATCACATTCCCCTGCGTCATAAATCTCATGGAAGTATTCACAGACTCCGCCGACTCTCCGGCAAAACTAACACCTACAACTTCATTCTCATCATTGCGAATTGGCACATAGTAACCAAAGTATCTGACTCCCATAACGTCAACATTCTGGGAAAAATATTCTTCCCCGTCTTCAATCACTTGTGAAGCAACTTCTTTATCTAAGTGAGAGCCAACCAAACGATTTCCTTTTTTATCAACCAGTGTTGTAAGACATCTCTCATCACCAACAAATACAGTAACATCCGCACCGGTATCATTTTTAATATCGTCTAAAACGCGGTAATCCGATGTAATTTCTGTTTCCCCCTTATAAACCCTATCGTCTTTCTGTGAAAAATCTCCCGCATCCAACACATTATAAATACTAATCAGATTATGAGCGATACCGGACAAACTCTTTTCAATCTCAAATACCATACCTTCATGAACCGAATTCTGACTGTAAAATGTCATGACAACTCCTAAAATTGCAATCGGAATTACTGACATTCGCATGATGGTAAAAATTAGACTTTTCCTTTTTTTTCGCGCCATATCCGACACCCCCTCATTTCCATTGTATACGTTTACTCTTCGTCCTCTTCCGGCAAAGCCATTTTCTGCTCTACCATAACTTTTTCATCCAAGCAGTTAAAAATTCCATCTACAATTGCTTCGTCCGGTTTCTTCGTTATTACACTAACAACCGGGACAACAATCAAACCAGCAATCATTGCTAATGCTCCGGCGTTAATCGGTGATGCAATATAATTGATAAACATGTTAGAAACCGTAATTCCAACTCCGGCAATAAAACTTGCCCAGACAGCCGCTTTTGTCACGCGCTTCCAGTACAGTCCATACAAAAATGGTGCTAAAAACGCTCCTGCCAGAGCACCCCAGCTGATTCCCATAAGCTGTGCAATAAATGCCGGCGGATCAAGTGCAATCACAACGGAAATGATGATAAAGAACGCAAGCAGTATTCTCATCCAGATTAACTGCTTTTTCTCACTCATATCTTTTACAAACAATGGTTTGATAAAATCAAGTGTGAGTGTGGAACTTGACGTCAGCACAAGGCTCGACAAAGTCGACATGGATGCAGACAAAACAAGCACAATGACAATTCCAATCAGAATGTCAGGCAGGCTTGAAAGCATCGTCGGTATAATAGTATCATATGCCACACTGCCATCGGCTGCTTCTGTCACACCGGAAATCTGGCTGAATCCACCAAGGAAATAGCAGCCGCCGGAAACAACTACGGCAAACAACGTCGAAATAATAGTTCCTGTATGTACTGCTTTTTCATCTTTAATGGCATAAAATTTCTGAATCATCTGTGGAAGGCCCCACGTACCCAATGAAGTTAAAATCACAACCCCAAGCAGATTCAATGGGTCTGGTCCAAAGAAAGATGCATAAGCTCCCGGCATTACGTCACTTGGCACATGCGCAAGTTCCTTCACTGCAGCCAAAAATCCGCCATGACCGGAAAGCACTGCCGCAATGACTGCCACAATACCAAATAACATAATAATTCCCTGAATCAAGTCATTCAGTGCAGTCGCCATATAACCGCCCACAATAACATATACACCGGTCAGCACCGCCATCACGACTACACAGATGCGGAAGTCAATATCAAATGCCATACCAAACAAATAGGAAAGACCATTATACACCGATGCGGTATACGGAATGAGGAAAATAAAGGCAATCATCGACGCTGCAACGCGAAGCGATTTACTGCCATAACGTTTTCCAAAGAAATCCGGCATGGTCATGGATTTCAAATGCTTTGTCATAATTCTTGTACGTCGTCCCAATACAACCCATGCAAGCAGAGAACCAAGCACTGCATTGCCAATTCCAATCCAAGTGGAAGCAAGTCCGTATTTGTAACCGAACTGTCCTGCATATCCGACAAATACAACCGCTGAAAAATAAGACGTTCCATATGCAAATGCGGTCAGCCACGGACCAACCGAACGTCCTCCCAACACAAAGCCATTCACATCTGTCGCATGCTTTCTGGAATAAAATCCAATCCCAAGCATCACGGCAAAAAATACCAGTAACAAAATCACCTTAATAACCATAATAAACTCTCTCCTTCGTATGTTATTGCAACTACCCTATTACTCACTATTTTACCATAATTTCGGAGGGGTTTCCATAGTGAGTTTTTTGGTTTCCGTAATTGCGTAGAAAAGCTTTGCGTCTCGTGGGCGCTCTCGCTAATTGAGCTGCGTAGCAGCAGGGG
>ENA-OUQN01000598-OUQN01000598.1-human-gut-metagenome-genome-assembly--contig:-NODE-598-length-27954-cov-11.429442_pt1 | contig 27954 bp, 27 predicted proteins | sample MGYA00237950_ERZ548832 | MGnify/ENA primary metagenome ERZ548832 (study PRJEB26490, sample SAMN05194703) | human gut metagenome | biome: terrestrial biome; feature: human-associated habitat; material... | reverse complement strand
GTCAGTGCCAGAGCAGCGGCGGAAACACCGGCTGCTGCCAGAAAGCTGCGACGAGAAATCTTCTTCATGATAAAATCCTCCTTAGATTTTCCTCATTCAGGGCGGTGCGCTCTGCACGGGTCGCACACCGTCCGTTCATTTACTGTACACACTTTAGCAAAAATTTTTAGTCAGAACAAGGGCTTATGAAAAATGTCCTGTTTTTCAAAAAAATGTGAGAAACACTTTTGTGCAGTTCCCACAAGTCATAGTGCAGTTTATTCAGCACACTGCCCAACAAGATGAATACAATGTAATATCTCTGGCACTTTTCAAGCTTCGCGGATGCGCTGGATGAGGCGGCTCTGCTCCTCAAATGCCGCGTACATAGGCTCGACTGCCGCCCGGAAGCGGGCTTTCTCGGCGGTGGAGAGGATCGTCACCTCCACGCCCCATTCCCGCATATGCTTCTCGGCGCTGGCCTCCCGCTCCGCCCAGAGGCGGCGTTCGGCCAGAGCGCTCTCCTTTCCGCAGGTGCGGATGATGTCCGGGAAGCGCTCGTCCAGCTCTGCCAGCTTTTCCATCGCAGCCTCGCTGGCCAGCTGCAGCTCCGGCACGCGGGCATGCTCATCCTTTAAGAAATAGGGGGCCACCTCGTAGTGGCCCATGGCCTCATAGCTGGGCCAGTTGTTTTCCGCGCCGTCTATCTCGGCGTTGTGCAGGGCTGCATAGACCCGGCTGTAGACCACCTGCGCCGGCTCTGCGCCGAGGTCCAGTATCATCTCGCTCATCATGTCCGACTCCTGCACCCGGAGCGTCAGCCCCGCGAGGTCCGCCAGCGTCTCCACCTTTTCGCGGGTGTAGAAGCTGCGGACACCGGCGTCGAACCACGACAGGCCCACGAGGTCCATCGCGCCGAGGCCGGAGAGGAATTCATCGCCGATCTCACCGTCCAGCACCCGCCACATCTGGGGCGCATCGGTATAGAGAAAAGGCAGCTGCAATACGCTCAGGGCAGGCTGATACTCGGCCAGCTGGCTCAGAGAGACACGGGCAAAGTCGATGCCGCCGTACTGCATCTGCTCGATGACGCTCTGCTCGGCCCCCAGTTCCCCGCCGCTGTAGACCACGACTTTGACCCTCCCCTCCGTCCGCTCGGCCACGAGGTCGGCAAAGGCCAGAGCGGCCTGAGTGGTGGGATAGTCCTCGGGCTGGTTCTCGGCGTAGCGCAGGATGAGCTCCGGGCCGGTGTACTCTTCCGTCTTGCTGCAGCCCACAGCGCCCAGCGCCGTACAGGCGGCCAGCGCCAGCACACTGCGGCGGGAAATCATCCGCCCGCTCACAGTCCGGCCTCCGGGTCGGCCTTTGCCTTCTGGCCGGCCTGACGGCGGTACTGGGTGGGAGTCATGCCGGTGCGTTTCTTGAACGCCCGGGCGAAGTAGCTGGCGTCCTCGTAGCCCACCATCGACGCCACCTCTGCCGAGGAGCGGAAGGGGTCGGCCAGCAATTCCTTTGCCGCGTTGATGCGCAGCTCGGTGAGGCAGTCGAGGAAGTTCATCTTCTGATACTTCTTGAACTGCGCCGACAGATAGGCCGGGCTGATGTGCAGGATCTCGCCCACGCTGTCCAGCGACAGATCGAACATATAATTATCCTCGAGGTAGCGGCGGACATGGGCCATGACAAGGGCCGTCTGGCTGTTCTCGCCCTCCTCGAGGGCGTCTTCCACCTCTTCCTCGGTCTCCGTCTGCTCCTGCTGGGGCTGGGCGGCGGCCAGTTCTTCCAGCTTCCGCTCCGTCTCGATCTGCCGTATAGCCCGGCGCACCGAGGCTTCCAGCTCGTCGGGGTCCACCGGCTTGAGCAGATAGTCGCAAGCCCCCAGATGCACCGCCTCATGGGCATACTGGAACAGGCTGTAGGCCGTGACGAAGATGACCCGGCAGGAAGGCCGCTGGGCCAGCACGGCGCGGGCAGCGTCGAGACCGCTCATGCCCGGCATCTCAATATCCATCAGGATGAGGTCCGCGCCCCACAGCACCGCCGTGTCGGCAGCTTTGCGGCCATTTTCCGCCACCTCCAGGACCACTTCCCGCTCAAAACGGCGCTGGACCAGCTCTGCAAGCGCCTCCCGCTCCAGCTTTTCGTCATCCGCGATCAACAGGCGTATCATCGTCCAAATCCTCCTCCAAAAGTTCTACAAGGGGCAGGTACATACTGATGGCCGTCCCCCGGCCCGGGTGAGAGCGGATGACCAGCCGCCCCCGTTTATCCAGAAGCCGCAGCCGTGCGGCCACGTTATAGACGCCGATATGCTCCCAGCGCTCCCCGGGCTGGGCCAGCGCGGCTTTCAGCTGGGCCAGCTGTTCGGGCTGGATGCCCACGCCGTTGTCACAGACGCTGATATAGAGCAGCCCCTTATCCCGCAGCGGGTTGATGCGGATACGCACCACGCCGCCCTCTTCCTTGGGCGAGATGCCGTGCTTGAAGGCATTCTCCACGATGGGCTGCAAGATGAAGGACGGCACCATCGTCTCCGTCAAATCGAGGGAGTCGGAGATGCGCCACACCATCTTCACCCGGTCGCCGAAGCGGACGTGATAAATGGAGTAATACTCGTCCACGATGCGCACTTCCCGGGCCAGCGGCACCTGCTCGTCGTTGCTCATCAGGCTGTAGCGCAGCAGGTGCGACAGAGCCGTGATGAGGGCCTGAGTGCGGTAGGCTTTTTCCTGTCCGGCGGTCTGTAAAATGACGTTCAGGGTGTTGAAAAGGAAATGGGGGTCTATCTGGCTGCGCAGCTGCTGCAAACGGCTGCGCTCCATCCGGTTCTGTAATTCCAGAGCTTCCGTCTTCTGGCGGTGGAGCTCCCGCTCCATCTCGTTTTTCTCCCGCAGGGTGGTCACCTGCTCCGCCATCGAATGCTTCATGTGGTTGAAGGCTTCGGTCAGCTGGGCCATTTCCGGCTGACGGGGCGCAGGCAGGTCGGGCGAGTCGAACTCGCCCCGGGTGACCTCCCGGGAGGCGCCGATCATCTGCTGCACCGGGGTCAGCAGCGTCAGCACCGAGAAGGCCATGACGCAGCCCAGCGCAAGGCAGAGCGCCACCACGACGGTCTGCACCCATTTCACCCGGTCGCTGAGGGCCGACACGGTGGTGTAAGTCCCCTGAGCGTCGGTGATAGCCGTGTTCAGCAGCTGCTGGGTATACTGGCGCAGATAGCCGCCGCAGGGTACGATTTTATTATAGTAGAGCTGGGCGGCTTTCGTATCCTGACCGGCGGCCACCGCTTCTTCCAGCTGGTCCACCAGTGCGGTGTAGCTGTCGTAGGTAGTGGAAACGGCATTGTAGAGCAGATACTGCTCTTCACTCACAGTGCCAAGGTCGCTCTCGATGCGCCAGAGCCATGCGTTGGTGACGGAAAAGGCGCTGTGGAGCTCCTCTGTCAGCGCTTTGGCATCGCCGTACTCCCAGCGGTAATCTTCCATGGCCGAAAGACTCCGCTCCACGCCGTTCTGGAAGCGGCTGATGGCGTTGAAGTTGCCCATCTGGTCGTCCAGTTCCCGCAGCACGGTGCCGGACTGGTAAAAGCTCAAGAATATCTGCCCCGCCAGCGCCAGAAAAAACGCTGCCAGGCAAAGACTGATCTGCCCTTTCAGGGTCATCCTGCGCCCCACGCACCCATCCTCCTTCTCTGTGATATTCTGCCGCGCATCTTCCGCCTTATCCGGCCTGTCCGCCGTCAGAGCGAAAGCTCCATAAACTTTCTTTTTTGTCCTATTTTAGCACATTTTAGGGCATCTGCGCAATATCATCCTTGATTGTTGGAAAATAATATGGTACTATGACCAAAAAGGAGGGTATTTTTATGTCTCAGCCGATCTCCGTTTCCGTCCAGATGGATGCTGCATCCTTCCACGATTTTGCCGCCTTTGACCTGCTGCGCCACCGCAAGGCGTGGCACCGGCCTCTGGTGTTCACGGCCATTTTGCTGGTGTCTGCCGGCTTCTGCCTGTCGCAGGTGGGCCAGAAAGACGGCGCAGCCCTGCTCACGGTGGTGCTGGCCGTGGTGGCGCTGGGCGTGCCGGCCGTCTACTTCTGGACGTTCTTCCACTCCCTGAGCCTCCAAATCAAAAAGATGGGCCTGCCCCGCCCCTTCTACCGGCTGCTGCTGGACGACGAAGGACTGTCGGTCTGGATGGCCGGCGAGCAGGACAAACCTGAGGCGAGCCGAAAGTATGCGTGGCACGATATGCATCTGGCCTACCGCACCCCCAACGCCATTTACCTCTATGTCCAGCAGAATCAGGCCTATCTGCTGAACGACAGCCTCGACGCCGCATGGAGCCTGCTGCAAGCCTCCCTCCCGGCAGAGCGCCTGCATGATATGCGATAAGAATGTCAAAAGCTCATCGCGCAGCTGTGCGATGGGCTTTTTTTGCGTCAGCAATACAAAAACAGGCAGCGCCGTGGAAAGGAGGAGAAAGCGGCGCTGCCTGTGTATGAGAACTCCTAAACATTTGCGGCTGCTAGGAGGTTGTTGGTAGTCTGTCCGCCGCCGTGGCTATTGCCTCGCATAGGTGGGGGACAGTATTTTTTTAGGGACGCGGCACCCGCTGCGGGGCTGCGCATGAATCCTGCCTGCATGGCATTTATGGAAAGTCAAAAGCCGGAGATGGGGGATCTCGTTCTTGTCTTCCCGACTGCACCTTTATTGTACCGGATAAAAATGGAGTTTCTTTGAGTTAGTTTTGAACAATCTGCAAACAAGATGTGGAAAGTCTGAGGGCTTTCTTTTCCGTTCTGCTTGACATTCGGCACAGAACGATGTATTGTTAAGTTTATTGTGAAATACCTATGAAATTCCTGCATTTTTGAGGGAGGAGACACTATGGCCGCAACGGCACAGCCGCAGCAGGAAAAGACCCTGCTCATGACCGAGGGCAGCATCTGGAAAAGCATCCTGCTCTTCTCGGTGCCGCTCATCCTGGGCAACCTGCTCCAGCAGCTTTACAACACCGCCGACTCCATCATCGTCGGCAACTTTCTGGGCAGCAACGCGCTGGCCGCTGTGGGTTCCAGCGGCTCACCCATCTACCTGCTCATCGGTTTCAGTCAGGGCGTGGCCGTCGGCGCCGGCGTCGTCGTGAGCCAGTACCTCGGCGCAAAAGATAAAAAGGAAACGCGCATCGCCGTCCACACCTCGCTGGCCATCGCGGTCATCCTCGGCCTCATCCTGACGGTGGGCGGCATCGCCGTCAGCCGCAGCCTGCTGGTCTGGATGAACACCCCCGAAGAAGTCCTCGGCGACGCTGTGACTTACATGAAGCTCTACTTCGGCGGTGTGCTGTTCAGCGTCGTCTACAACATGGCAGCCGGCATCCTCAACGCGGCGGGCAACTCCCGCCGCTCGGTCATCTACCTCGCCTGCGCTTCCATCACCAACATCATCCTCGACCTCGTACTCATCGCCGGGCTGAAGATGGGCGTGGCGGGCGCAGCCATCGCCACCGACATCAGCCAGCTCGTCTCCTGTGTGCTGAGCCTCCGCTTTCTGATGAAGGTGGACGCCGACTACAAGGTGGAGCTTTCCTCCATCCGGCCCGATCAGCGGATGACCTCCCGCATCATCCGCATCGGCCTTCCCACCGGCATCCAGAACATGGTCATCTCTTTCTCGAACGTACTGGTGCAGTCCAGCGTCAACAGCTACGGTGCCGCCGCCATGGCAGGCTTTGCGGCCTATATGAAAATCGACGGCTTCAACATCCTGCCCGTCACCAGTTTCAGCATGGCGGCGACGACCTTCGTGGGCCAGAACTATGGCGCAGGCAACCTCAAACGAGTGAAGAATGGCATGTGGGTCACGCTGGGCATGGGCGTGCTCTACACCCTCTGCACCGGTGCTCTGCTGCTGGCGTTCCAGAATCCCATCATGCACCTGTTCACCTCCGACGAGACGGTGGTGGCCTTCGGGTGCAGCGCCATGCACTACTTCTGCCCCTTCTACTTCCTGCTGGCCATCCTCCACGGCATGGCGGGCGCAGTGCGCGGCACCGGCCGCAGCGTACCGCCGATGGTGGTGCTGCTCATCTCGCTCTGCCTCTTCCGTGTGGTGTGGATCCAGTTCGCCCTTCCCTTCTTTGCGGGCATCGAGGGCGTGTTCGTCCTCTACCCGGTGTCGTGGGCGCTGGGTGCCGTGCTGATGGCCCTCTACGCATGGAAAGGCAGCTGGATGACTTACGAGCATTCCTGACAGGAACCGGGAACCATTCCATTTTTCCATTCGCCTTTTGGGGACGTCTGTGGTATCTTATAGGTAAAAGAACAGCAAACCCGGTATCTCAGGAGGATTCATGCAGACAACAAAACCCGAAACCGCACAGCAGCGCCCCACCGGCGCACGAATGGCCCTGCTGATGCTTCTTTACTTTATCAAAATCGGCGCGTTCACCTTCGGCAGCGGATGGAGTATCATCGCCCAGATGGAACGGGAGTTCGTGGACGAGCGCGGCTGGATGACCAAGAGCGATCTGCTGGAGCTCATCGCCGTGGGCAAGAGCCTGCCCGGCATCATGGTGGCGAACATCACTCTGCTCTTCGGCTATCAGATGGCCGGGGTGCTGGGCGGCATCTGCGCGGCCATCGGCCTGTGCATCCCCGCCGTCGTCACCCTTACCATCGTGACGGCCATCTACGACGCCATTAAAGATAACTACTGGGTCTGGTCGGCCCTCAAGGGCGTCCAGTGCGCCGTGGCCCCCATCATCGGCGGCGCGGCCATCTCTCTCGGCAAAGATGCTCTGACCAGCGCGATGCCCATCATCATCTGTGCCGTCGCCTTTGTGCTCTGTTACTTTACGTCCATCAGCAATCTGACGCTGGTGGCGGCCGGCGTGGTCATCGCGCTGGTCTGGATGGGGGTGAGCGAACATGGCCATGTTTGAGACCCTCGTTCAGCTCTTCGCCGCGTTTGCAAAGATCGGCTTCACCAGCTTCGGCGGCACCTCCATGATCCCCCTCATCATGGATGAAATGTCCTCCCACGGCTGGATGACGGACGCCGATTTGACGAACCTCATCGCCATCGCCGAGATGACACCCGGCTCTCTGGGCGTCAATGCCGCCACCTTTGCAGGCACCAAGACCGCCGGGATGCCGGGCGGCGTCTTCGCGGTCCTGGGCGTCCTCAGCCCCACCCTGACGCTGACGCTTCTGGCGGCGGCGTTCTTCCAGAAGTTCCGCACCAGCAAGGTGATGAGCTACATCATGAAAATCGTCAAGCCTGTCTGCATCGGCATGGTGCTGGGTGTTCTGGTGGGCCTCTGCCGCCAGACCTGCATCACCGAGGCAGGCGGCATCAGCCTGCCGGGCATCGCCATCGGCATCCTCTGCTTTGCGCTGCTCCAGAAATTCAAGCTCAGTGTGCCGAAGGTCATCGGCATCGCGGCGGTGCTGGGGCTGGTGTGCTTCGGGGTGTTTTAACCAGCTTTCCTTCAGCTCTTAGGCTCTCCCAAAGGGAGAGGCATTCGCTCTACTTAAAGCAAAAGCATCCGCAGCACCCTCGCCGGGTGTCTGCCGATGCTTTCTTTCTATATTATTCTTATTATTTTACCGCCAGCGGCGACGGCCTTATACTCACTTCTCCGTGGCAGAGCGCCTCGGTGCGGCCCCCTTCCCGCTGCACGATGAGTCGCCCGGCGTCGTCGATGGCCACCGCCTTTGCGGCGTAGCTCTCCGTCCCGGTGCAGACCGTGACCCAGTGGCCCGGCACAAAGCACCGGGCGCGGTACTCGTCCAGACAGTCGAAGGCCGGGCAGAGACCCAGCAGTTCCCGGGCGATGGCCCCGGCCAGCGCCGCCCGGCTCACCGGTGCAGGCCCGCCGGGGTAGAGACTGCCCGCGATGGGCCGCAGCTCCTCGGGCCAGTCCTCCGGGCGGGAGGTCAGGTTCAGGCCGATGCCCACCACCAGCCATTCCAGCTGGCCGCTCTCGATGTCGGCCCCGGCTTCCGTCAGGATACCGCAGACCTTCTTGCCGTTATAATAGAGGTCGTTGACCCACTTGATGCCCAAGTCCAGCCCGCAGAGCCGCTTCACAGCCCGGCAGACGGCCACCGCCGCGCTGACGGTGACGGCCTGCGCCTCGGTCATGGGCAGGCCGGGCCGCAGCACCAGCGAGAGATAAATGCCTTTCCCCGCCGGGCTCTCGAACCGCCGCCCCAGCCGGCCCCGGCCCGCCGTCTGCTGACTTGTCAGCACCATCGTGCCATGGGGCGTACCCTCGAGGGCCAGCGTCTTGGCCGTGCGGTTGGAACTTTCCAGCTTGTCGTAGAGGTAGATGGGGGCGTCGTACTCCCCCACCGCCTCGGCGCAGAAGGGGTCGCCGCCCGCCAGCCGATAGCCCCGCCGGGGGGCGGCTTCCAGCGCATAGCCCTGAGCCGCCAGTGCAGCCGCAGCCTTATGGACAGCAGCGCGGCTCACACCCAGCTGCTGCGCCAGCTGCTGGCCGGAGATGCATTCGCCCTGGGCGGCGGAGAGCGCCGCCAGAAGTGCCTGTTTTGTGGCAGAGGCCATCGTGTTTTCTCCTTTGTGAGGTTTGATAAGGCCATTCTACCACATTTTCAAAATTTTTCCCACGATTTTGCAGGTTTTGGCCCCGCTGGTTCGTATAGATAGACAGAGCACTTGAAATGCCGGGCAGAAAGGAGGCGGAGAGCAGCCATTGAATGCACTGGAATTTGACAGGCTGGTACAGAAGTACCAGTCCCTCGTCTACACCATCTGCCGTCAGCTGGTGGCAGATGAGGGCTATGCGCAGGATCTGACGCAGGAAACTTTTCTCTCTGCATGGCGGAGCATGGACCGCTGTCCTGCCGGATACGAAAAGCAATGGCTGGCCCGCATCGCCTCCAACAAAGCCAAGGATTACTTACGCAGCGCCTGGGCGCGCCGGGTGAACACCCCCGGCGACGATGTGCTTGCACTTGAGGGCGCACCGCCCGGCAGCGAGCCGGAAGCGCAGGTGCTGGAAGCTCTGGGCGAAGAGGAGCTGACGCAGCACATCCTCGCTCTGCGGGAGCCCTACAAGACGCCCTGCCGCCTCATGCTGCTGGAACAGCACACCGCCGCCGAAGCCGCCCGGCTCTGCGGCAGGCCCCAGAAAACAGTGGAGGCGCAGGTCTTCCGGGCAAAAAAGATGCTGGCCGCGCAGCTGAGCGCCGCCGGAAAGGAGGGCTTTTAAGATGGAATTGTTCCGTGAAGACGGCTGTCTGAGCGACGAAGGGCTGCACGCCCTCACCGCCGGGCAGCTGGACGAGCTGGGACGGCTGGAAGCCGCCGAACATCTCGCCTACTGCGACAAATGCACCGACCGTTACACCGCACTTCTGACCGCCGACGCCCTCACCGACCCGCCCCGGGATGTCCGCCGTACCGTGATGAGCACCATCTGGGTGCGGCTGATGCAGAGCACCTATGGCCGGGCTGCGGTGGCGGGCGTCGCCGCCGTGTTGGCGCTGACCATGTGGCGTACCGGAGCGCTGACCTTCGTCACCGACCACGGCAGCGACCTGCAGGCTCTCCTGCCCACAGTCCAGGTCACTCTGCCGGAAAAACAGCCCCCGAAGATTCTGCCCGAAAAGCTGGGCAGGCCCGTGACTTCCCGCCCCGGCGAGAACATCTATACCCGCGTTTCCTCTGTGCTGGAAAGCCTGCTGAACGCGGCAGAAAACATAAAATCATAAAACAAGGAGATCGTTATGCTGAAAAACGGATTTTTGACCTTCTGCTGCGCGTTTATCCCCGGCGCAGGCCAGATGTATCAGGGTTACATGAAGCGGGGCCTCTCCCTCATCCTCACGGCCTGTCTCATCGGGATGGTGAGCTCACTGCTCAACCCGGTACTGCTCCTGCTGGTGGTGGTATGGATGTACAGCTTCTTTGACACCTTCAACCTCCGGGCGCAGATCATCGCGGACACCGCGCCGGAGGACGACTACCTCATCCACTTTGACCCCCACGACAAGCGGCTGGCCCGGGCTCTGCTGGACAGCCACAAGCTGGTGGGCTGGCTGCTCATCGCCTTCGGTGCGCTCATCGCCTACCAGAACCTCATCATGAACATTTTCGGCGACCTCGTCTACCGCTGGGGCCACTCCTCCCCCGTTTTCCGCGCCCTCTATCTCGTCATGGCCAGCCTGCCGGATGTGGTGGTCTGTGTGGTCCTCATCGTCTGCGGCGTCTGGCTGGTGAAAGGCCCCCATCCGGCCAAAAAGCCGGATGCTTCCAAGGATGTCCCCGAGGATGCCGATTTCTGCGAGTATCACGCCGACGAGCCGGACAACGCCGCTCTGCTCTCCTCTCCTGTGGTGAATGAAAACGAGGTGACGGATGATGGAACAGAACACGACGAATAAACCCCTGCGTCGGGTGGGCACCCTGACTCTGGGCGTCTGCCTCATCGCGGCGGGCACGCTCTTCCTGCTGGCCCGCTTCCTGCCCGGCCTGCCGTGGCTGGTCATCTGGCAGGTGCTACCGGCGGCGGGGCTCATCCTGCTGGGGTGCGAGGTACTCTACTACTCGGCCCGGCCCGGCGCATGCCGGTGCGACTTCAGCTCTGTAGTACTCTGCCTGCTGCTGATGGGCGGATGCTTCGGCGTCTCGACCCTTATGCTACTGGCCCAGATGCTGGGCCGCGGCTGCACCATCCACCTGTGAACACAAGAAAGCCTGTGCAGCCTCCCGGCCCGAAACCATGCGGACGCAAAATCGGCGTAAAACCCCGGCGGCGGCTTTGGGCCGTCTGTAAAAAAGAAGCCTTTTGATACGTAAAAAGCGCCCCTCCGGTAAAACGGAGGGGCGCTTTTGTATGTTACAGGTCAATTATGCGTTGAACTTTTCCTCGTCCAGCAGACCCTCGCTCTTGGCCACGCAGATGCTGGCCACAGCGTCGCCCACCACGTTCAGGGAGGTGACGAGCATCTCGATGGGGCGGTTGATGGCGAGGATGAGGGAGTATGCCAGCAGGGCGCTGTCATTCACGAAGCCCGCACCGGACAGGATGGTGAAGAGGATGACGGCCCCTGCGCCGGGGGCGGCAGGCGTCCCCACCGAGGCCAGCAGAGCCAGCAGCGCGACCACGACCAGCTGGGCGGGAGTAACGGTGTAACCGGCACAGCCTGCGATGAAGACGGTGGCCACCACCTGCATGATGGCGGTGCCGTCCATGTTGATGGTCATGCCCAGAGGCAGGACGAAGGAGGCGATGGACTCATCGACGCCGAAATCCTCGGTGCAGACCCTGATGTTCAGGGGGAGAGTGGCTGCGCTGGAAGAGGTGGAGAAGCCGAAGACGGCCACGTTGGCGATCTTCTTAATGAAGGTGATGGGGTTCTGCTTTGCGCCCAGCGCCACCACCAGAGGATAGGCCACCAGCAGGAAGACAAAGAGCAGAACCACCGTGACCACCACATACACCAGAGCGGGCTTGAGGTAATCAATGCCATAGATGGCGAAGGTGCGGGTCAGCAGCACGAAGACTGCAAAGGGCGCGAAGTTTGTGACGACGAAGTTCAGGAAGACCACCACCACGTCGTTCACCTCGCCCAGCAGGCGGCGGAGGGTGGAAGTACGGCTCTCACCCAGCACATTCATGCTCAGGCCCACAGCCACCGCGAGGAAGACGGAGGAAAGAACAGCGTTGTTGCTGCCGAAAGCCGTGACGATGTTGGAGGGGATGACATTCAGCACCACGTTCAGGGGGTTGGAACCGGTGGAGCCGGCGGCTTCCGTCAGGCCCTCGATGTGAGCGTTGAAGAGGCCCATGGAATAGGTGGCGTAGCCCACGCATCCGGCCAGTGCCAGTGCCATAAAGGAGCAGAGCAGGAACCAGAAGAGAGTCTTGGCCGAGATGCGGCCCATGGTGCTGATATCGGCAATGCTGCCGATGGCCAGCGCGATGGAGGTGAAGACCATCGGGATGATGACCAGCTGCAGTGCTTTGATGAAGAGCTGGCCGATGATGTAGAAGAGGCCGAGCGCACGTTCCGCGCCCTCTGCGGTAATGTCCTGGAAGAGCAGGTCGTTGATGGTCTGCCAGATGCCGCTGTTGCCGGAAGCCACGAGCTTTTCGCGCAGCATCATAAAGGCAAAGCCTGCCGCCAGACCGCAAACCAGAGACACCGCCATCTTTCTTGCCAGTGCCGAGCCGCTGTTCTTATTTTTTTCCATACGATTTTCCTCACTTTTGTCCATTTCCCAGTGTGTTTCGGTCACATTCGACCTATCCTACCACGGCAAACTGTTGGACGCAAGGGAAAAATCGGCTTTTCAGGCGATTTTTTCGCAAAAGTATGACGCATGAAAATTTGATATAAAAATTACGTTTTGGATAAAAAGAAACCTCTCCGTCACGCCTACGGCGTGACGGAGAGGTTTGATCTTATGTATTGTCTGCGCCCAGCTCTGCGGCTTCCAGCACCTTGATGCCTTCGGCCTCGAACGCGGCGCGCAGAGCCTCGGCAAAGCCGGGGCGCGGCACCTTGTTCTTGACGCAGAGGGTGATGATGCCATGCAGGCTGGTGCATTCCAGACCGATGGAAGCGCCGTCCGCCGGCACCCAGGTCTGGAAGTCCTCGATGTACCGGGTCAGTTCCGGGCTGGACGGGGCGAAGGGGTCGCCCAGATAGCTCACCCAGAAGTCCGCCGGGAAGCCGCTGATGTACTCGCCCATCTGGAAGATGCGCTTTTTGATGCTGAGGCTGGCTTTCTGCTGGTAGACCCGGTAGACCCAGCCCATCTGCTCCGCAATACGGAACAGTTTTCGCTCAGCGGAAAGGTTCTCTTTCAGGTCAGCGTCCACGCCCACGGCCACTTCGGCCAGCGGGGCATCTGCCGTCAGCGGCAGCTTGCGCTGGAAGGAGGCCACGCAGTTGTAGAGGGCGTTCGGCGCGCCCAGCGCGTCGCGGGCGTCTGTCGAGTAGCTGTAGAGCACCTCGTCCTTGTCCAGATACGCCCGCACCGCCTTACAGAGCAGGGCCGTGAGGGTACTGAAAGGCTTGACGCCGCAGCGGAGGGCGGCGTCCACAAGCCCCGCCTTTTCCAGCCGGATGCGGCAGCAGGTGGGCGTCTCTTCAAAGGTCTGCACCACGGGGCGCTGCATATCGTTGGCCACCTGACTCTCGGGGTACTTTGCAAGGATGTCCTCGATGTCGTAGGCAGGGTCCGTCTCAAGGGTCTGGCCCTCGAAAGCCGTACCGTACCGCAGGTTGCAGTAGAACTGCAGCACCATGGTCATGAAGGGTGCTATGCCCCGGCCATCGGTCAGAAAGTGGAACCAGTCAAAGTAGACGACTTTCCCCTCATAGCTCAGGGCAACCGTAAAGCCGTTCTCGTCCGGAAATTCGGGCTTTGCGCTGCCCTGCCGCACCGGGCAGGGGGCGTCCGACGGCTCGAGGTGGAGCAGCTTTTTCTCCCACACCGGCTTCTGGAAATAGTAGGGTGCCTTTGCCCGGGCCGCATCCAGAGCCTGCTGCAAAAGCGCACCGTCCACGGCATCTTTCAGCGTGACCTGATAGCGGCAGTTGACCATGTTTTCGCGGTAATAGTAAACGATACCCTGAAAAACAGAGCGCTGTTCGGCATCCATTCCTTATTCCCCCGCGTGTGCGGCCAGATAGTCGGCCAAATCGCTGACGGTGACGAAGTTGCGCAGCTCCTTTTCGGGGATGCGCAGGCCGAAAGTCTCCTCCAGGTCGGCGACGACGGTCAGGATCTCCATGGACGACAGGTCCAGATCGTCCATCAAGACGCTGTTCTCGTTGACATCATCGGGGGAAATTTCTGCAACATCTTCCAGAATTGCAAGGATCTGGGACACGATCTCGGTTCTTTCCATAGTTTGAATCTTCCTTTCGTAATTCCATTAAAGGCGGCTGCGGCTCTTTTCCAGTATTCCGCAGCCTGCCCGGTTTATTCTTACTTGCGCAGCAGCTTGCCGGTGCCGGTGCGGGGCAGAGGCTCGGTGCTGAACTCCACGGCGCTCATCCGCTTGTAGAGCGGCAGGGTGCGGTTGGTCTCGGTGATGAAATCGCGGACGGTCTGCTGGTCGGCCTCGCCGCAGTAGATGACGGCACAGATCTTCTTGCCTTTCTCCCTGACGATGCATTCCTTGACGGCCTCGCACTTGGACAGCAGATTTTCCAGTTCTTCGGGGCTGACGTTCTCACCGTTGTCGAGGATGATGATATTCTTCTTGCGTCCGGTGATGTAATAGAAGCCGTCCTCGTCCACACGGGCCAGGTCTCCGGTGTGGAACCAGCCGTCGGCGTCGAGGACTTCTGCGGTGGCCTCAGGGTCTTTGTAATAACCCAGCATGACGCAGCCGCCGCGGATGCAAATTTCGCCCGTCTCGTCCAGCTTGTACTCGGCGTGGTCGTCGGGCTTGCCCACGGCGCGGATGTGCTTTTCGTCCTGCTCGTAGTTGATGATGCCGTCGCCGCAGGTCTCGGTCATGCCGTACACCTGAGTGATCATCATGCCCTGCCGTGCCAGCTCGGCCAGCATGGCGCCGTCAAACATGGCAGAGGAGCCGCAGGGGTTCCAGATGCCGTTCAGGCGGGCGCGGCGGCCCCGCTTGACGTCTTTGTAGATGGCCTCCATCAGCATGGGAGCCACAGCGATGGCATCGCTGTGCATCAGGCCGAGGTCGCGGTAGAAGTCGCGGATGTCGGCGGAGAGGTTCAACGCCCAGCCCTTGCAGGCCCAAACGAAGAGGCAGATGAACGTACCCAGATGGAACAGGGGCAGGATGGCGAAGTTGCTCAGGACGTCGTTTTTGTCCTCGGGCATATGCTCGTGCTTATAGTCCAGCATGGCGTCGCCGAATTTGACCTGGCACTCCACCGTGGTAAAAAAGTTGCGCTCCGAGAGCATGACGGCCTTGCTGCGGCCGGTGGTGCCGGAAGTGAACATCAGCACCATCAAATCATCATGGCCCACGCAGTCAACAAGCTCTGCAGGCGCGCTGTCCTTGAAGGCGTCCATCGGACGGAGTTTATCGCCGTAGGCGGCCTCGATGTCGGGGCGGCAGCCATAGTCGATGCCGTCGTTGACGATGAGGGAAGGCTCGACAAGGCCCAGCTCATATTCCAGCTCGGGCCAGGTCTTTTTCTGGTTGATGGTCACGACGACGGCCCCGGCGAGGATCGCGCCGAAGCTGTTGACGCCGTACTCATAGCAGTTGCGGCTCATGATGCCGACACGCTTGCCCTTGATGTCGGGGATATTCTCCTTAAAATAAGTAACGGCCCTGCGGATGTCCTGCACATACTGGGCGTAGGTCTTTTCCACCACAGTCTTGCCATCGGCGGCCACATAGCGGAAAGCCACCCGGTCGGGGTACTGCTTCGCCATGACGTCCGTGATGAGCTCATATACAGTATTTATCATTTTTGTCGCTCCTTGCTGTTTTTCTTTATTGCAGCGAAACGCCGGCATTTGACATATTCTGCCTCAGAGTAATAATACCTGTTTCGGCAGAGAAATGCAACTACGCGGCGTATCCTTTTCACTGTTTCTTCTTACTTGTTACTTGCGCAGCAGCTTACCCAGAGCGTTGCGGGGCAGGGGCTCAACGGTGAACTCCACGGCACTGATGCGCTTATACAGCGGCAGGCTGCGGTTCACCTCGATGACGAAGGCTCTGACCTCTTCCTGCTTATCCTCAGGGCAGTAGATGACGGCACAAATTTTCTGGCCCTTCTCCTTCACGATGCACTCGGTGATGGCCGGGCAGAGGGCCAGCTTCTTTTCCAGCTCTTCGGGGCTGACGTTCTCGCCGCTGGCGAGGATGATAAGGTTCTTCTTGCGGCCGGTGATGTAATAGAAGCCTTCCTCATCCATCCGGGCCAGGTCGCCGGTGTGGAACCAGCCGTCGGCGTCGATGACCTCTGCCGTGGCCTCGGGGTCCTTGTAGTAGCCCAGCATCACGCAGTCGCCCTTGATGCAGATCTCGCCGGTCTCGTCCAGCTTATACTGAACGTGGTCGTCGGGCTTGCCCACGGCACTCATGTGCTTTTCGACCTGCGTAAAGTTCAGGATGCCGTCGCCGAAGGTCTCGGTCATACCGTAGCACTGGTTGACGACGAAGCCGTTCTGGGCCAGCTCCAGCAGCATCTTGGGGTCGAGGGCAGCGGAAGAGCAGCACAGGTCCCACAGGCCGTTCAGACGGCTGACGCGGCCACGCTTCATGTCATTGTAGATGGTCTCCACCAGCATGGGGGCCGAGGCCATGACGTCGCTGTGCATCAGGCCCAGGTCGCGGTAGAAGTCGCGGATGTCGCCGCAGAGGTTCAGAGCCCATCCGGCAGGCGGGTAGGACATAACGCAGACGAAGCAGGCCATGTGGAAGAGGGGCAGCAGAGTCATATGGCTCAGAGGCAGCTTCTGGCCTGCCGGGAGGCGGTTGGTGATCCAGTTTTCTGCCACCTCCGAATAGGTGTGCAGGCTGGCGCACATATTCCGCTCCGAGAGCATGACGCCCTTGCTGCGTCCGGTGGTGCCGGAGGTGAACATCAGCATCATCAAATCATCGTGGCCCACGCAGTTGGTCAGCTCGCCGGGGGCGGTCTCTTTATAGCAGTCCATGGGGCGGAGCTTCGGGCCGTAGGCGGCTTCCAGCTCGGCGCGGCAGCCGTAGTCGATGCCGTCGTTCAGGATGAGGGCAGGCTCCACGAGGCCCAGCTCATATTCCAGCTCCTCCCAGGTCTTTTTCTGGTTCAGAGTCACGAGAACGCCGCCGGCGAGGATGATGCCGAAGGACGCCACGCAGAATTCATAGCAGTTCCGGCTCAGCAGAACGATGCGCTGGCCCTTGATGTCCGGCACTTCGGCCTTGAGATAGGCCACCATCCGGCGGATGTCCTGCGCATACTCGCGATACTTCTTCTCCACGACGGTCTTGCCGTCCTCGGCCACATAGCGAATGGCCACATGATCAGGAAACTCCTGCTCCATGCAGCGGGTCACCATGTCGTATACGCCTGCGGGTACTTTGATGTATTCAGCCATCGGTTTTTCTCCTTTTTTGTCAAATTTTCAGCTCAGCACTTTTTTCATTCACTTTCCAGAGTCATTCCGAATCTCTGGCAGTTCGAGGAAAACTTTGGCACGGCTCCTTATGGCAACAGTATACCGCAAGCAGAGCGTAAACGCAAGATTTAATTGCACAAATATGCAACTTGAGCTTGCATTCCATTTGTGCAGGCAGATGTAATTCTTTCCTTTTGTTGCGATGTGCGAAAAGCTGTGATACACTTTTTTCGTCAGGACGAAACTTCGCCCGGAGGTCGAGTCCTTATCAAATTGACAGCAAGCCCAAAAAGCATTATACTGTTTATATTATTTAGCAAAAAAGCTCCCCGCCGAGCTTCATATTTTTATTTATCGCGCCTAAAACACGGCCTTCCGGGGCCTCCGGGACGAATGGCGCACAAGGAGGACCCTTTTCATGGAAGGCACCAAGCCCCGCACTGTAAGCAGCCTTGGCATGTTCGACCTGCTGAAAGGCATCGGAATGCTGGCCATCGTCTTTGCCCACACGGCAGAGCTTTACCCCCTCGGCACCAACGACGTCACCCCTTTCGCGTTCGCGCTGTTCGCTTACCGCGAAGCGCTGATGGCCGCCTTTTTTATTGCCAGCGGCTACGGCTTCCGCAAGCGCTCCATCCACAAATGCATCGAGCAGCAGCTCAAGACCCTGCTCAAGCCTTACGTTTATACTGCACTGGCCACCACGGTGCTCCACGCTTTCATTCACCACGCAGCTTTCGGCTCGTGGGATGCCGCCATCTCAGAATCGGCCAAGGTCTTAGGCGGTTTCCTGTTAGGTCTGCCCCACACGGCCACTTACTTCGGGCATCAGTTTTTCTCCTGCGGACCCATGTGGTACTTAGTGGCTCTGATGCTGGCGTGGGTGCTTCTGGACGTGCTGCTCGAGATCTTCCCCGAGCGGTACATAACACCCGCAGTCGTCGGCGTCACCCTGCTTGGCTGGGGCGTCACGCTGGTGTGGGAGGCTCCTTTCTGCATCGCACAGGGCATGGTGTCGCTGCCCTACCTTTACATCGGCTATCTGGCCAAGAAGCGCCGCCTTTTCGAAACTCCCCTTTCCGGCAGAGCCAAAGCCGGACTTATCGCGTCCGCGCTGGGCGTCGTCGCGGGCGTTTTGCTGACCCAGAGCACCGACTGCGTTTCGCTGGGTGAGTGGACGATGGGGCCGCTGAGCATCCTGCTGGATGGCGCAGTGGGCTACGGCATCATCCGGCTCTTTTTGAAATGGCAGCGCCGAGTGGACGGCCCCATCTCCCATGCCATCGAGTGGGTGGGCCGGCGCTCGCTCTTCATCTTCTGCATCCACACTGTGGAGCTGACGGCCATCCCGTGGTATCTGATGGCTGCAAAGTATGCTGACCATCCGGTGCTGGGGATGCTGCTGCAGTTCGTGTTCTCGCTTGTGTCCATCTTCGCCGTCACCGAACTTCTGATGCGCCGCAAAGAGCTTGGCCGGAAGCTTCGGGGCGGAAAGCCTGCGGACAAGCCCCGGCAGCGGAGCAAGACCCGCCGCTATGCGGCAAAACACTGAAATTCCTGCGCTTTGGTATCCAGCCATTTTGAGGGTAGACTATAGTTACTTTTGATGCATGGGCTTGCAGCGCGGGTTGTACGCCTTGCGATAAATTGGAGGAGGCCCCGGTAATGATGAATGAAACTCCTGAAGCGGCTCTGCGCAGCCGCATTGCGGACCTTGAACAACAGCTCAAACTTGCAGACGAAGGCACTTCGCGGCTGGCCCAGCGCTGCCTTGAGCTGGAAAAGCAGCTGCAGACCTTCTATGCTGCCCACCCCCAGAGAGAGAGGCAGACCGACTCGCCTGCTCTGGTGCAGCCGCTGCTTTACTATGATGCCGGGTTCGGCTTTTCCCAGAAAGACACCGTCAAGGCCCCGGACTACGAATACGACGAGCTGAACGGCATGGTGACAGCGACCTTCGAGCTGCCGGAGGCCGCGTTCAATCTCCGTCTCGACCCCGGTGAACTGCCTTGCTGCATCACCGATTTCGTCTTCTCGGATGACCGCATCCTCTGCCGCCCGGTGAACGGTGTGCCGCTCCACGGCGACGGCATCCTGTTCCTCAACAACGACCCGAATTTCATGCTGGAAGGTCTGAACCGTTTCCCCGCCGGGATGAAGCTGGGCGTGAGCTACTGCTACTTCCCGCTGGAGCCGCTGGCTGACGACCCGTTGTTCGCCGCCGTTCTCGAGGGCGTACAGTATTTCCAGAAGACCCGCGTCTGCGAGCAGAAGCACCTCGACCAGCTGGAAAGGACTACGGCTGACCAGAAGCAGACCATCGAGGCCCTGCAGAAGAATCTCTCCGAGCTGCATCAGGCCAACGCCGAGCTGAGTGCCCGGAGCAAAGCCTACGAGAGCTCGCTGGAAAACATCCTCTCTTCCAGCAGCTGGAAACTCACGCTGCCCCTGCGCCGCCTGCTGGGGCTGTTCCATCGCAGCCATTGAGCCTGCCTGCGGAGAGGAGGATACGATGTACAGCAGTTATACCACTCTGCAGCGGGCTCAGCTCGCCAAACAGGAATATCTCGACACCCAGGAAGTTTTTCTCGGCATCTATGCGCCGGGGCGGAACGCCGCCCTGAAAGCTTCCCTGCAGGACCAGCTCCACCGCAAATTTTTATTGACGGACAGCCTCCGCCCCGAAGCCCTCGGCAGCGCCGCCGGTGTGCTTCTGGTCAGGGAAGACCTTTTCCTGATGTCCACGGCCCTTTCCTGCTTTGCGGACGCACTGCGCAGCGGCGCAGACTACGTCACCAGCGACGCCGTCTTCGGCTACTCAGGCGTCACCACCCTCTACCACAGTCAGGGCTTTGCAGCCTGCCCGGGCTGCGCCCTCGTCTCCCGGGAGCTGCTGCGCCGCTGTCAGGCGGAAGCCCGCGACCCGGAAAATCCCGTCGAACTGCTGACGCTGGCGGCGAAGCTCAGCCGCAGCCACGTCTGCCTCCCGCTGGCGCTGGCCCACTATGAGCGGGACATCTGCGCCGAAGACGTCTGGTCTGTAAAGGGGAAGCGCGTCTTTATCATGAGCCACCTGCTGGACATGACCGGTGCGCCCATCGTGCTGGTGAGCGCCGTGCCGGTGCTGCGCAGCATGGGCTACGAAGTGGTCGTCCTCGGCCCTGAGGACGGCGGCTCCATGCCGCTCTTCCTCGAGGCAGGAGCTACCGTCATCACCCGCAAGGGCTGTGTTCAGTCTCCCCTGCTCTGGGGGCTGGCCCTTTGCGCCGACCTCGTTCTGGCCAACACCGTCGTGGAGGCCCGGGCCGTCCGCGCCCTGAGCGGTGCGCGGGTGCCGGTGCTCTGGTGGCTCCACGATGCCTTTGCAGGCTACCCCCACATCGCCCACCAGATCCCCAGAGAGCTGGGCGAAAATATCCGGCTCTACTCCGTCGGCAGCCACGCCGCCAACGCCATGCACTCGGTGCGGCCGGAGTTCAACATCCGGCCCCTCATCTACGGCCTGCCGGACTACGCCGCCGAGAAGTTCTCCCACTACGATTTGAGCTATGCGGGCGGGCGGCCTCTGTTCGCCACCGTGGGTTCCTTTGAGAACCGGAAAGGCCAGGACATCTTCTGCAAAGCCATCCGGCTGCTGCCGCCTGAGACCATGAAGAAGGCATCCTTCCTCTTCGTGGGCAAGGCCGCAGAGGCTGAGATGATGGACGCCGTGCGGAGCCTGACCGCTGACTGCCCCGACAACGTCTTTTATGTCAAGCGGCTCACCCGCGACGAGATCAAGAGCCTGATGGCCCAGTGTACCTGCCTCGTCTGCGCCTCCCGCGACGACCCCATGCCTACTTTCGTCACCGAGGGTCTCATCTTCGGCAAGCCCGCCATCGTGTCGGAGCACACCGGCACCGCCGGGCTCATCACCGAGGGCGTGGACGGTTTCGTCTACGAGGACGACGACCCCGAAAAGCTGGCCGAGCGGCTGGCCTGGGCCATCGAACACCCGGAAAAGCTGGCTGCCATGCGTCCCGCCTGCCGTGAGCTTTACGAGAACCATTACTCCAAGCAGGCGTTTTCCGACAGTTTGCAACAGGCTGTAAAGGAGCTCACCGGCGAATAAACTCCCTGTTCTTTATCACTCTGCCGAAACTGAGGCAAAAAATTTGGCAGTTGTTCACAAACACCCCTCCGGACTGTGATATACTCTCCTAAGAGTTTATCCCAGTCCGTTTTTTATTGAAATTTGAAAGGAGTCCCCGCATGAGTTCGTCCGCCTCCCCCGCCCCTTCGCGCCGAAAGACCCTGCTCTCGCTGGGCGTTCTGGCCCTGCTGACCGGCATCGTGGTGTTCATCTTCCGGGAGCACTGGGCTGAGATCTCCGAGGCGCTGAGCCGGCTCACCCTCGGGCAGGGACTTCTGGCACTGGCCGTGGGCCTGAGCTACCCGCTTCTCGAGGGCGTATCCAGCTGGCTCATCGTCCGCAGCCGCCTGTCCCATTTCCCGCTGCGGCAGGGTATCGACAATGCATGGATGGGGACCTTCGGCAATGTGGTGGGCCTCGGCGCAGGGTCGGTGCCGTTTCAGACGTGGTATCTCCACCGGCGCGGGCTGGACGTCGGCCCCGGCGTGGGGCTGATGACCCTGCAGTACGTCTTCCACAAGACAGCCGTCCTGCTTTACGCCACCGTGCTGCTTCTGGCAGGCCGCCCCTGGATGGCGGCCCACTCCGACGGTGTGCTGCGGTATCTGCCCGGGGCCTACGCTGTCGTGGCGGGCGTCATCGTGGGGCTCATCGCCCTCTGCGCCCTGCCGGTGGTGCAGCGTCTGGCCCGCTGGCTGCTGCATTTTCTGCCCGACACGGGCCGCTGGGCCGAGCGCCGGGAAAGCTGGCTCAAGCAGCTGGACACCCTGAGCACCGAGAGCCGCCATCTGCTGGCAGACAAGCCCCGCTGTGCCGCCATTCTGGGCGTGCATCTCGTAAAGCTGTTTCTGCTCTTCTGCCTGCCGTGGATGGGGCTGCGGTTCATGGGGCTGGATACCGGACTCACCTTCTGGCAGGTGCAGCTCCTGACGTCGCTGACCCTCTTCGTCTCCAACGCCCTGCCCAACGTGGCGGGCATGGGTTCGGTGGAGACGGCCTTCCTGCTGGTGTACAGCAGCTTCCTCCCCGATGCTTCGTCCATGAGCCTGCTGATGTTCTACCGGCTGGCCAGCTATTACGCCGTCTTTGCGGCAAGTGCCGTCGGCTTTGCGCTGGCGCAGCGGCGGCTAAACCGCGGATGACTTTGTGAATGTCGTCATCACCCGCGATGTCGAGACCGACAAGCAGGGCGACATGACCTATGTTCTCGAGTTCACCACCGAGGACGGCAGCACCCAGAGCTTCGAGACCCTGCACTACGAGACCACTCCCCTCTCTCTGAAGAGCGCGGACGCAGCTGCTGGCGCTACCCCCATCGCATTCGCTGCTCCTGAGCAGTAAAAATCAGCTCATAACGAAGAAAACGGCAGGTTCATTGAACCTGCCGTTTTCTTATTCTATCAAATTCAGCCCTTCATGGGGACAAAGCCCACGAGGTCCTTCACCACCTCGCCGCCGATGATGAGGCCCACGACCGACGGGACAAAGGCGTTCGAGCCGGGAACAGAGCGGCGGATGGTACACTTGCGCTGGGTACCCGGAGGGCAGATGCAGTGGTGTTTGCAACTGATGGAGTCATCCTCGATGGGAGTCATGACAGGCTCCCTGGAGTAAACGACTTTCAGGTGCTTGATGCGGCGCTTGCGGCACTCGGTGCGCATGACCTTGGCCAGCGGGCAGACGGAAGTCTTATAAATATCCGTGACCTCGAAGCGGGTAGGGTCCATCTTGTTGCCTGCACCCATGGAGCAGATGATGGGGACGCCAGCCTCCTTGCACTTCATGACCAGCGCAATTTTACCGGTGACAGTGTCGATGGCGTCCACCACGTAGTCGAACTGGCTGAAATCGAAGCTGTCCTGCGTCTCGGGGCCAAAGAAGGTCTTGTAGGTGGTGACCTTGATGTTGGGGTCGATGTCGTGGACGCGCTCTTCGGCCACATCCACCTTGAACCTGCCCACCGTCTTGTGGGTGGCGATGATCTGGCGGTTCAGGTTGGTGAGGCAGACTTTGTCGTCGTCGATCAGGTCGAGAGCCCCCACGCCGCTGCGGGCCAGCGCCTCGACGGTGTAGCCGCCCACGCCGCCCACGCCGAACACGGCTACGCGGGAATCGTGCAGTTTGGTCATTGCTTCCGCGCCCAGCAGCAGCTGGGTGCGGGAATACTGGTCTTGCATATCATTTCTCCTTTAGGTTCTGCTTTTTACATTCACGGGCTTGCCCTTATCCCTTCGCCACCTGTGTAATGGTGCCGCCTCCGAGGACGACATCGCCCTGATACAGCACGACGGCCTGCCCCGGGGTGGGGGCGCGCTGAGGCTGGTCAAATTCCAGACGGAAGCTGTCCGGCCCTGCCGGGTAGACGGTGGCAGGCTGTTCGGTCTGATGATAACGGGTGCGGGCCGTCACCCGCAGGGGGCCTTTCAGCTCCGGGATGGCGATCCAGTTCACTTCGTTCGCATAGACGATGGTATCGAACAGCTCCGACTCCGGGCCGACCGTGACGGTGTTGGCCTGCATATCCTTGGCGCAGACGTAGACCGGTGCGCCCATGGCGAGGCCCAGGCCCTTCCGCTGGCCGATGGTGTACCGCACAGCGCCGCTGTGGGTGCCTACCTTTCTGCCGCCGACGTCGAGGAAATCGCCCGCCGGGTAGTGCTTGCCGGTGAAATCCTCCATAAAGCGGGCGTAGTCGCCGTCCGGCACGAAGCAGATGTCCTGACTGTCGTGCTTGCGGGCGTTCACGAAGTGCTGCTGCTCGGCGATGGCGCGCACTTCGCTCTTGTGCAGACTACCCAGCGGCAGGCGGACATGAGCCAGCTGCTCCTGCGTGAGGTTGTAGAGCACATAGCTCTGGTCTTTGTTCTCGTCCAGACCCTTTTTGAGCAGCCAGCGGCCCGTGGCCTCGTCCTGCTCCACCCGGGCATAATGGCCCGTGACCACATGATCCAGTCCGTGCGCTTCTGCCCAGCGAAGCAGGTGATCGAACTTCATATATTTGTTGCAGTCGATGCAGGGATTGGGCGTACCGCCGGCCTCGTAGACCCGGATGAATTTGTCGATGATCTTTTCCTGAAAGTCTGCCGTAAAATCCAGCACCTCGTAGGGAATATCCATCGCATAGGCCACCTCGGCGGCGTCCTCAATGTCCTGCTCCGAGCAGCAGGTGTGCAGACCCTCGGTGTTCACGGCCTCGTTGCGGGTGAGGCGCATGGTGACGCCGGTGCAGTCGAAACCGTCCCTCTGCATAAGCCATGCCGCCACCGAGCTGTCTACACCGCCGCTCATGGCGATGAGCGCCCCGGGGCGGCGGGAAGTGTTCTGTGTTTCTGTCATTCTGTTCCTCTTCTGTTATAACATACTAAAACAGTAGTATAATACTACCGCAGCTTCTTTCTCTTGTCAAGACGCAGAAAATTCGGCCGCAAAGGCCAGAAGTTCTGCTTTTTCGTTGGGCAGCCGCCCGGTGATGACCTCTTCCAGCAGCGCTTCCAGCGCGCGGCGCAGGCCCGGCCCGGGCGCGACGCCCGCCGCCATCAGATCGCGGCCATTCACGGCCAGCTGGGAGACGCGGCAGCAGGCGCTTTGGGCGGTCAGCGTCTCGGCCTCTTTTTGCAGGGCGGTAAATTCATCTTTTCTTTCCGGTTGAAGAGCGCTCCAAAGGGCAGTCAACTGCTGCACGGTGTGGAGGTCGTATTTGCCAAGAAGTCGTTTGGCTTGAAGCGACAGCGTAGGAGTGCGGGGAGCTTTCTCCTTCACAAGTGTTGATACTCCATCTATCACAGCATTGGAGCATTTCAAGCGTTTCAACGCCTTTCGTGTTCCATCCTCCCCCAGCGGCAGAAGCAGCGCCGCCCAACGGGTGGTCACTTCCTCTGCTCCTGCCGGAAGGGCATCTATAATCTCACGGGCTTCCGACAGATCGTCGGGCGGCAGTTCCGGCAGGATGAAGGCCAGCACTCCCGGCTCCAGATACGCCCCCGGCTTCGGGGCAGACAGAAGCTTGTTCAGCTCTTCTTCGATGCGCTCCACCGACACGCAGTCGAGGTGGGCGGCCAGCTGCTTCGCCGCCGCTTCGGTGGCCTCGTCGATAACAAAACCGAACCGGGCCGCAAAGCGGTAGAGACGCAGGATGCGCAGAGCGTCTTCTTCAAAGCGGCGCAGCGGCTCACCGACGGCCCGCACCACGCCCCGGGCCAGATCTTCCTGCCCGCCAAAGGGGTCGCACAAGCCCTCTTCGGCGCTGTAGGCCATGGCGTTGATGGTGAAGTCCCGCCGGGCCAGGTCCTCCCGGACGTCGGGTACAAAGGCCACGCTGTCGGGGTGGCGGCCATCGGAATAACTGCCCTCGGTGCGGAAGGTGGTGATCTCGTAGAGCTTGCCGTCCCGCTTCACAGTCACGGTACCATGCTGCAATCCGGTGGGGATGCACTGCTTTTCTCCGAACAGCTCCATCACCTGCTCCGGGCGGGCGGCGGTGCAGAGGTCCCAGTCGTGGGGCGCAAGGCCAAGCAGACTGTCCCGGACACAGCCGCCCACGGCGTAGGCCGCAAAACCTGCCCGGTGCAGCGCGTCCAGCAGGGCGGAGGCGCCGGGTTCCAGGACGATGTTCATTCTTCGGCCTCCTCATATTGCAGGGTGATGCTCTTGCCGTCATAGCCGCACTCTGCCGCCGGGAAGAGGCTCTGCGCCTGGGCCAGCTCTTCTTCCGGGTCGGTGATCATAGGCGAATAGTGGACGAGCCAGAGCCGCTTCGCGCCCGCTTTGGTGGCGAGGGCTGCGCTCTGCCCGAAGGTGCTGTGGCCGTACTGTTTGGCCTGCGCGGCCTGCTCCGGCAGAGCATAGGTGGAATCGCAGAGCAGAAGGTCCGCACCCGCTGCGGCCTTTTCCAATGCCGGACAGGGGGCGGTGTCGCCCGAGAAGACAAAGCTCAGCCCCTGCCGGGCCGGGCCGAGGACGGCTTCCGGCTGGATGAAACGTCCACCGTCCAGTGTGATGCTCTCGCCGTGCTGGAGCGTCTTCCACTGCTTTACCGGTACGCCCAATGCCCGCGCCTGTTCGGGTGAGAACCGTCCGGCCCGGGGCAGATCGAGTCGGTAGCCCTGACTGATGACACGGTGGCGGGTCGGCACCGGCGTGAGCTTCGCGCCCTGGGGCCAGCCGCCGAATTTTTCGCAGAGCGCCGCCGGGGCGTCCAGCACCTCAGCATAAACCGGGTACGGCAGAGGCCCCGTCAGCACCCGCAGTGCCGCCCAGACTTCGCCGAGCCCCTTCGGCCCGTACAGCGCCAGCGGGCGGGTGCGGCCCTGACAGCCCAGCGTCTGCAGCAGCCCCGGTAGGCCGAAGATGTGGTCGCCGTGGTAATGGGTCAGGCAGACGGCGTCCATCTTCATCAGGTTGACTCCGGCCCGGCGGGCGGCAGTCTGGGTCCCCTCGCCGCAGTCGAACAGGAGGCTGTGTCCTCCGCATTCGGCTACCGCCGCCGTGAGGGCACGGTCGGGCAGGGGCATGGTGGCCGCTGTACCCAGCAGTGTAATGGTCAGCATAAAGTTTCTCCGTATCACAAAAAATCTCGATGGCTATAGTGTACCACACTCTTCGGCCCGGCACAATCGCACAGCCGCACCCTGACAGGCATAAGATGGCCCAAACCACAAAAGGAGGAGTCTTGTATGCAGCGTCAGCGGCCCGGGCATCGCATTTGGTCGTTCCACCACCGGGGGCTACTGCTTCTGGTGGCGGCAGTGGCGGTGATGCTCTTTTTTCTCTACGGCTGCATGGCAGGGGCGGCGTACAGCCCCCGGGGGCGGCTGGTGTTCATCCCTCTCGCACAGGTTTCAGGTAGTAGTACGACTTCGCTTTCCGCTTTTATCTGGAAGAATCGGAGCTGCCCACCGCATGGTACAATGTGCGGGCCGATATGAAAAGCAAGCCCGCTCCCCTGCTGAACTCCGGCACCCTCAAGCCCATGACGGCCAGGGAGCTGGACGGCGTTTTCTGCGATGAGCTGGTACAGCAGGAGCTGGACGACACCACGGCCTACATCCTCAGCTAGCTCTACCACGACGGCCTGATGGAGGCCACCGGCGTGGAGCAGACCAGCGTCTTTGAGGCAGCAGAGCACTGAGCCAGACGGTCATTCCGCAAACAGCAAACCAGCCGCCCTGCAAGGTAACAGGGCGGCTGGCTGCTTCTATTATGCAATTCAGGAGAATAGAGGAGAGAATAGCGTTTTTATGCTTCCGGGGGACGGAAGGTTTGCCGGAGAATCACTCGCCGCGGACGGCTGCGAAGCCTGCCTCGAGGTCGGCGATGATGTCGTCGATGTGCTCGGTGCCGATGGACAGGCGGATGGTGTTCTGGTAGATCTGCTGCTCGGCCAGCTCCTCATCGGTCAGCTGGCTGTGAGTGGTGGAAGCCGGATGGATGACCAGACTCTTGACGTCGGCCACATTTGCCAGCAGAGAGAAGACCTTCAGGTTGTCGATGAACTTGAATGCTTCCTCACGGCCGCCCTTGATGTTGAAGGTGAAGATGGAAGCACCGCCGTTGGGGAAGTACTTCTCATACAGGGCGTGGTCGGGGTGATCCGGCAGAGAGGGATGGTTGACCTTCTCGACCTGGGGATGGTTGGCCAGGAACTCGACGACCTTCTTGGTGTTCTCCACATGGCGCTCAATGCGCAGGCTCAGGGTCTCGGTACCCTGCAGCAGCAGGAAGGCGTTGAACGGAGAGATGGTAGCGCCGGTATCACGCA
>ENA-OUQN01000573-OUQN01000573.1-human-gut-metagenome-genome-assembly--contig:-NODE-573-length-28878-cov-6.431912_pt1 | contig 28878 bp, 27 predicted proteins | sample MGYA00237950_ERZ548832 | MGnify/ENA primary metagenome ERZ548832 (study PRJEB26490, sample SAMN05194703) | human gut metagenome | biome: terrestrial biome; feature: human-associated habitat; material... | reverse complement strand
TTCTACCACTAGTGTGCGAGCACACGTGGTGTCAGACCTTTTGACCCTGGTATCTGAAATAGGATTAAGCAAAAAGTTCTGTGGCGGCACGGATCAGATATTCTGTATCTTTGACACCGGTGGTCTCGTAAGGCGAATGCATGGCAAATTGCGGCAGTCCGATATCGACAGTGTTCAGTGCAACCTGCGTGTTGGAAATATTGCCAAGTGTGGATCCGCCTGCCATATCGGAACGGTTGGTAAAAGTCTGAACCGGGACACCAGCGGTATGGCAGATATCCTTGAACATGGCTGCAGAAACGGCATCAGTACAATATTTCTGATTGGCATTGTATTTAATGACAATTCCCTCATTCAGGTAAGGTCGGTTCGTTGGATCGGCCTTTTCTGTATAATTAGGATGAACTGCGTGAGCATTGTCAGCAGAGACCATGAGACTGTTGGCAAGATGCACAAGAAAATCCTCTTCATTATATCCAAGGTTTCTGTGGATTCTTGTCAGTGTATCTTTTAGAAAGGTAGAAGCTGCACCCTGCTTTGTTCCACTTCCGACTTCTTCGTTATCAAAAACGCAGTGAAGAGCCAGATAATCTTCCTTTGCTCCGGAAAGAAAGCCTTTCAGGGAGGCAAAGGCACACTGGAGATCGTCGAGCCGGGGAGCAGAAAGAAATTCCCCGGATGCACCCCAGATGCAAGGTTCCTGTCGGTTATATAAGAAGAGGTCATGACCAAGGATTTCATCTTCAGTTACATTGGCTGCCTCTGCAATGGTCTGAAAAAAGGTATTTTTTGCTGTAAGATCGCCGTAAAGAGGGAGCATCTCTTTCTGAGCATTGTATTTATGTCCGTTATTTGCATCACGATCCATGTGGATGGCAAGATTGGGGATCATGAGAAGATCTCTGTCAATATTGACTGGCTTTGACAGAAAGCAGGCAGAAGGTTTTCCGTCTGAGGAAGGATCTTTGACGATCACCCGTCCTGCAACAGAAAGTGGACGGTCAAACCAGGGGGCAAAGAGCATTCCGCCGTAGCGTTCTACATTCAGGCGGATATAATGCCCCTCGGATTCCATTTCAGGATTTTCCTTGATCTTAAAAGACGGGGAGTCACTGTGGCTTGCCATGATCCGCATTCCCAGAAAAGGATGCTCGGGTATGGTAAATGCGATCAGGGAGGAATCATTGCGGGTCACATAGTAAGAACCGCCCTGCTTAAGATTCCAGTGCATTCCCTCTTCCAGTCTGATAAAGCCGGACTCTGTAAGCCGGACAGCCATGGCACTGACTGCATGAAAAGCAGTAGGACTTTCCTTGATAAATTCGATTAATTCTTCCGGGATTCTATGGTTCATAGCTCAACAACTCCTTTACAAATTTTATAAGTATGTGCGTAGCACGGAGCAATCCGTAGGCATCAAAGTCGGGGGCTTTTGCCCCCGACATCATAATTTTATAAGAGCATAATCATCACTTCATAAGAATCAGTATAGCACGAATGACAGCGGGCAGCACAACGGTTTTTTGAATGGAAGATCATTTTATGTGATGCTTATGAGCGGGACAGGGCAAAGTTAAAGAAACCGGTATGTGAGCATGCACCGGTGGATGTGATGCCGGAGGTTATGGAGTATGGATCAGCGGAGGAAGTGCTGGAGGTATATGAGGAGACTGCACAGGCGGATCCATCTTCCTGAAATTGAGTATATTGAAAGCCGTAATACGGTTGGTTCTCTATCTTCATCTGTAAAAGGCAAGGCTTCTCCCTTAGAGAGCAAGGCGGCAACGGAAAGCATTAACTTGCTTTTCCCGTCGCCCGGATCGCCCTGCAACAGCGTAACCCTGCCGAAAGGAATATACGGATACCACAGCCATTTCACTTTATACTGTTAAATACTATAAATTCATCCCACAATTCATCATAATTATCAAACTCATAATATCTGTCCGCAACTTTAAAATATTTACCAGGACTAATTGTCAGTGTTTCATCTGTCACAAGATAAATAGTATAATAAGAAACAGCTCCACTTGATACTGCTTTGCTTTCGTCTACTTCGTCACCAAGTTTTACTTGATTCAACAAATTTATAAACTCGATAACTTCATCATCTGAAAAAGAATACGAATAATTACCGTCTTTCCCGCCTGTAGTTCCTGTATGTTCAATTTTTTCGATTTCCGGCACATCAATACTCTCCAAGCCCACACTCGCATCTTGTTTTCCACATCCGAACAATGTACTTGTCAGAAAAATGAACGTGAGCAAAACTATCCCATTTGTTTTCATTTACACTCTCCTCCATTTACAGTTCTGCTTGGTAACTTCAAATTCCCCGGTTCGACAAACTGGGATTTATAGTTACATTCCATACATATTGGCATTTTTTACCATTATTTTATCACCCTTATCTAATTGTTCCTTATAAATTCCTCGCAAACCAATTCCAATATGTTCTGTTTTGTAGCCACTACCATTTGGTCTTCGTTCTTTTGTGTGCACATCAATTGAAGTAATTGCAGTTTCCAAAATCTCTCCATTTGCTTTATTGATATAAGCCTTATCTCCGGTTCTACATATACCAGTTTCAACATTCCCTGTAACCACTGTGCCTACACCTATAATCGTAAAAATCTCATCTACCGTTAAAGTAAAATTCTCTTTCAAGCAAGACGGGACATCTATTCTACTCATATATTCTTTTTCTCGTTCCTTTTTACTTTTACCAAACAATCCCATAAAATTTACCTCCACAACTTCAAAGTTTTCGTTCCTCAAAAAATGCCTTTATTATATTTAATTTGTCCATACAACATAAAGCATAATCCGACAATAACTGCTGGCAGTATAATAAATCCCATAATTTCTTCACTCCAAAATGAAACTATAAACCTCAACACAAGCGATATTCCTATAATCAGCGTTCCAGTACCAACGGCTTTTCCGTATTTTGGTACATCTTCTTCTTTTACTTTTCGCCTATTGTAAGAATGAATTGTACTGATATTGCCTTTGATATTTATGATTCCCATAACAGATATGAACACTCCTAAAATCAACAACATAATGTTCTCCATAATTACCTCCTAAAAATAGAACAGTTCTTCAAATTTCTTGTCTAAAGCAATACATAAAATCAATGCCAACTTTGCTGTTGGGTTGAACTGTCCAGTTTCAATAGAACTAATGGTATTTCTTGAAACTCCTACCATTTCTGCAAGCTGAGCTTGAGAAAGATTTGCCGCTGTACGAACTTCCTTTAAGTGATTTTTCAGATGTAATTGTTCTTTCATACGCTCACCTCTAAAATTCGGCGAACAAATCCAACAAATTCCAAAACGGAAAGAATGAAAAACATAATGGTCAATAGCAAATCGCTCTTTCGTTTCATTTTGATAAAACGAACTAACCATTGTGTAGCAAAAATACTGAAGCATATAACCCAAGGACTGTAAATCTTAGTATGGGCAAGCATAGAGGATAGCAAAGAAAGTAGACAACATACAAAAGCACCCACCCTACTTGCGTGACTTCCTGCCAAATATAGCACTTCCATTTCCGCCAAGTCTTTATTTTGATGTTCTTTTCTACTTGCGTTTAAGATTTCATCTTTTTTCATAAAAGCACCTCCATTCCAAGTTTTCTTTGCATATTTTAATTATATTAACGCCAAGTTTACTTGTCAATAGCATTTGCACAAAAGTTACAAAAGACAACATCAAAGGATCAGAAAATCTTGACTTGAAAAATATATTTTGCTATAATACAGATGTTGCAGGTGCAACATCTGTAAGGCGCAGTAGCCAAGCGGTAAGGCGTGGGTCTGCAACACCCTGATGCACCGGTTCAAATCCGGTCTGCGCCTCTTAAAAGAAGATTCCCGGAAACGGTTTGTTTCCGGGAATTTTTGCGTTGCCAGATATACGGGAAAAATCAGGAGATTTTTTAGTAATATTTTAGTCACCGCATAAACGCTGAGTGATCTCAGTAACGTTCAAAAGAAGAACGATCCGGTAAAATCTGTTCACAGGCTCTTTGAATCTCTTCCTTTACTTTCAGATAAGGGATTTCCTGATTGCTGTCATTCATACAGACAACAGGACTTTTCTGATGGATAATGGTATCAGTCAAAGTAGGATTCGTCTCTGCCAGATTAAAGTACCGGCAAAGTTTTCTTACATTTTTCGGGATAAAATTTCCGCTTAATTTCTGATATTCCCGGATAACGTACTGACTGACGTCTTCTCTGTGACGGAAAGGATGAGAGCATACCTGATCCAGATACTCTCCCTCCAGATTCCAGAGAGTTTCATAAGTACTCTTTTTTAACGGAGATGGTCCATGTACGGTATAAAATCCTGTAAACCGTGGAAACATGATTTCCAAAAAATTATAGAAAAAGTACATCGCAGGATAACCAATGTGAAAATAAGCCCCAGGCTGCTTTTTCATATTCTGCCGCTTGTCAAAATATTTAGCCAGAAGCATGGCATTGTTCAGGTAGATATATGGCATAGTTGTGTCGTCCACATTAGTTACATCGGGCTGCAGTGCAAGCATATCAACGGGTTTTCCATTTTTGAAAAAATCCGTCGGCTTCACTGGTTTTAACAGGAGCATATCATCATTGAAATAGATAAAATTTTCCGATAAGCCTTCAATACGATGGAAATTCCATTCGATGGGATGACTGCTAAAGGTAGGCAGGTATTTCGCCGGAATAAAGTCTTCATGGTTTACAATATGTAATTTCGGATTACTGGAATCCAGCCATTCAGGCAGATGTCCAAAGGTCACAAAATGGATTTTACGAACCCATGGAGCAAAGTTTTCAATGCTTCGGAACCAGTAACGCATCAGATCCCAGTCCCGGTAGCGTTCTTCCCGGTCATCACTTTTGACGGATAATCCCTGCTGTCTCATACGTTCCTTTTTCTTTTCGCACCATACAGGGTCAGAGCCGTCTACCCAGGCCAATACAATATCAATTTCTTCAGTCTTCATGATTTATCCCTTCTTACAATAGAGTGTTCCAAATAAAATTAAAAATATTTCAAAATGCCGGAAAATAAGAAATGTCTTTGCTTTTTGAAAAAGTCCGGCTTCTTTCAGACTATAAAAACGTTTATAATGATCGATCCGGAACTCCGTTCTGGCAGACTGTAAACTCCGGTATTTTTCTTTTAAAGAAAGAGTACAGGTAGGGAGACACAGGTTATAGACCAGAGAGGCATACCCATCTACATATTTTTGAGACATAATCTCTTCCATCTCCCGCGAGGTCAGTTCCAGAGATTCCAGAAAATGACGAGTCTCCATGAAATTGTTCCGGTAGCATTCGACCAGTTTCGGCTGCCAGCGGTATGCGGCAGAGCCGGCACGGACATTATAGTGGTAATCACAATTTGCAGAAAAGTAATAAGTCTGGGCTTTTGAAAGTGCCTGCATAACGAATACCGCATCCTCTGCATAGGGAAGATCTGGATTGAACCGGAGATCTGCAATCAATTCTCTGGTAAAAATATAGCTGAATACATTGACGTTCAGATTTCCTTTTTGTGCCAGGATGTAGTCTTTCATCTGATTTTCAGAAAGAACTCCTTCAAAGGACGGAATCCCCTTGAGAGAAGAGGAAACTTTTCCGCTTTTCCAGACATCCTTTTTAAATCCATGATACAGTACATCCGTCTGTCCGGTCTCTATTGCTTTTATACATTCAGCCAGCAGGGATGGCTCAAGCAAGTCATCAGCATCTGCAAAAGTAATATAATGGCCTGCGGCAAGAGCCAATCCGGCATTTCGTGCAGTGGAGACTCCCTGATTTTCCTGATGGATCACCTGAATCCTTGGATCGACAGTCTTGTATTGTTCGCAGATCTTATTACTGGAATCGGTTGATCCGTCATCAACTAAAATAATTTCAAGGTTAAGATAAGTCTGATGAATAATAGAATCCAAACATGCCGGTAAATAAGGTGCAACGTTGTATATTGGTACGATAATACTGATTTTTTCCATTATAACCTTTCAGCAGTAAGTACTGCGGGGAGCAAAATATTCAGAGTAATAATAAAAATTACAGAGAAAGAATGCATTCTCCTCTACATAATCGATCACAAACGTAAAGGCATCAAAGTCGTGGGCTTTTGACCCCGATATCATTTTATTATACCATATTTGACCATCAAATTGAAAGATTTGTCCGTATTTGCACACGAAAGGAACTTCGGATCTGTATGAAGGAATCGTAAGTCTGGATGACGGAGTCTTTTGTATCGGAGAAAAATTGAATTTCGTGGAGAAGTTATTGAAACTGTTCGGACTGTAAAGGGATGAATACAAATTGAGCAGATGACAGCCTGCTCAATATCGTGCAACAGAAAAGGAGAATCTGCTCACAAGGGTTTCGTGAGAGATTCTCCTTTTCCATTTCTATTTCTAAATCCAGTAATTTATTTCTAAATTAATTCCATTTTTTCTTGTAGATCAGGTAGAGCGGAAGTCCGACGCACAACATACCACCGATCATATTTCCCAAAGTAACCGGGATAAAATTCTGCAGGCTCTGCAGAGGTGTCAGTGTAGCGATCTGTTCTGCGGTCAGTCCGTAAGCGTCCTTTGCTTTTGCCACATAATCCGGGTTCATGGCAGCCATGATACCGGCAGGAATATAGAACATATTGGCAACGCAGTGTTCAAAACCGCCTACAACGAAAGCACAGATCGGGAAGAAGATCGCCCATACCTTTCCGGCAATATCACGTGCAGAAGTCGCCATCAGTACTGCAAGGCAGACAAGAATGTTACACAAAATACCGGAGGTGATGCCCTGTACCGGTGAGATCGCGATCTTGCTGACAGCAACTTTGATCGTATAAGCACCGAGAAGACCACCGGAGTAATTTAAGTTTCCGCTGAAAACGATCAGTACGTCCACGCAGAGGGCACCGATCAAATTGCTGAAAAATACGATGAAAAGGTCACGGAACAGTCCGGCCCAGGTTACCCGTTTGTCAAATACGTCCATAATGATCAGACAGTTTCCGGTAAAAAGTTCTCCACCTAAGAATACGATCAGCATCAATCCGACCGGAAAGATCACACCTGCCAATGCTCTTGCCACTCCGACATTTTCTACTGCGTGTGCCGCTGTGCTGCTTGTAGCACCGCCCAGTGCGATAAAAACCCCTGCCATAATACCGAGAAGGATCATTTTCCCGACAGGGAGTTTTGTTTTGTTCTCACATGCTTTGATACTCAGATCTACTACTTCAGCCGGAGTATTAAAATGGTTTTCCATATGTAAATTCCTCATTCCTGTGTATTCTGTTAAATAATTAACGCAATTATTTTATACTAGAAGAGTATGGATTTCAAGTGTAAGGGGAGATGTTTTTTTATAGATACAATGAAAAGGTTTTTGTATTTTTTTTATGTTATACGTTTAGATTTTGTAAAATTTTGACAGGTTCTATTGAAAAATCACGTTTTTTGGCATAAAATATATGATGTGTAGTGATAAAAAGATAAAAACGGAAGGAGAACTGAAGATGAAGAAGAAGACGTCGTTATTGGCATTTATCATTACTGCTGTCATGGTATTTAGTCTATGGCCGCAACAGGTGAATGCCACGGGGGGGGGGAATGCTGCCAGGACTACGATGGCAGACAATGTAACTATAAATAACTGGCACGATACAAATACATTGGATAACAGTACAAAGAATGTGGGGCGTATATGGACAGACAAGTCCGTATCGGCAGGTGATGTGACTCTTACCGGTCAGGATGAAGACTCCGGCACAGCAACGATCAAGAAAGGTGCTGATTCAGATTTTCTGGTGGGGTTGTCTGCATTATCTTCGACTGCCAAGATCACAGGGCAGACTACAGTGCCACTGGATATCGTACTGGTTCTTGATGTATCGGGAAGTATGGATGATCCGATGGGCAGTGCTGACAGCACCAAAAGAATAGATGCACTTAAAAAGGCAGTGAACAGTTTTATTGACGGTTCAGCAAAAGTCAATGATCAAAGGGCGGATGTGAATAAGCAGAATCGTATCGCGGTTGTGAAGTTTGCCGGTAATGAGTCCGACAAAGTGGGAAATGAGAAATATAGAGATGGAATGCATTATTATAATTACACGCAGATTGTCAGCAACTATGGGGCTTATACAAGTAAGAACAAATCAGATTTAAAGGAAAAAGTCAATGCTCTGGATCCAGCAGGATGTACAGCAACGGATTATGCGATGAATCGGGCGAAGAAACTTGTGGATCAGAGTAAAACCGATGCGAATAACAGCACCGATAGAAAGAATGTCAAAAGAGTTGTTATATTTTTTACAGATGGAGAGCCGAATCACCACTCTGGTTTTGTTGATGAGGTAGCTAATGATGCAATCGAATCTGCGAAAAACATAAAAAAAGATGCAGATATTTACACCATTGGTATATTTAACGGTGCGGATGTCAGCATTACCGGGCATTCCGGAAGTGGATCATGGAGTGCTAAAGAACAATTTAATGCATTTATGCATGGTCTGTCCAGCAATTATCCGAATGCGGAGACATATAAGAAGCTGGGAACCCGTGCGAAGGATAGTAAAGGTCAGGATGCGGCATATTACAAAGTGGCAACAAAAGCAGATGAACTAAAAAATATCTTTACTCAGATTGAAGAAGAAATTATATCTTCTGCGCAGTCACCTACCCAGGTCGAACAGGGTGAGGATCCAAGTGATGCCGGATTCATTACTCTTACCGATCAGCTTGGCGATTATATGCAGGTGGATGACATCAATACCCAGGTGTACGCAAATCAATTGTATAAAAATCCGGGTAAGACGGAAACTACCAAAGACGGTAAAACTGTTGTGACATATACCTTTAATCAGGAGATTCCGGATACCAACCATGTATATCCGGAAGGCAATCTGGAAGATATTAAGATTACGGTAGAAAAGGCAGTCGGTGAAGACCAGCTTCAGACAGGAGATCTTGTTACGGTTAAGATTCCGGCCAATCTGATTCCGCTCAGATATTATGAAGTTAAGAGTGATGGAAGCATGACTATAGATGAGACGTATCCGATGCGTCTGTTCTATGATGTGAGCCTTAAGGCGGGCGTAGAAGAGAAGCTTGCAAATCCGGATGCACAGTTAAAAGCATATATTGATGCGAATAAAGATAAGAATCATCAGGTACATTTCTTGAGCAATAAATATGATCAGAATCAGGCAGGTGCAGAATCCGGTGGCGTAGGTGCATATGCAAAGTTTGAACCTGCAGAGACGAATGATTTTTACTATTTCCAGAATGATGCAGTGCTCTATACGGATAAAGCATGTACCACTCCGGCAACAGGCAGTATTGATACTACCGGAGCAACGACATATTATTATCAGAGGAATTATTATGTATTGGGTGATAATGGGAAAGCAGTCAGCAAAACAAATACTGTAACCATTCCTGGCAACAGCAATCTGATGCTTGGAAATTATGCAACAAAGAATACTGGCGGAGAGTATTATATTCCGGCAGGAACACCGAGAACTACAAGTCTGGCATATTATGAAGAGGACAAAGCGGAAGGTGCTAATAAGACCAATACAGCTTCAAAGTCCATCAATCCTGTATGGGACGATAATTTCAAAGGTGCACATATTACCACATATCTTGGCAATAATGGCCGTCTGATAATCGGGCTTCCTGATGAGCCAGTGACATTGACTGGAGATACAGCTCTTAAAGGAAGTAAAACATTTATCGGGAGAGATATGAAGGCAAATGAAGCATTTGAATTCACTCTGACAGCTGCAGATAACGATACAAAAACAGCTATACAGGAGGAGAAAGTAAAGATAGCAGCAAATGGCGATAAAGCCATCGTAGCGGGAGCAAAAGACGGAGTTACAACGGCATTTCAGTTTGGTGATGTGACATTTACAGAAGAGGGAATCTATACATTTAATATTAATGAAACAGTTCCTCAGACACCGGCAGGTGGAATGACATACGATAGTCATACTGCACAGGTGACGATAGTTGTGACACGTGATACTGTGAATATCGGAAAGCTTAAAGCAACGGTTAGTTATAATAATAGTGGAGCTGCTTCAGATGTAACAGACAGGGCGGTATTTGCCAACCGTTATGATGCCTCCACAGAAGTCACGGGTGGAACAAAAGCAGATATTTCTGCAAAGAAAACATTGCGTGGACGTAATCTGCGAGCTGGAGAATTTCAGTTTAAACTTACGACCAGACCGGCAGATGGAAGCAACGGTACAGTATTGCAGGAAAAGCAGAATGGAGCGGATGGAAGCATTGCATTTGACTCCATCAGCTATAAGACCTCGGATACAGCAGCCGGAGCAAGTGCAGTAGTACTTGATAAAGCAGTTGAGGCAGGTTATGCCGTGAAATCTACAGATGCTGACGGTAATACGGTATATACACTTAGCTATCGGATATATGAGGATACCGAAAACGGGACAAATTCAAATGGGATAAGTGTAGTAACGGGAACTTATGATTTTACCGTAACAGTGACAGATCATGGTAATGGTGTCCTGACAGCGGTTACCAATTATCCAAATGAACAGAATCAATTTGAATTTGTAAATCAGTATGGTACAGAACCTGTACCGGTGGAAATTGCGGGAAGCAAGACGCTGGCACATGATACCAGTCTGACACCAGCTGATATTACAGGCAAATTCACATTTACGCTGGAAGCGTTGACAGAGGGTGCACCGATGCCGGTGCAGACCACAGCAGTTAATGATGCAGCTGGAAATGTGAACTTTGGGGAAATCACATTTACAACAGATTTTCTTCAGGATGCAATAACAACTGACAATGGAGTGAGAACCAAAGAGTTTGAATATAAGGTTACAGAATCTGGCAGTGCAGCAGGAGTGACTAATGATGTAAATGTATCAAAAACATTCAAACTCACTCTGACGGATGATGGTAACGGTAATCTTAGCGTAACAAGAAATCCGGCAGATGGACCGCTGTTTAGCTTTACTAATATATATCATGTCAGTGAGCTTCCATCCAGCATTACCGATCAGGTAAAAGTGAATAAGACACTGGAAGGCAGAGAGCTGAAAGAAGGAGAATTTAATTTCGAACTGGTTGAAGATGGTAATGTTGTGGCAACAGGAAGTAATGATGTAGACGGCAAGGTGGTATTCAGCAGTATTACATATACACAGCCGGGCAGCCATGTTTATACGGTTCGCGAAGTAAAAGGCAGTGAAACGGGGATTACATACGATGAGCAGACCTATATTGTGTATACACAGATTACCGATAATGGAGACGGAACACTCAGTGCATCACATCGGGCAGAGGCCTTAACGGATGGCGGAGAACTGGCTCCTGTTGAGGGAAATGCTATAACCTTCCATAACAGCTATAAAGCAGAATCGGCAGCAGTAACAATCAAAGCAGTTAAAAAGCTGGAAGGCAGAGATTTGAAGGATGGAGAGTTTACATTCCGGTTAAAGGATGCTGACGGAAAGGTGATTGCAGAAGCTAAGAATGACGCATCCGGAACAATCCGATTCGAGAATGTGAAATTCGAAGATGAAGGGGTATATGAATATACCATTTCGGAAGTAAATGATAAGCAGACGGGTATTACATATGACGAGAGCATATTCAAAGTAACGGTTAAGGTAAATGATAACGGCGAAGGCACGCTTGCGGCAGAAGTAAGCAATGACGATATCGTATTTACTAACAGTTACGAAGCACCGAAAGATGATAAAACAACGGATACGCCGAAGAAGTCAGATAAGAATCCAGACAAGAAGACGAACAATCCGGTGAAAGCACTCCGAAGAGTCGCTACCGGAGATAACAGTCATATGATGACTTATCTGGTGCTTATGATCGCGGCGATAGCAGTAATCGGTGTTGTAATCGTCAGAAGAAAGAAAAGATAAAAAAGCAGATATTCAGACCGGGGGATCTGACATCTGAAAATCGAAAAGGCTTACGGCTTGCATATGGGCAGAGGGGTTGCGTATATACCGTAATATGGAGTATAGTTATCTCTGGAAATGATAAGAAATCGGAGAGATAACATGAAGCGGAATTATACCTATATGGTAAAATGCAGTGACGGAACATTATATACCGGCTGGACAACCAATCTGGAACATCGTGTGAAAGCACATAATGACGGCGAGGGTGCCAAATACACCCGCAGCCGCAGACCGGTGGAACTCGTGTATTACGAAGAATACGCAACCAAAGCCGAAGCCATGAAAAGGGAGTATTCAATCAAACAGCTTACAAGAAAACAGAAAGAGAAGCTGATAGAGAATAAAAATATGTGTACCATTCGATACATGAAGGAAAAGCAGTTATAATACATTTAACAAAACAACCGGGAAAGATGGATGCAATCCATCTGACTCGGGCAATATTATAAGTTATGAAATAGTCGTCTAGCTCTGCTAAAAGTCAGGACGGCTATTTTCTATGTGTATAATTCAGAATCGCGGTTATCAGGGGCTGTATGGAGGCTTAGGTGTAAAAGAAATCCATGAGCGAAAAGGATTGAAAAAGAGAGCATATTGTTGGGAAGAATTAAGCTAACCAAACTCACTTTGAAGTGGGGAAGAAAGGAAATATGATAAAAGAGAAAACGCAAAAGAGACATCATGGAATCTCTTTTGCGTTTCTCTTAAAGACAATTAATTATAAAACAAATGCATTTGTGTGCGGAGGGCTTGATGCAGATACCGGACTGACCGGAAGAAAGCTGATGGTGGATACATATGGCAGTATGGTTCCGCATGGCGGAGGTGCATTTTCGGGGAAGGACTGTTCAAAAGTAGACCGTTCTGCAGCATATATGGCAAGATATATTGCCAAAAATATGGTAGCTGCCGGACTTGCAAGCAGATGTCAGGTGTCTCTGGCTTACGCAATCGGAGTGGCAGAGCCGGTGATGATCGCAGTAGATACCTTTGGTACAGGAAAAGTGTGTGCAGATGATTGTCTGGCGAGAGCAATCCCACTGGTGTTTGGAGTGACACCTGTCCAGATCATGGAATCTCTCAGACTGAACCGTCCGATTTTCCGGCAGCCGGCAGTTTTTGGACACTTTGGAAGAAAGGAGTTTCCTTGGGAGCGAACTGATAAGGTACTGGCTCTTCAGGATACCATTCTGTAATGCCTTGGGTAACGGAAGAGGAGATTCAGGCAGCAAAGAACATGACTGCATATGAGTATCTACGAACGCATCAGGCACAGAGACTGCAAAAGACAAGAACCAGAAATGAATGGCAGTTGACGGACCACGACAGTTTTAAAATCAATGAACTGTCCAGCAAATGGCATTGGAAGTCCAGAGATATCGGCGGCGTGTCTGCACTGCGTTTCCTCATGGAAGTGGATGGGATGAAATTTACAGATGCCGTAAAGCTGTTGTGCGAAGAGAGTCCGTCTTTTTTTCCAACACAGTCAGTTGAAAAAGAAAAACCACCATTTAAGCTGCCGGAGAGATTCTTAAACTGCCGGAGAATCCGGGCCTATCTGAACCACCGTGGGGTTAGCGATGCGGTGATCACGTATTGTATCTCACAGGAAATCCTTTATGAAAGTGTTCCGTACCATAATGCTGTTTTTGTCGGGAAAGATGAATCGGGAAAAGCGAGATATCGCAGACGATGAGGAGACCAAATACACCGTCAGATATACGGACGGAGTGGATGAAGAAGTAATCTTTGCAGATCAGGTATACGGAAATCTTTTGTCGGGAGTCGATACACCTGCTTTCAAGGGAACACCGACAAGAGAAGGATATGTCTTCAAAGGCTGGAAGCCGGCTGTTGCTGAAAAAGTAACAGGAGATGTTACTTATGTAGCTGTTTGGGAAAAAGCTAAAGATAACAACGGAGATACAAAACCTGGAGATACAAAACCGGGTGATACGAAGCCGGGCAATACAAAGCCAGGAAATACCAAGCCGGGAAATACAAAGCCAAATACAACAACGAATAGCAGCACCAAGGCTGGAACGTCTGCCAGGAGTCCGAAGACCAGCGATACAGCAAATCTTGCTTTGTGGATGGCTCTGCTGGTTGTCAGTGGCGGCTCAATGGTTATAAATAAGAAGAAAAAGTACAATAGATAATCAGAAAAGAAGAACAGAGGGTTGTAATAAACCCCACAGACAGTAGAAAAGCCTCGCTTTTGGCGGTGCAACAAAGGGATTTTCGTAAAACGAGAATTTTTGAGTGACACCTTCAAAGAGTGTGGCAAGAAGAACACCCACGCAAGAGTAGAAATGCTCCTGTGTGGGTGTTTTTCTTGCCACAGATTAAGAATTTACGATCATCTTAAAAAATCATGATCAGTTTAAAATTTTACGATTACCTTAAAAATTTATGATTTTTATAAACTTGTAGCCGCATAGAAACCGTCGCGTACAGCTTCGCCTATTTTACCTAATTTATTGCTGTCTCCGACAACTCTCGTTTTGAGATGATATTTTGCTTTGACAGCATCTACTGTTGTAAGAACAGGTTTCATTCCGAATGCGGAAATGACTGTGTCGGCGAGAACTGTCTCTGTTGTTTTGTCCTGCTTTTCGACGGTCAGACCATTCTCTTCAATGGATACGACTTTTGTGTTAGTCATAAGTTCAACGCCGTTTTCAGCAAGTTTGGTAAACAATGTGATTTTATTAATAAAGAATACGTCTTTTCCACATTCCGGCAGCATCTCTACGACTGTTACTTTCTTGCCCATTTCAGAAGCGATTTCGAGTGCTCCGTCAAGACCGGAAGCTCCTCCGCCGCAGATTACGATCTTTTCACCTTTTATGAGGGAAGGATCTCGGTGTGCGTCTAAGATCGATATGACATTGTTTCCGTCAATTCCCGGAATAGGAGGAGTAACAGGAACGGCACCGCATCCGATAATGATGTTGTCGCATTCTTCAAGGATTGATTCATCGCCTGTTATTTCTGTATTTAGACGGACGTCTACGCCTAGTTTTTCTAACTGTACGGTGTACCATTTTGTGAGTTTTTTAATATTATTTTTAAATTTTGCAGTACAGATATCCCCCATAACTCCCCCGAGTTTTGAGTTTTTCTCGAACAGGGTCACTTTGTGCCCTTCTATTGCGGCAACTCTGGCTGCTTCCATTCCGCCCGGACCTCCGCCGATTACGACAACATTTTTCGGGGAGTCTGTCTTTTTGATCTCAAACCGAACTTCTTCCATTGCCTGTGGATTGATCGCACAGCTAAGTTTTGTATGTTTATTCCAAATGCGCCCGATACAATATTCGTTGCAGCGAAGGCAAGGTCTGACATCTTCGGGATGTCCTGTCATCAGTTTGTTAGGAAGATACGGATCGGCAATCAATGCACGTCCCATGTTTACAAAGTCAACATTTCCGCTTTCGATCAATTCAACTGCGGAATCAGGATTATGAGATCCGGCATTAATAAGCGGTACGCTGACAGCTTTTCTTGCTTCTGCGCATACATAAGACATACAGGATTCTCCTAAATAAGACGGAGGGAAGATATAATCCAAAGTCTCATAACATCCGGCGTCGATGTCAAAGGCATCTACGCCTGCAGCTTCTAAAACTTTTAAAAGTTTCATGCTGTCTTCCAACGTACGTCCGCCTTCAAATCTGTGATCAAGAGAAATTCGGAAGATGACAGGCATACTGTCACCGACTACGCTTTTGATCGCTTCTACGATTTCCTTCGGGAAGCGTGCACAATTTTCAGGAGAACCGCCGTATTCGTCTGTTCTTTTATTCCATACAGGAGACATAAACTGATCGATCAGATATCCGGCGTGTGCATGGATTTCGATAGCGTCAAACCCGGCATCGCTTGCAACGCCTGCGGCAAATTTGAATCCTTCCATCATCTGAGCGATTTCTTCTTTTGTCAGTGCGTGGCAGATTACGTCGGGATTGAATACAGACGGAAGCGCTGATGCAGAGATCGGAGGGTTTCCGAATGTATCAGGAAATGCGTTTCGTCCTGTACCAGGGCTGATCTGACAAACAATTTTAGCACCGTATCTGTGGCATCCGTCGCACACAGATGTCAGAGAAGGAAGGACTGTATATGTATCAAGATAACCTTCCATAGAACCTTGTGCGATCTGCTCGTTTAACATTTGACATCCCATATAAAGGATACCGGTTCCTCCTTTTGCTCTTTCAATGAAATAATCGATTTCCTGGGCGTCTTTTCTTCCGTTAGTAAATGCTGAGTTTGTTCCCATCGGAGACAGACCGATACGGTTTTTTACTTCCATGTTTCCGATTTTAAAAGGTGTAAATAAACTTTCATACCCCATAGTAGTTTTCTCCTTTTTAAAATGTTTTTTGTAAATATCTGTTTTTTTAACGGTGTAAGATCGAAAAATAATTAAATAGCTGTATATCCTCCGTCTACAGCAATGTTTTGTCCGTTTACGTATGAGGAAGCGGAAGAAGCAAGAAACAGAGCACAAGTATCCAATTCTCCTTCATTTCCATAACGCCCTACAGGGATTGCCCCTTTTGCATATGCTGTAAACCAGTCGGAGTCAAGAGTTTCTTTTGTAAGCGGAGTTATGAAATATCCCGGGCAGATAGAGTTCACCGTGATTCCTTCCTTGCCCCATTCTGCCGCAAGAGCTCTTGTCATATTGACAACGCCGCCTTTTGCAGCATGATAAGGAACACATGTTGCCGCCATATTTCCCACAAGACCGTACATAGAGGCAATATTGATAATACGTCCGTAGTGAGCTTTGATCATTTCTTTTGCATATTCACGAGCACAGATGAATGAACCAAAAAGATCGATTTTTAATTCGTTGTTGAATTGTTCGTCTGTGATATCTACTGCCGGAGCGACCGCACCTGTTCCTGCGTTATTGACTAATATATCTATCCGTCCGAATCTTTCCATAGTGGCTGCCACTGCTGCTTTTACTTTCTCGGTATCCGTAATGTCGCATGTATACGGAAGAACCTCTACACCAAATTCTGCTTCGATGGCTGCTGCATTTTCTTCAAGCAGATTTTGACGTCTTGCGATCAATACAAGATTTGCTCCCTGACTTGCGAATGCCTTTGCCATCTGAACGCCTAATCCTGTAGATGCGCCTGTCACCACAGCTGTTTGTCCTGTTAAATCAAAGTAATTTTTCATTTTGTCCTCCTTATTCATTTCCAATGACATTTCTTTCGTGTCTGTTTTATAGCTTGATTGTATAGTTTTTTAACAATCTTTTCATCAGATCCTTGCCTGAAATTGCAGAGTGGTTTTTGTGCAAATGCACAATAATATAAAAAATAATCTCAAATTTCGAGGCTTTTTAACTGATTTTGCAGTATAATATGCTTGTTCGTATAAGGAAACCGTAAACTTGACGGATTGAGATAATGGGATATCCGGTTTTAACGTACATTTATAATGACGATACATTTTGACAGGGAGTAAGACATCATGGAAAAGAAAATTGATTTTTTGGCATTGTATCAGAGATTATTTCAGACACTTTCACACGGAAAGATGCAAGAATTAATGGATGTATCTTATGAGGTCACGGGAGTTCCGATCCTTGCCGTAGATATTGCATACAATCTTCTCGGAGCTGTTCCGAAAAATAAAACAGGTGACTATTACTGGGATTATCTTGTAGAGCATAAAAGATATGATATGGACATGACCGTGCAGTTATATACTGATGGAATTATGCAGTCGGTAAATGAAAAGGAAGCACCTTATATAGTTGACTGGGGAGCGGCGACAGAAGAATTTCCGAAGATTTTAGGGGTTATAAAGATTAACAATATCGTAGAAGGTTATGTTGTCATGCAATGTAAAAAGGGGGAGATCACGGAGGAACGGATGAAGGCGATGAGCATTATCCAGGAAGCGTGCAGTCTTATGTTAAAGGGGAAAACTTCGGAAAACAGCATGGAATCGGTTTATCTTAAAACATTTATCAATGAATTGTTTAACGGTAGGATCGTATCGGAGAAACAGTTAGACTTGTGGCGGAAGAACTGTCGTTTCTTTCCGAAACCTCCTTACCGCATTATTACAGTAAATACGAATTCATCTTCTGAGAAGAACGTGCTGTCTTACATCAGTAAATATTTTCAAAACTTATTTTCCGACCAGATGCTTTTGATCCAAGATCGTGTGCTTTATATATTACAGTATAGTCTTCTTCCGAAAATGACGCAGATGGCTTCTAATGAATTATATATTTTTTTGTGCAAATTTAACGCTCACTGTGGTGTCAGCAACTCGTTTGAAAATCTGCTTGATATCGGAGATTATAAAATACAGGCGGCAGACGCTATGTGTATCGGAAAAAGACTAGACGTGCATAGCCGAATCCATTTTTATAAAGATTATTATCTTCCGGCTATTTTGATGCCGCGGATAAATGAAATGCCGCGAAATAATTACATATCTCCGGTTATCGAAAAACTCAGGGAATATGATAAAAAGCATTCAACGGATTTTCTGGATACATTGAAAGTATATATCCGAAATTTATGTAGTACGTCTGACAGTGCGGCTCAACTGCATATCCATCGTAATTCATTTTTATATCGAATCAATAAAATTGAAGAGATTACCGGCGTCGATCTGCGGGAATATCATATGTTTATACATCTTGCGATCAATATTTACATAGAGGAGATATAGAGAAAAATATTCGCCCTATTTTTCACAGGGGCGATAGACATCGAATATAAAAGCAGCTATAATTTTTACAGCGATGGGAACAGATTTTCTAAAAATAACCATAAAAATGACCATGCGATGGTAAGAATATTGGTAAGTGCTGCAAATTCTTTTGATTCCTTTATACCTGCATTTTGCCATTCATCTGAATACCCTTTTGCTTTATATGTAGCAACCGCACGTTCCATTGCTTTCTCCGGATCAGCAATTTCTTCCAATCTTTCTGCACCAACTTTTGCCAGCAATGTTTTAAATGGCTCAGCTTTTGGTGAAGGAATTGACTGAATGATTCTAAGAATTCCTTCTGTGTTGGCAGCCTGTGTTTTTCGCATCTTCCCATCAGGTGCTAACATTTGAAGTGGGGTACAAATTGTACCCCACTTGGATTTAAGTGCTTTGTCACGGGCACGCATCTTCTTGATATATTGTTTGGGGTCAGAACTATCAGTCAGTACCTGTACGACATCAACAACCGAAAGATACCATTCTTCTTCGCCGGAGTGCCAAACTTTTCGGATACTGTGGTCATTAAAAAATTCCAAATCTTCATCCACCATGTTTTTTTGTCTATGGAAATGGCATTTGTTTTTCCTTCTTTGTCATCATATATATATATATATATATACTATCATTATGTTCCTCCCTTGATATTTCTATGTTGTTTATTCTTCATCCTTTTTCGCCCGACACATATATACATTATGTTGATTTTTACATTGCGGAGAACAGAACTGCACATTGGAGCGGCTGGCTACAAATATCTTTCCACAGTGCTTGCACAGTTTCAGCGTAGAGTTTTCATCCGTTATCATAAAGGAAAACATCATCTGAATGGCGAGCATCAAGGAATGGAAATCCCAGACAATGGTGGGTTTATCCAAAAGTTCTATGTGGTAAGTCGGTGCAATGCCGCCAAAACATTCCATTCCTTTTCGGTACACATTCCGTTCTGCTTCCTCCAATGCATCATAATCCTGATAATACAGAAAGCTGGTAACAAAGGTAAAAGCCCAGTCAGAGAATACCGTGGTAATCCATTCATAAGGTTCGCCATATTCCTTTTGAAAGCTCATAAGCACTGTTTGTGGCTTATCTTGTAAAGTCATAATTACCGCAAACATTTCCCGGTTATCTGTATTCCACATAGATTCCTGACCTTTTTTTACAAAAGAGATCTTGTCAAAAGGAAAGAAGTAGGCGAGGTAATCTTCCGTAGAAAGCGTTTCTTGTTTGATGAAATGATTCTTGGGAAGATACACCGCATCATAGGTGATAAATTCCGATGTGGTTGGAAGTGCGGTCATCAGTCCCAGAAGACCAAAACAAGGACAGTCAAATATCACATCTAAAAATTCGCCCTTCATCATTTGCTGCTATTCTTGCAATGGCAGCTTTTCGCAGATCTCTTTTTAATATCAGCCGTTCGGCAACCTCAGGTTCTGCCTGTTCCAGTAAATCCTCTTCCGGGATGACAGCATATTCTTTAGTTTCCTCTTCCAGTGCAATCGTCCATTTATAATGTTCTTCTTTTTCTATCGTATCATCTGATCCCGGATTATCCGAATCATCAAAAAAAAATCTTCTCTGTGCTCCATATAAAAATCCTTTTTCAAAAAATCTTTTCAAAACAGTTCCGTTTTGCATCGGAATTTTCTCCTTTAGGTGAAGAAGTAATTGCTTTAGACAAAATAGATTACTCAAATTCGAGAAAGGAGAAAACGAAAATGAAAAAAGGAATGATTCACATTTCCATTCGTGCCCCAACTGTTATGTATTTATTATAACAAACAAGCGTTCGATTATCAATTATTTATTGAAGGAACAAACTGCGGAAACTCAAGCAACATTATATTTACTCCTGAGGATAAGAGTGGTATAATTATCTGTAAGGCTGTCCAAAGAAGAGAAGGACAGCAGAATGAGAGAACCATCGCAGTATGAGAGGTACGGCGTCTGGCAGACAATTTTTTGAAGGAGTTTTAATGGTATGGAACTGACAACAATTCGTGAGTTATTTAAGAACAGAGAAGAATATCTGGACAAGCAGGTGACAGTTGGGGGCTGGATCCGAAGTATTCGTGATTCTAAGACATTTGGATTTATCGTGTTAAATGATGGATCTTATTTTGAGACGCTTCAGGTAGTATATCACGATAAGATGGAGAATTTTGCAGAGATCTCCAAATTAAATGTAGGTGCAGCAGTAGTCGTAAAGGGAACGCTCGTAGCGACACCGCAGGCAAAGCAGCCGTTCGAGATCCAGGCAGATGAAGTTGTAGTGGAGGGTGCAAGTGCCCCGGATTATCCGCTTCAGAAGAAGCGTCATAGTTTTGAGTATCTGAGAACGATCTCCCATCTGCGTCCGCGAACGAATACATTTCAGGCTGTATTCAGAGTCCGCTCACTCGCAGCGTATGCGATCCATAAGTTTTTCCAGGAGAGAGGCTTTGTATATGTGCATACTCCGCTGATCACAGGAAGTGACTGTGAAGGTGCGGGAGAGATGTTCCGTGTGACCACGATGGATATGGAGAATCTTCCGAAGAATGAAGATGGAACAGTAGACTATACACAGGATTTCTTTGGAAAAGAGACAAGCCTTACTGTAAGTGGACAGCTCAATGGCGAGACTTATGCACAGGCATTCCGCAGCATCTATACATTTGGACCGACATTCCGTGCCGAAAATTCCAATACGACAAGACATGCGGCTGAGTTCTGGATGATCGAGCCGGAGATTGCATTTGCAGATCTGGAAGATGATATGGAGCTGGCAGAGGCCATGCTGAAATATGTCATCAACTATGTGCTTGAGAATGCACCGGAAGAGATGAACTTCTTTAATTCCTTTGTAGATAAAGGACTTTTGGACAGACTTCATAATGTAGTAAATTCTGACTTTGCACGTGTGACTTATACAGAAGCAATCGAGATTCTTGAGAAAAATAATGACAAGTTTGACTATAAGGTTTCATGGGGATGCGATCTTCAGACAGAGCATGAGCGTTATCTGACGGAAGAGATTTATAAGAAGCCGGTCTTTGTAACGGATTATCCGAAGGAGATTAAAGCGTTCTATATGAAACTGAATGGGGACGGAAAGACAGTTGCCGCTGTTGACTGTCTTGTTCCGGGAATCGGTGAGATCATTGGAGGAAGTCAGAGAGAGGATGACTATGAAAAGCTTCTTGCAAGAATGCAGGAGCTGGGTCTGAAAGAGGAAGATTATGGTTTCTACCTTGATCTCAGAAAATATGGTTCTACAAGACATGCAGGGTTCGGACTTGGATTTGAGCGTTGCGTAATGTATCTGACAGGAATGTCGAATATCCGTGACGTGATCCCGTTCCCGAGAACTGTAAATAACTGTGAACTGTAATAGAATGGATCCTTTTGAGCTTATAAATAAATAGATGTCGGGGTCAAAAGCCCCCGACTTTGATGCCTACGGATTGTTTCATGCTACGCACTCCCACAATCCTACCCGCTATTCGCATATCATGGTGCTTACGCCCCACTTTTATGCTCATATCGGGGCGGGTCTCAAGGTCATTCTACCACCAGTGTGCAAGCACACGTGGTTTCAGACCTTTTGCCCCTGGCATCATACTAATATCTTGCGGAAAGTGCAAAAAAGGCGGCAAAATGAAGAGAAAAGCAGGGAAAATGTAAGAAAAAAAGCAGGGAAATAGGGCAAAAAACGATACTTTATAAATTATTTATTGATTTATGGAAAGCCTGTATTTATAATGGAAGTTAGTTGATTTTAGGAGGAAAATGATGGATAACCAGAATAATAAGAACAAAGGTCCGAACAATAACCGGCAGGGATGGGGTATCATTTTATTTACCACGTTACTGATCACCTTTATTGTTATGGGCCTCTTTTCTCTTATGCGGGGAGGAACCCCGGAAGAGATCAGTTATGATAAATTCCTGAAGCTTGTAGACAATAAAAAGGTAGAGTCAGTGACGTTTACAAATTCCAGGATTAATATTGTACTTACGGATTCGGCAAGAAAGGAAAAGCTGAAGGGAACTTTAAAAGAAGTAAAGGATGAGAGTAAAAAAAGCAGTTCATCCAAAGAGTCCACGGAGAAAAGCGGTACTTCTGATTCTTCAAAGGACAGCAGTAGCTCAGCCGGGGAAAATGGAACCTATGATCTGATCAGTCAGCTCCAGGAGCAGATGCAGGACTCCGGAGATACGGAAGAGAAGGATCCTGATTATTATACCGGTCTTGTGAATGATGAAACACTTGTAGAGAAGCTGAAAAAGGGTGGAGTGCAGTTTAAGGCAGAAGTGCCGGATACGGCAGGTTCTCTGATCACGGAGCTGGTCATCACAGTTGTGCCAATCATTCTGATGGTATTGTTGTTCGCATTTTTTATGAAGCGGATGACCAAAGGCGGCGGTATGATGGGCATCGGAAAGAGCAATGCCAAGATGTATATGGAGAAGCAGACCGGAGTCACATTCCAGAATGTTGCCGGACAGGATGAAGCGAAGGAATCCTTGCAGGAAGTTGTTGATTTCCTTCATAATCCTGAGAAATACAGTGGGATCGGAGCGAAGCTGCCAAAGGGTGCATTGCTCGTCGGACCTCCTGGAACAGGTAAAACCCTGCTTGCCAAGGCAGTAGCCGGAGAAGCGGGCGTCCCGTTCTTCTCGTTGTCCGGTTCGGCTTTTGTAGAGATGTATGTAGGTGTAGGAGCTTCCCGTGTGCGTGATCTGTTCAAGCAGGCACAGCAGATGGCTCCATGTATTGTATTTATTGATGAGATTGATGCCATTGGAAAGACCCGTGATACAGCCATGGGTGGAAATGATGAGAGAGAGCAGACACTGAACCAGCTTCTTGCAGAGATGGATGGATTTGATACGAACAAAGGACTCCTTGTCCTTGCGGCTACAAACCGCCCGGAAGTGCTTGATCCAGCCCTGCTTCGTCCGGGACGGTTTGACCGCCGGATTATTGTAGATAAGCCGGATCTGAAGGGACGTGTGGATGTATTAAAAGTCCATGCAAAAGATGTCAAGATGGATGAAAGTGTGAACCTGGAAGAAATTGCACTGGCGACATCCGGTGCGGTAGGATCGGATCTCGCCAATATGATCAATGAGGCTGCGATCAATGCGGTAAAGAATGGCAGACAGGTCGTCAGTCAGAAAGATCTTTTTGAGGCAGTGGAAGTGGTACTGGTCGGTAAAGAGAAGAAAGATCGGATCATGAGTGCGGAAGAGCGGAGAATTGTTTCCTATCATGAGGTCGGACATGCACTGGTCACAGCACTTCAGAAAAATACGGAGCCTGTCCAGAAGATTACCATTGTGCCAAGAACAATGGGGGCCTTGGGGTATGTTATGCAGACACCGGAGGAAGAAAAATTCCTGAATACGAAGAAAGAGCTGGAAGCGATGATCGTAGTTGCACTTGGCGGTCGTGCCGCTGAAGAGATCGTCTTTGATACAGTGACGACCGGGGCATCCAACGATATCGAGCAGGCGACTAAGATTGCAAGAGCAATGATTACCCAGTATGGAATGTCTGACCGGTTCGGACTGATGGGACTGGAATCAATACAGAACCGTTATCTGGATGGAAGACCGGTGTTAAACTGCGGTGAGGCAACTGCAAGTCAGATTGATGAAGAAGTGATGCGGATGCTTAAGAGTTCTTATGAAGAGGCAAAACGTCTTCTGTCTGAAAACCGGGATGCACTGGATCGGATTGCTGCATTCCTGATTGAAAAAGAAACGATCACCGGAAAAGAATTTATGAAGATTTTCCGTGAAGTGAAGGGAATCCCGGAGCCGGTGGAGGGAGAAGACGGAAAAGAGCAGGCTGAATCCGGCAGGATCAATATGAAAGAAGTATAAAAAGGATCATAAAGCAGACGATAAGAGTTATGGAAGAAATTCATTTTAATATTCAGGAAGAATTAAAGAAACTCCCGGGAAGACCGGGAGTTTATATTATGCATGATGAAAAAGATCATATTATTTACGTGGGAAAAGCGATCAGTCTGAAAAATCGTGTGCGGCAGTATTTTCAGAGCAGTTATAATAAAAGTGTCAAGATCCAGCAGATGGTGACGCATATCCGCAGATTTGAATATATTGTGACGGATTCAGAACTGGAGGCACTGGTCCTGGAATGCAATCTGATCAAAGAACACAGACCCAAGTATAATACGATGCTGATGGATGATAAAGCGTATCCATTTATTAAAGTAACGACAGGAGAGACATTTCCACGGGTGCTGCTGGCAAGGAAAATGGTGAAAGACAGGGCAAGATATTTTGGACCTTATACAAGTTCCCAGGCGGTGCGGGATACGATTGACCTGATCCATAAACTGTATCACGTCAGGAGCTGCAACCGGAATCTTCCGAGAGATACAGGAAAAGAACGTCCCTGCCTGAATTATCATATTCACCAGTGCGATGCACCGTGTCAGGGATATATTTCCAAAGACGAGTACCGGAAATCCATTGATGAGGTGATCCGTTTCCTGAACGGAAATTTTGACGGAATACTGAAAGAGCTGGAAGAAAAGATGCAGGCAGCGTCTGAGGCACTGGAGTTTGAAAAAGCAATCGAATACAGAGAACTTCTGAACAGTGTTAAAAAGGTGGCACAAAAGCAGAAGATCACGGATTCAAGCGGAGAGGACCGGGATGTGCTGGCAGTAGCGTGCCAGGAGGACGATGCGGTTGTACAGGTGTTTTTTATCCGTGGAGGAAGACTGATCGGACGGGATCATTTCTATCTGCGTATTTCAAAAGGAGAGACAAAGGCGGAGATACTGGACAGTTTCATCAAGCAGTATTATGCGGGTACTCCTTTTATTCCGGGAGAACTGATGCTCCAGGAAGAACTGGAAGAACAGGCGTTACTGGAGGAATGGCTGAGTACAAAGCGGGGACAGAAAGTCACGATCAGAATCCCGAAGAAAGGGACAAAAGAAAAATTAGTAGAACTGGCAGGAGAAAATGCACAGCTTGTACTGAACAAGGATAAAGAACGGTTGAAAAGAGAAGAAGGCCGTACAATCGGTGCAGTGAAAGAAATTGCCGCCCTGCTTGGAATGGAACGGATCGTGAGAATGGAGGCCTATGATATTTCCAATACCAACGGATTTGAATCGGTTGGTTCTATGATCGTGTATGAGAATGGAAAGCCAAAACGGAATGATTATAGAAAGTTTAAGATCAAAAGTGTAAAAGGGCCGAATGATTATGCGAGTATGCGGGAAGTCCTTACAAGAAGATTTCAGCATGGACTGAAAGAAAAAGAAGAACTGAGGAAAAAAGGAGAAGATTCTCAGCTTGGCAGTTTTACTGCTTTCCCGGATCTGATCCTGATGGATGGAGGCAGAGGGCAGGTTAATATTGCTCTTCAGGTGCTGGATGAACTGCATTTAAATATTGCAGTCTGCGGAATGGTGAAGGATGACCATCACCGGACAAGAGGACTCTACTACAATAATATAGAAATCCCCATTGACCGGGATTCAGAGGCATTCCGCCTGATAACGCGGATTCAGGATGAGGCACATCGGTTTGCAATCGAATATCATCGGCAGCTTCGCGGGAAAGGACAGGTTCATTCTGTGCTGGATGATATTCCGGGGATCGGATCAGCCAGAAGAAAAGCCCTGATGCGGCACTTTCTAAGCCTGGATGCGATCCGGGATGCGAGTGTGGAAGAACTGGCAAAAATCCCGTCAATGAATCAAAAAGCAGCAGAATCAGTCTATGAGTTTTTACATTAATATGGTATAATAGACCAGTACGCAAGTATAAGGAAGGAGAAACGTTATGGATGGTGTAAGATTAACTGAGATTGTAGAAAAGATGAATCTGAAAAATCTCACTCCCGGAGTGGATATTACCGAGCGTAAGGTTCATGTACCGGATGTCAACAGACCGGCTTTGCAACTGACCGGCTTTTTTGATCATTTTGATCTGAATCGTGTTCAGATTATTGGAAATGTAGAGTGTGCCTATCTTGAGACACTTACGAGAGAGAGAAAAGATGAAATCTATGAAAAGCTTCTGGCACATAAAGTACCGTGTATTGTATTCAGTAATGATCTTCAGCCGGAATCTGAGTTTATAGAGACCGCAGAAAAGAATGATATTCCTGTGTTCGGAACCTGCAAAAAGACTTCCTCTTTTATGGGTGAGCTGATCCGCTGGCTGAATGTGAAGCTTGCTCCATGCATTTCAATTCACGGAGTACTTGTGGATGTATATGGTGTAGGCGTCCTGATCATGGGTGAGAGTGGGATCGGTAAAAGCGAGGCCGCTTTGGAACTGATTAAGAGAGGTCATCGTCTGGTGACAGATGATGTAGTTGAGATCCGCAAGGTCAGTGATGAGACACTGGTGGGTTCTGCACCGGATATTACAAGACATTTCATCGAACTTCGGGGAATCGGTATCGTAGATGTTAAGTCAATGTTTGGTGTGCAGAGTGTCAGAGAGACGCAGAATATCGATCTGGTGATCACGTTGGAAGACTGGAGCAGAGAGAAAGAGTATGACCGGCTCGGACTGGAAGAAGAGTATACAGAGTTCCTTGGCAACAAGGTAGTATGCCACAATATTCCGATTCGTCCGGGAAGAAATCTTGCGATCATCGTAGAGTCAGCAGCAGTAAACCACAGGCAGAAGCAGATGGGGTATAATGCCGCACAGGAACTCTATAAGCGTGTGCAGGAGAATCTTGCAAAAAAGAGACGATAGAAAGCAGGGGGCAGAGAATCCTCCGAAGAATAAAAATTTGAAAAAGGATTGGAGAAGAAGGATGAAGTATTGTTTTGGCGTAGATATCGGTGGTACGACAGTAAAGATGGGGTTATTTGCTGAGAATGGTGATATCAGAGATAAATGGGAAATTGTGACAAAGACAGAAGATGAAGGAAAAGCGATCCTTCCTGATGTTGCAGCAGCGATCAGCGGGAAGATGGAAGAGCATCATCTGACGAAAGAAGATATCAAGGGAATCGGAGTCGGAGTTCCTGCACCGGTTACCGCAGAAGGTGTGGTAAATGGAAGTGCCAATCTTGGATGGAAATATAAAGAAGCAAAAAAAGAACTGGAAGAGCTGACCGGAATGAAGGCCACATTTGGAAATGATGCGAATGTGGCAGCACTTGGTGAAATGTGGAAGGGCGGCGGAGCCGGATGCAAGAATCTGGTAATGGTGACGCTTGGAACAGGTGTCGGCGGTGGTGTGATCGTTGGCGGAAAAATCGTAGTCGGACAGTTCGGAGCCGGTGGAGAGATCGGTCATATGTGTGTGAATTACCATGAGACAAAGCAGTGTGGATGTGGAAGTTATGGATGCCTGGAACAGTATGCATCTGCAACGGGAATTGTCCGTCTTGCAACAGAGAAGCTGGAGTCAGAGACAAGATCAACACTTCTGAAAAAGGAAGAGCTTTCTGCAAAGGCAGTATTTGATGCTGTAAAAGAGGGGGATGAAGTTGCTACAGAGATCGCTACAGAGATGGGCGAGTATTTAGGACATGCACTTGCAAATATCGCAGCAGTGCTTGATCCGGCAATCTTTGTAATTGGCGGGGGAGTTTCCAAGGCAGGAGATGTACTGCTTCCATTTATTGAAAAGCCGTTTAAAGACAGAGCGTTCTTTGCAAGCCAGAATGTAAAATTTGCACTTGCTACATTGGGAAATGATGCAGGAATTTGCGGTGCGGCAAAGATGGTTCTGGGAGATTAAGGGCAGATAGCCGATGCATAATGATATCAAATAAATGAGAAATGAGCCGGAGTTTATGTCTATACGACTAAACTCTGGCTCATTGATTTTTGTCAGAATTACGAATTACGGTGCGGGCTGAACATCCGGTTCAGACGGAGTGGGAACAGTTCCACTGTTATCACCGTTCGTTCCGGAAGGATCATCACCATTTGCAGAGTTATTCGGATCATCAGAATTATCAGGATCTTCAACAGAAGGATCATCATTGGAAGGTTCCGGTGCAACATAATGACCGGAACAACTCTGGGTTGGAGCATTATCTTTTGCAAAATACTCTGTCAGAGAAGGACAACTGCCGGTAGCGAGAAGTCCGGTTCTGGTACA
>ENA-OUQN01000570-OUQN01000570.1-human-gut-metagenome-genome-assembly--contig:-NODE-570-length-28910-cov-4.211471_pt1 | contig 28910 bp, 24 predicted proteins | sample MGYA00237950_ERZ548832 | MGnify/ENA primary metagenome ERZ548832 (study PRJEB26490, sample SAMN05194703) | human gut metagenome | biome: terrestrial biome; feature: human-associated habitat; material... | reverse complement strand
GAAACGACCTTGAAAAAATTACTCAAAACGCCGCAAATATGCACGAAGAAATGAAGGAAATTCATAAATAACACCACTAAAGAGCCGACAATAAAATCGGTTCTTTTTTCTTGATATTATATACTGTTTTATGCTATAATATAATCAATCAAACGAAAGGATATTTAAAATGCTGACAGATTTTCATACACATATTTTTCCAGACAAAATAGCGGACAAAACGATAAAATTACTTGAATCGAACATCAAAGAAGAATACAGGCCACACAAAGCCGAACTACGCGGTACACTTGACGCACTCAAGCAGTCAATGCGTGAAAACAACGTTGACATATCGCTTGTACTTCCGATTGCCACGAACGTAAAGCAATCAACAACAATAAATAACTTCGCCGCATCAATAAACGGTATTGACGGTATTTATTCACTCGGCAGTCTGCACCCTATGCAATCGGATTGGGAAAGTGTTTTGTATGACATCAAAGAAAAAGGGCTTAAAGGTATCAAGCTACACCCCGAATATCAGCAATTTTACATCGACAGCAAAGAATCAATACAAATTCTGAAAAAAAGTGAGGAACTCGACCTTATAACCGTACTTCATTCGGGCAAAGATATAGGTATCGATCCGCCTGTTCACTGTACTCCCGAAAGGCTTTCTCACGTTCTTGACTACGTTAAAGGCGACAAAATCGTTGCCGCACATTTGGGCGGCTGGAAGTTATGGGACGATGTCGAAAAATACCTTGTCGGCACACCGATATATTTCGACACAGCCTTTACGCTTAACTTTATCACAGATGAACAGCTTTTACGCATAATCAAAAATCACGGCAGTGAAAAAATACTTCACGCGACAGATTCACCTTGGGAAAAGCAAGGTCAAATGGCAAAACATTTATCTGCCTTACCTCTTTCAGAGGAAGATTGTAACAATATTTTTTACAAAAATGCGAAAAAACTTCTGAAAATAGGTTGAGTTAAAACGAATAATACGATATAATAATAGTATATGGCTATAAGCATTTTGCGTATAGTCCGATTTTGTTAATTTAGGAGCAGAAATATGTTCAATAATGATATAAGTATAGACTTAGGCACTGCGACGGTGCTTGTCTATATCAAAAACAAGGGCATTGTACTGCGTGAGCCGACCGTTATCGCGGTAAACACCAAAACAAACGAAGTTTGTGCCGTAGGCAAAGACGCACTCGCAATGCTCGGAAGAACTCCGCCGCATATACAGGCCGTTCGTCCGCTTATTGACGGTGTAATTTCAAATCTTACGCTTACACAGGAAATGATTAAACATTTCTTTTCAAAAATATTTTCACGAACAATCGGTCACCCACGCATAATGATGTGCGTTCCGAGCGGTGTTACGGACGTTGAACAAAGAGCCGTAATTGAGGCGGCAAGAGATGTCGGTGCAAAAGATATTTACATTATCGAAGAACCTGTTGCGGCAGCACTCGGTGCAGGGTTTGATATTTCACGTCCGCACGGTACTATGGTTGTGGACATAGGCGGAGGTACAACCGACATTGCAGTATTATCGCTTGGCGGTATCGTTGTCAGCCGTTCGCTGAAAATCGCCGGTGACGAATTTAACGAGGCGATTATTCGTTATATGCGCAAAGAAATGGGTATGATTATCGGTCCGCGAACAGCCGAAAGAATTAAAATGGAAATCGGCGGTGTTATACCGCGTTCAAATGAGCTGTTATGCAAAGCAAAAGGTATCAGCGTACTTTCGGGGCTTCCGAAAGAAGTAACTATTTCTTCAAACGACCTATACCCCGCATTTGATGATTTTGTTTATAATATGACTGAGAGAATTAAGGAAGTGCTTGAAGAAACACCTCCCGAACTTCACGGTGACATTATACAAGACGGAATAATAATGACAGGCGGCGGTTCTTTGATTTACGGTTTGGACAAGCGTATTTCGGACGACATCGGCGTCAAAGTGGTGCTTGCACCGGATATAATCGACTGCGTTGCAAAAGGTGCGGGAATTGCACTTGACAATATCGACACAGTTACCGAGCCGACTCATATATTCCACAAAAAAGCATACATCAGAGATTAAAAAAGAGAGGATATATTAATTATGAAAAACGAACCAATCACACTAACAAACGTAGAAATCCAAAAAATTCTTCCGCACCGTTATCCGTTTTTGCTTATAGACAAAATTGTTGATTTTGAAGAAGGCAAAAGCATAACAGGTATCAAAAACGTAACGGCAAACGAACCTCAATTTACAGGTCACTTCCCGGGTAACCCAATTATGCCGGGCGTACTTATTACAGAGGCACTTGCACAAGTCGGTGCTGTAATGCTTTTGTCAATGCCCGAAAACAGAGGTAAACTCGGTGTATTCACAGGTATCAACAATTTCAAATTCCGCCGTCAGGTAGTTCCGGGCGATACATTGGAGCTTCACGCTGATTTGGTTACTTACCGTCACGGAATGGGTAAAGCAAACGTAAAAGCAACAGTAGGCGGTCAAGTTGCGGCAGCAGGCGAAATCAGCTTTGCGGTTGTTGACAACATTGCAAACGAGGACTGATGATAAAAGACGATGAATGTTTGGACGATTTGCAAAACGGTCTTTTCATAATCCAAAAGAAAAACGGTTTCAAGTTTGGTATTGACGCTGTTTTATTATCCGATTTTGCAAAGGAAACAAGGTCTAAAAAAACACTTGATTTATGCACAGGTACAGGTATTGTACCCTTGCTTTTATCCGCAAAAACAAACACACCGAAAATTTTCGGTCTTGAAATACAGGAAGAGATTGCACAAATGGCACAGCGCAGTGTGGAACATAACAAGCTTGAAGATCGTATTTCCATAGAATGCGGCGATTTAAAAACCGCCGTTTCTATATACGGTCGTGACAGTTTTGACAAAATAACCTGCAATCCGCCGTATATGAAGTGCGGCAGCGGTAATCAAAATGATATTGACACAAAATCAATTTCACGTCACGAGGTTATGTGTACTGTTGATGACGTTATAAACGTCAGTGCAAAACTGCTTATTCCGAAAGGCAGATTTTTTATGATTCACAGACCTAACAGACTTGTAGACATTATGTGTGCCATGCGTAAATACAAAATAGAGCCGAAGCGTATGCGTTTCGTCCATCCGTCATATGATAAAGTACCGAATATGGTATTAATCGAGGGTATGCGTGACGGCGGTGAGGAATTAAAGCTTTTGCCGCCGCTTTATGTGTATAATCAAGACGGTACTTATTCCGATGAAATTCACAAGATTTACGGAAATTAACAAATAAAACGAAAGAAGTGATAAATGTGTTAGAGTACGATGAGTACAGACTAAAGCTGCAAGGCTTTGAAGACAGCATAAACGATTTGAGGGATTCACTTTGACATCGCAGGTGCGGAAAGTGAAATAACAAAACTTGAAGAACAAAGCGCCCAGCCGGGATTTTGGGACGATATGGATAATTCACAGAAAGTTCTTCAAAAAACAAAGCAATTAAAAGACAAGGTTGAGGCGTTTAACAACCTTGTTTCAAAATGGGAAGATACACTTGTTTTAATCGACCTTGCAAACGAGGAAAACGACGAAAGTATGTTACCCGATGTTGTTTCGGCAACTGAAGAAATCGAGGCGGATATTGACAAAATGACGCTTGAAACCCTTTTGAGCGGTCATTACGACAAAAACAACGCAATTATGACGTTCCACGCAGGTGCAGGCGGTACAGAGGCACAGGATTGGTGCGAAATGCTTATCCGTATGTATCAAATGTGGGCGCAGAAAAACGGCTATACCGCAACTGTTCTCGATTCGCTTCCGGGTGATGAGGCAGGTATTAAAAGCTGTACAATAGAAATCGACGGTCTTAATGCTTACGGCTATCTTAAAGGCGAAATGGGTATTCACCGTCTTGTAAGAGTATCGCCTTTTGACTCATCGGGCAGGCGTCACACCTCATTTGCTTCTGTTGAGGTTATGCCGGAAATTGATGATGACGTTGATGTTGAAATCCGTGATGAAGATATCAAGATGGACGTTTACAGGGCGTCGGGTGCAGGCGGTCAGAAGGTTAATAAAACTTCTTCTGCCGTTCGCCTTACTCATATACCTACGGGCATTGTTGTATCGTGCCAGATTGAGCGAAGCCAACACCAAAACCGTGAGGTTGCGATGCGTATGCTTAAATCAAAACTTGTTGAAATCAAGGAAAGAGAAAACCTTGAAAGAATTGAAGATATTAAGGGCGACCAAAAGGAAATCGCTTGGGGAAGTCAAATCCGTTCCTACGTTTTTATGCCGTATACAATGGTTAAGGACCACAGAACGAATTTTGAAATGGGCAATATTACCGCTGTTATGGACGGCGACCTCGACGGTTTCATTAACGCTTACTTGAAAATGAAATCTGTTGAGGGAGTTGAATAATTTGGAGGCAATACTTGATATAGCTGCATTTTCGGGTTTTACAATCAGGCTTGCGCTTGCCATAGTTTTAGGTTTTGTTGTCGGCTTTGAGCGCCAATGGACAAAGCATCAGGCAGGAATACTGACTAATGTTATTGTGTGCGTAGGTGCTTATGCTTATACTGCGTTTTCATGTATAGAGCTTGGAAATAATATTGATGTTACCCGTGTTGCGGCTCAGGTTGTAAGCGGTATCGGCTTCCTTGGCGCAGGTCTTATTATTCGTGACGGCACAAAAATCAGCGGTCTTTCAACTGCTGCAACTATTTGGACAACTGCGGCTATCGGCATTTTGTGTACGCTTGATAATATTTATTATGCAGTGATTGTTGCTGCTGCAATAGTTATTGTTCATCTTGTTTTGCACCCGTTTTCAGATTATATCAACAAAAAGAGCCACTACAATAAGGACAGGCGAGACAGAGAAGAAACTATGTATAAAATTTCAATTTTATGCAAGGAAAGCTCAGAAATCGATATCCGTTCTCATTTGATTAAAACCATAAGAGAAAAAAATGACGTTCTTTTACATAATCTTGAAAGCAACGACGAGATAAACGGCGACGTCAAGATTAAGGCTTATATAACAACGGCAAAGAAAAATAATGATGTTGTTGAAAGTATAATTGTTCATATCGGCAAGGACGAAGGAATCATTTCTGCCGGTTGGAAAATTACCGAGTAATACCAAACATAATAATAACCTCCCGGCTAAAAATAATGGCGGGAGGTTTTTTTATGAAAAAAATCATATTAACATTAAGTCTTGTGATTTGTGCGCTTTTGGTAATTTGGGGCTGCACAAAATCATCAAATAATAACGAAACGACAACTCAAACAAAAACGTCGACCTCAAATGCAACAACCGCAAAAGCCGAAACAACAGATAACGACACTACAAATGTTGCCGACACATCTGTTCAGGCAGATGATATGGGCGTTGACGGCTTAAGTACGGAAAAGGTTGTATGGGGCCCCGGCAGGGCAGAAAATCATCAGCAGCCGACTGACCCCGTAATGCTCAACTCTCAATACAAAAATCTCGGCGCACGCTTTATTCTTGATGATAAAAAATCAATTTGCCTAACCTTTGACGAGGGGTATGAAAACGGCTTCACTCCTGCAATTTTGGATACGCTTAAGGAGAAAAACGTTAAGGCGATTTTCTTTGTGACGTATGATTTTGCAAAGGATAATCCAAAGCTTATTAAGCGAATGATTGACGAGGGGCACATCGTCGGCAACCACACCTATCGCCACTACACAATGGACGAGGTTGACACAGCCACGGCTAAAGAGGAAATCACGTTTCTTCACAATTTTATAAAAAAGAATTTCAATTATGAAATGAAACTTTTCCGCTTCCCAAAGGGCGAATTTAGCCAAAGCACACTTGCGCTTGCCAAGGATTTAGGTTATAAAAGCGTATTTTGGAGCTTTGCCTATGCCGATTGGGATACCCAAAATCAGTCTGACGAAAAAACCGCTTTGAATGAGATTACAAAATATCTTCATCCGGGCGAAATAATGCTTCTCCACGCAGTCAGCAAAACAAATGCGTCGATTCTCGGCAACGTGATTGACGAAGCCCAAAAGCAGGGCTATAAATTCACAACGAATGTGTAAATAAATGTGCGAAAAACAAAAGGAAGTTGAGCAAAATCAACTTCCTTTTTATATTATATCTTATTTATAAAGTGGGCCATAGGTCTTGCAAGCCGAATAATCTGCGGCTTGTGTATCGTCTGTGCCGAATGCTGCCCAGCAATGAGGACGGAAAATTTCGTTTTCGTTAACATTGTGCATATTTACAGGAATACGAAGCATTGAAGCAAGAGTGATAAGCTCGCCGCCGACGTGACCGTAAACCGTTACGCCGTGGTTAGCGCCCCAATTAGCCATTACGCTGTAAACATCCTTGAATGCGCCCTTGCCCGTAAGAGTAGGTGCAAACCAAGTTGTAGGCCATGACGGGTCAGTACGCTTGTCAAGTGTTTCGTGGATATCGTCAGGCAAATCAACGGTGTAGCCCTCCGCAATTTGAAGAACAGGGCCGATTCCCTCAACAATATTAACTCTGAGCATAGTTACAGGCATTTCAGCCTTGCAACGGAAGTGTGAAGAAAATCCGCCGCCACGGAAATATTCATAGTTTGCTCTGCACCAATCGGTAGCGTTAAGGCAAGCTTTAATATCGTCGTTTGTTATTTCCCAGAAAGGCTTCATACAGCCGTTGCCGTCGGCATTCTTTGATGCGCCCGAGCCGTCAAGTGCGGTTGCGCCTGAGTTAATAAGGTGGATAAAGCCGTTCTTTGCAACACCTTCAGGTCTTTTGCCTGTTACTCTTTCGCAAGCGTCAGGACTCCAATATGTACGAACGTCGTGGAAGCAAGGCGCAGTGTCGGAAACAAGCAAGCCGAGCATCATTGAAACGCCGTTTAATGTATCGTTTTCGGTAGCGAAAGGAGTAGGCATCTTCTTGCCGTTCCAGTCAAATGACGAAGCCATAATCGACTCTGTAAAGTCTGCGTTAGGAAGCCAGTCTGTCCAGTTTCTCTGTCCCTGGAAGCCTGCGGCAACTGCATTTTTGCCGAGTGCTTCCTCGTGCCAACCCATTTCGTCAAGCTTCTTGTTGCCGAAAAGAATGTCACGAACGATAAGCGTCATCTTAGTGATAAATTCCCAATCCTTGTCAGGGTCAACTACCTTAGATTTAGTGATAACCTCAGGTAAATCCTTGCCTGCATTTACGTCAAAGCCTTCCTTGCAGTTTTCCTTAATCCAAGCGTAAGCCTTGTCATATTCGTCATGGTCGTAAATACCAAGTGTGATTCTTCTGCAAATCTCTGTCATATCAACCCATTCAGGGCGAATACCGAGATATTTTTGGAAAAATGAAGCGTTGCAGTATGCGCCGGCAATACCCATTGTTACGCCGCCGATATTAACGTATGATTTGTCCTTCATCCAGCCGACAGAAACAGCACATTTTGCAAAGCGAAGGATTTTTTCCGAAACGTCTGCCGGAATTTTGCTGTCGTCCTTTTCCTGAACGTCATGGCCGTAAATTGAGAAAGCGGGCATACCCTTTTGAGCATAAGCCGCCATAACTGCCGCAAGATAAACAGCACCCGGACGCTCTGTTGCATTAAGACCCCAAACTGCTTTAATGGTTTTCGGGTTCATATCGTAGGTTTCCATGCCGTAGCACCAGCAAGGTGTAACAGAGAGAGTGGCAACAACATTTTCAGTTGAGAACTGCTCCTCACATTTAGCCGCTTCTGCGCCGCCGCCTATTGTGGTATTGCTTACTACGCACTGAACAGGTGCGCCGTCAGGGTAGCAAACATTTTCGCTGATAAGCTTTGCCGCAGCCTTTGCCATACCCATGGTTTGGTCCTCAAGGCTTTCACGAACTCCGCCCCATCTGCCGTCGATTACAGGGCGAATACCGATTTTTGGATATTTCATAAATCTTACTCCTTTAAAATTATTTATTCAGAATTTTCACAAATCTGTTGTAGTTGCTTGCAAAAGCGCCTGCATTTTCACTTTTGTATGTTGTAAGCTTTTCGCTTGATTTGATTATTTCTCTGCCATCGTCAACATTCTTGATATCACCGAGTGCAATAAGCTGCAAAACGATATTGCCGAGTGCCGTTGCTTCGGTAGGGCCTGCAATAACGTCCATATTAAGGCTGTCGGCTGTCATTTGGCATAAAAAGCCGTCCTTGGTTCCGCCGCCGAGGAGATGAAGTACGTCAAATTTCTTTCCTGTATTTTCTTCAATCTGCTCAATTGCAAAGCGATATTTCATAGCAAGACTTTCGTAAATACATCTAATCATTGCGCCGTCGCTTTCGGGCTTGCCTTGACCTGTTTTTTCGCAAAAAGCACAAATTTTTTCAGGCATATTGCCCGGTGTTGCAAAACTTGCGTCGTCAGGGTCAATGAAAAATTCAAAAGCCTTTGCTCCTCTTGCAAGCTGCTCCATATCGTTATATGAATATTGCTTGCCCTCGCTTTTGAAATTACGCCTGATTTCCTGAATAAGCCATAAGCCGCTTATGTTTTTAAGATAATTTATTTTGCCGTTTGCGCCAAGCTCGTTAGAAAGCTCGTCGTTCATACTTTTTTCATTCAGTATCGGCTCGTCATTTTCGCAACCGATAAGCGACCACGTTCCGCAGGAAAGAAAGGCAGGTGTTTTATCGGTATTTGCAGGCATTGCACATACTGCGCACTGCGTATCGTGGCCAGCAACCTTTATAACCTTAATGCCCTTGTATTCTCCCGCTTGCGTTGCACTTTTAACTATAGGCGGCAAAATGCTTTCGTTCTTTCCTGTTAAATTGAATACCTCTTTTTGCCATTTTACATTTTTAAGGTCGAGCATTTGAGAGGTGGAAGCAATTGTTTGCTCCGCCGTTTTTGCACCGCAAAGAAAGTAAGCAAAAAGGTCCGGCATAAAGATAAAAGTGTCAGCATTGTTAATCTTCTCACTGCAAAGTTGAAAAAGAGTGTTGATAGCCATAATTTGATTGCCTGTTAGCGAATAGAGCTTTTTATCAGGCATTTTTTCAAATACTTTGGAAACCTCGTTTTTAGTTCTGTCGTCACGGTAGCAAACGGGCAGAGATATAAGCTTTCCGTCTTTATCAAGCATACCGTAGTCAACGCCCCACGTGTCAAACGCAAGGGAGTCAACATTTTCACACATATCAATTGCTTTTTTAACTTCGTTTAACAGATAGTCAAAATCCCAACACAAAAGTCCGTCTTTTTCAACAAGATTATTGTCAAATCGGTGAACCTCATTGTAGCTTAATTTACCGTTTTTATATTCGGCAAGAATTGCTCTGCCTGTTGACGCACCAAAGTCGAATGCTAATACTCGGCTCATACCTTGACTACTCCTTTTTTCAGCAAAACGTTAGCATAAATTGCCGTTTCGCCTGTTGCGATAATGAGATAAGCTTTCTTTGCTCTTTCGTAAAATGCAAAGCGCTCCGTCATTTCAATATCGTGGTGCTCAGGCTCATATTTGTTTAAAAGCTTGTCATATTCAGCCCAAATTGCAGGGGTAGGGGTGTTGTCACCTTTTACAACTTCCATAAGCGCCACGGGTTTTTCGGTGTATGTATCAAGAGGAATGAGAGATAAAACGGCGTCAAGAATATCTGTTGTTGAATGGCCGTCTGCACGGATAACTATTGCATTTTTGCCAATACTTTCGCAAGGAAAATTGCCGTCTGCAATAACAAGCTCGTCGCCGTGACCCATTTCGCAAAGGGCCTTAAGAAGTTCGGGGGAAACGATAGGATTAATACCTTTAAGCATAATCAGTCCTCCTTTTTGTGAAGCATATCATCATCAGGGTTATACATTTTATATCCCGGATGACGTCCTGTAATTCTGTAATAACTTCTAAGGTCAATAAGCTTTTGAATATTTTTCTCGTCAATATCGTGGCTTCCGCCGAGGATAACTGCGTTAATAGTTATTTTAGCCCAAAGTTCAAGGCTTTCCATACGGTAAAATGCCGTAATAACGTCACTGCCGACTGCGAGCGCACCGTGATTTTCAAGAAGCATTACATCGTGTTCTTCAAGGTAAGGCTCAATAGCATCTGGCACTTCTGTTGTGGACGGAGTGCCGTACGGAGTAAGCGGAACAGCGCCGATTGCAGCAACGTCCTCAATCATATTATACATATCCATTGCTTTGTGAGCCACGGCAAAGCCTGTTGCTCCCGGTGGGTGAGCATGGATAACGCTCATAACGTCATCCCTCTTATCGTAGCATCTTAGGTGCATTTTGATTTCGCTTGACGGACGAAGCCCTTCGGCTGCTTCAAGAACATTGCCATTAGAGTCAATTCTGATGAGCTTGTCAGGTGTTATAAATGACTTACTCATACCCGTAGGTGTTGCGAGGATTGTGCCGTCGTCAAGCTTTGCACTTACGTTACCGTCATTAGCCGCAACCCAGCCGAGCTGCCACATTTTATGGCACACATCGCAAATTTGGTCTTTAATTACTTCAATATCCATAATTAATTCCTTTCGTAGTAAAAAATTAATATTTTTCTAATTTCAATTATACTGTTGATTTTTTGTGCGGGCAAGGTGTATAATGTGAAAAAGTAGGACAATATTGACTTTTTGATAAAACTATAACGTCTGAGGAAAAACTATGCGATATACAGGATATCAAGAAAATAAAAGCAGAGGTACATTCGGCTTTCCGATTCAGCTTTATTATGTTGACGCTAATCATCCGCAGTATGAAATGCCTTTTCATTGGCATATGGAATGTGAGCTTATATTGGTGCTTGCAGGCAAATTCCGTTTATCTGTCAACGGCGTAAACTATACGCTTGAGGGAGGGCAAAGTGCATTTATTCCAAGTGAATTTATTCATGGCGGTACGCCTGAAAATTGTATTTATGAATGTGTTGTGTTTGATATGGAAAGCTTTCTTGCTCAATCGCCGCAGTGCATTGAAAAATATAACAATGCAATTGACAGCGGAGTTATAAGCGAAATGATATTTGAGCCTAAAAGCACGGCAGGCAAAATGATTGACTCTCTTTTTGAAAATATGGAAAAGGAAAGCGTTGCCTATACGTTTGCCACAACGGGTCTTTTGTGGCAGCTTATAGGGTATATATTAGAACAAAAGTCACAAATTGCGCCGTCATCGCAAAATGCCGTTTATCGCAAAAACAAGCAGATAAAAAAGGTACTTACAAAAATCAGAAACGATTATTCAAAACCGCTTACACTTGATGATTTAGCGGAGGAGGCACAGCTTAACAAGCAATATTTTTGCCGTGCGTTCAGGCAGGCAACAGGCAAAACTCCCATAGATTATCTTAATTATTACCGTATTGAGTGCGCCGCAGAGCAGTTAAGTCTTTCTTATGTATCAATAACCGAAATAGCACTTTCGTGCGGTTTTAATGATTTGAGTTATTTTAATCGCCTTTTCAAGCGCAGTAAGGGCGTAACACCGAGTAATTACAGGAAAAGATTCAGATAAACCGATTATGCCTCCCTTGGAAAGGGAGGGGGGACCGCATTTTGCGGTGGAGGGATTTATTAAAACAAAAAGCAGAAGTCAGTTGACTTCTGCTTTTGTCATATGTTTTGATTTATTATTTAAGAAGCGAACGATACATTTTGATATATTCGTTTGCACTCTTGCCCCAGCTCATATCACATTCAAGCGCACGTTTAACAAGAACGTTCCAATCCTTGCTGTTATATGCGTCAACACCTCTGTAAATAGCGCCGAGCATATCGTATGCGTCATATGTTTTGAATGTAAATCCGTTGCCCTGTCCGTCGCCGCAGTCGGTTATAGAGTCTTTAAGGCCGCCTGTTTCACGAACGATAGGCAGTGTGCCGTAGCGAAGTGCAACCATTTGCGAAAGTCCGCAAGGCTCGCTCTTGCTTGGCATAAGGAATAAATCTGCTCCTGCATAAATCTTTCTTGCAAGGTCAGGCACAAAGCCGATAGTAATACCAACCTTGTCAGGGTACTTATCGTGGAGATAGCGGAAATAGTTTTCATATTCCCATTCACCGCTGCCAAGAACAACGTATTGAATATTGCGCTCAAAAAGGCTCTTTTCAAGCACTTCTTTCATAAGGTCTACACCTTTGTGACCTACAAGTCTTGTAACAATGCCGACAACGGGAACGTCAGGGTCAACGTTCATACCCATCATTTTTTGAAGCTCAGCTTTGTTTTTAGCTTTGTTTGAAAAATCGTCTGCATTGTAGTTAGCCCAAATATCCTTATCGGTTTCAGGGTTGTAGTTATCAGTGTCAATACCGTTTAAAATGCCGCAAAGCTTCCAACTGCGCTGATTTAAAATAGGGTCAAGGCCGTAGCTGTACCATGGGTCAAGAATTTCCTTTGCATACGTAGGGGAAACGGTTGTGACCTTATTTGCACATTCAATACCGGCTTTCATAAAGTTTACAAGGCCGTCATACATAATAAGATTGCTGTACTCCGGCGCAATTCCGAGAACGTCGTTAAGAAGTTCGTCGCCGTATTTGCCCTGATATTGAATATTGTGGATAGTGAAAACGGTTTTGATATTTTCATATCCCATTTTGTTAGCATAGTAGCAACTGTAATAAAGCGGAGTTAATGCACTTTGCCAATCGTTGCAGTGAATGATGTCGGGTTTCCAATCAATAGCAGGAATAATTTCAAGTACTGCTCTTGCAAAGAATGCAAAACGTTCGGCATCGTCATAATGGCCGTAAATTCCGTCACGTTTGAAATAATATTGGTTGTCAAGGAAATAGTAAATGACGCCGTTAGCCTTGGCTTCAAATATTCCGCAATATTGACGGCGCCAAGAAACAGGAACGGAAATAGAAGTGATAAACTTCATTTGGTCTTTAAATTCCTGCTTGATTCCGTCATAAAGCGGCATAACAACACGGCAACCTATAAGTCTTTTGCGAAGCGCTACAGGAAGTGAACCTGCAACATCTCCCAATCCACCCGAAGCCATAAACGGAAGTGCTTCGGAAGCAACATATAATACTTTCATTTTTTATTCCTCCAAAATTAGACCTTTGTGTTTTTTACAAGGCAAACAGGAAATGTTTCGGCACCTGAAAGCTCAGCAGAACTTCTTATGCTTACATTCTTATCCGTAATTACGCAGTTTACCTTTGAATTTTCGCCGACAACGGTATCCTGCATAAGAATGGAATTTTTAACCACTGCGCCTTTTTCAACCTTGACGCCTTTGAAAATAATGCAATTTTCAACCCGGCCGTCAATAATACAGCCGTCAGCTACAAGTGAATTTTTAGTTGCAGATTCAGGGCCGTAAAGGGTCGGCATATCGTCACGTTCTTTTGTTGAAATAGGGGATGAGAAAAGCTTATCTCTGTTTTCCTTTTCAAGAAGCGACATAGAAATTTTATAGTAGCTTTGAATTGAATCAATTGTGCCGACAAAGCTGTCAGTCGCATCAAAAGCGTGAATATTAAGGTTTTTAACATTTGCCATAATGATATTTCTTTGAAAAGAAATTTCATTTTTGGAATGAGCAGTCTGAATAAGAGTTTCAAGAAGATATTTCTTCATAATCATAATGTTACACGAGTAAAACACCTCGTCGTCAACATCACGGTCAAGGCTCATTTCTGTAATTTTGCCGTTTTCATCTACCTTGTCAAAGCAAAGAACAGAGCCTATGTTTTTAGGCATTTTGCTTTTTACGCCAACGATTGTGATATCTGCTCCGCTCTTTTCGTGAGCATCAAAAAGTTTAGAATAATCAATATTTACAATATTGTTGCAATCAGTCATCAAAACATAAGTTTGATGCGATTGATGAAGAAAATTCATATTGCCGAATATGGCGTCGATACGATTTCCCCAAATACTTGTGCTTCCTGCCGAAAACGGAGGGAGCAAGAAAAGGCCGTCACTCTTTCTGCTTAAATCCCAAGGCTTGCCTGTGCCGATATGGTCCATAAGAGAGCGGAAGTTTGCATTTGTTACAACGCCTATTTTGGTAACTCCGCTTTCAACAAGGTTTGAAAGAGGGAAGTCGATTAAACGAAAGCGTGAGCAAAAAGGAACAGAGCCCATAGTTCTCATTGCCGTAAGCGAATCAAGAGCCTCCTCGTGAATGTTTGCAAATATCATACCAAGTACTGATTTTCCGTTCATCGCTTATACCTCCTCTCCTGCTTTAACCATTACCCCGGGGGCAATGTGAGTTCCCGTTTTTATTGTTGCGCCCGAACCGATAACTGCAATGCCCCAATTTTCCGGCTTTTCAAGAAGTTCGGGGATTTCGCCGACCTTAGCGTCAGGCTCAATCACTGCGTCCTCGGCAACTATTGAATAATAAACCTTTGCGCCTTTTTTTATTTTGGCGCCAGGCATAATAACACTGTATCTTACGTCTGCGCCCTCTTCAACAACGCAGTTCGGAGAAACAACAGAGTAATCAACGTTACCCTCAATTTCGCATCCCTCGCTGACGGACGAATTTTCAACAACGGCATCTTTGCCTATGTAGTGCGGCGGCGCCATAGGATTTCTTGAGTAAATCCTCCAGCTTGTGTCGCTCAAATCAAGGTCAACATTAGGATTGATAATATCAAGGTTTGCCTCCCAAAGAGAGTCAATTGTTCCGACATCTTTCCAATATCCTGCAAACGGAAAGGCAAAAAGTCTTTCGCCTGCCTCAAGCATTGTAGGAATAATATTTTTACCGAAGTCGTTAGCCGAACCCTCTGTGTTTTCATCCAGAATAAGATATTTCTTAAGCTTATCCCAACTGAAAACGTAAACGCCCATTGAAGCCTTGTTGCTTTTTGGCTCTTTCGGCTTTTCGGCAAATTCATAAATTCTGTCGTCATCATTTGTTGCAAGAATTCCGAAACGTGACGCCTCCTCCCACGGAACTTCAAGAACTGCGATTGTGCAGTCCGCATTGTTCTTTTTGTGGAAATCAACCATCTTTGCGTAATTCATTTTATAAATATGGTCGCCGGAAAGGATTACAACATATTCGGGATCGTATTTTTCGATAAAATTAATGTTTTGGTAAATTGCGTTTGCAGTACCCTTGTACCATTCTGCGCCGCCGATAGCCTCGTACGGTGACAAAATGTGAATACCGCCGTTTTGCCTGTCTAAATCCCAAGGCTGTCCGTTTCCGAGATAGTCGTTTAGCTCAAGCGGTTGATACTGGGTAAGAACGCCTACGGTATAGATACCGCTGTTTACACAGTTTGACAAAGGAAAGTCAATAATTCTGTAATTGCCGCCGTAAGGAACAGCAGGCTTAGCGATGTTTTTTGTAAGTACACCGAGACGGCTGCCCTGCCCTCCTGCAAGGAGCATTGCTACAACTTCTGTTTTTTGTGCCATTTCATTTCTCCTTTATTTGTTCTTTTTATTAGAAAGCGCCGATTTGACGGCCTTTTTTGCTTTTTTAACAGGCTCATCCTTTTTATTTTTAGGCTTTTCCGCCTTAGGTTCAGCCTTGGAAATTTTCTTTTTTTCTTCTTTTATATCTTTACTTTCGGCAATGGGCTTTGCTTCCTTTTTAGGTTTTGCATTTTCAGGTTTTTTTGCCTTTGTGCCGCTTTCCTTAGCCTTTGATTTTGAAGGCTTTTTGGCAACTTTTTCAAGATAAATACCCGAAAGACCCGAAAGCTTTAAGCCGATGCTTTGCTCAAAGCCGTGCATAGCTTTCTTCTTGGTCTTGTATGCGGGGTGCTTTGCAATTGTTGAGCCGCCGAATTGCTCAAGCGAGGTGTCAAGTACAACTTTGTAGCTGCCTTCGTTTGGAACGCCGATTCTGTATTCGTCAAAGCTGTTAGGTGTGAAATTAAATATTGCAATAATTTCATTGCCTTTTTTGTCAATTCTTCTAAAGGCGATTACGCTGTTTGCATTGTCCTCACTGGAAATCCATTGGAAACCGTCCCAGCTGTAATCAATTTGCCAAAGTGCAGGTGTGTCTTTATAAAGTTTATTAAGCGTTTTGGAAAATCCAAGCATCTTCCTGTGCATTTCATAGTCAAGAAGGAGCCAATCAAGCCCTTGCTTATAGTTCCATTCAATAAATTGACCGAATTCACTGCCCATAAACAAAAGCTTTTTGCCGGGATGAGCAAACATATATGCAAGAAACAGCCTTAATCCGTCGAATTTCATTTCATATTCACCGGGCATTTTGTTTATAAGGCTGCATTTTCCGTGTACTACTTCGTCGTGGCTGATAGGCAAAATGAAGTTTTCACTGAATGCATAGTAAAAGCTGAATGTAATGCAGTTGTGGTTGCCTTTTCTGAAAAGCGGGTCGAGCGAAATGTATCTGAGCATATCGTTCATCCAGCCCATATTCCACTTGAAATTAAAGCCTAAGCCGCCGATATTTGTCGGCATTGTAATCATAGGCCAAGCGGTCGATTCCTCGGCAATCATCATAACCTCAGGATGCTCTTTGAACATTGCGCAGTTAAGCTCCTTGAAAAATTCAACCGCTTCAAGATTTTCTCTTCCGCCGTTTTTATTCGGAATCCATTCGCCGTCCTCACGTCCGTAGTCGAGATAAAGCATTGATGCAACTGCGTCAACCCTAAGCCCATCAAAATGGAAATTGTCAACCCAATACATTGCAGAGGAAATAAGGAAAGATTTAACCTCATTTTTGCCGTAGTCAAATACTCTTGTGCCCCATTCCTTATGTTCGCCTTTTCTCATATCGGAGTATTCATACGTGCATTCTCCGTCAAATTCATAAAGACCGTAAGCATCTTTAGGGAAGTGAGCCGGTACCCAGTCAAGTATTACTCCGATTCCGGCTTCGTGGCAAGCGTCAACAAAATACATAAGGTCGTCAGGCGTTCCGTAACGTGAAGTCGGAGCAAAGTATCCTGTAACCTGATATCCCCATGAGCCGTCAAAAGGATATTCCATAATCGGCATCATTTCAATATGAGTGTATCCCATATCTTTCACGTAAGGCACAAGTTCCTCTGCCATTTGCCTGTATGATAAGAAATCGCCGTTTTCGTGCCTTTTCCAGCTGCCAAAATGAATTTCGTAAATATTAACGGGCTTTTCAAGAATGTTACCCGAATTTGCCTTTTTCCAAGTCGAATCATTCCAGCGGTATTTGCCTGTTTCGTAAACCTTTGATGCCGTGCCGGGTCTTGTTTCTGCGTGGAAAGCATAAGGGTCGGCTTTCATAATAACGTTGCCGTCTTTCGTCGTAATGGCATATTTATAGCAATCGTAAATTTTAACATTGTCGATTTTAGCTTCAAAAATACCGTCGCTGATTTTTTTCATAACACCGGCGCTTTCGTTCCAATCGTTAAAATCACCGACTGTTGACACGCTTTGAGCATGAGGTGCCCAAACACGAAATGCAAATGTATCTCCCTTAATTCTATGACAGCCGAAAAATTCATATGCCTTATAATTTTTTCCGCTGTGAAAGATATACAAAGGGAATTCATAATCTTTGTCTAATTTTGCCAAAATTTCATCTCCTTTATTTTATTGAAAAGCGTCAAAAACAATATTTTGGCGCTATTATAATTTTTATATAAACATATCATATCACCTTTACAACAAATAATCAAGCGGTTTTTGGTTACTTTGTTACAAAAAAAAGTTAAAAATTTTTAAAATCTGTGTAAAATGTTAGAAATGTATAATAATCCAAGAAATAATCTTCAGCCAATTTTAACAATAAATACCGCCTGTGCATATCTCTATTTTGTATAATAAAAGTTGGTTTTTTCTATTGTATAATAAGTATTATATATGGTATAATGCTTTTGTCAGATATTTGTTAGCAGAGGTGGAGAGTATGCGTGAGATTTTGGTTGCGTATCCGTCAAAGGATACTGCGCTTAAATTGCGCTCTCTTCTTGAGGGTGAGGGCTACGACGTGCCGTATGTTTGCGCAACGGGTGCAAGCGTGTTGAGTATCGCTCAGGATATGAGCGAAGGCGTTATAGTTTGCGCCGAAGGTCTAAGGGATATGACGGCGGGTAATATTGCCGAGCATCTTCCACCGGGGTTTGATATTGTTGCGTTTACACGTGGGGATACGGACAGCTTTATGAGCAACCTTATTTATCTTCCTCTGCCGGTTGACAGGCAGGAGTTTTTAAATACGGTCGGCGTACTTGTAAACAGCGTTTCAAGCTTTACCAAGCGAAGCGTCAGCGACGAGGACGTTATATCAAAGGCTAAGCTTATTCTCAAAGAAACCAACGGCTTTTCCGAACTTCAGGCGCATAAATATCTCCAGCGTGAAAGTATGAAAATGGGCAAGAAAATTGCAGTGCTTGCTCAGGAAATAATTAACGATTTTATGTAGTACATATTTTATTGCAAGCTTTATTGCGATTAATTTTGAAACGGACTGATTTTATGAAATTTACTAAGATGCACGGTTGCGGCAATGATTATATATACATTGATTGCACTGAAGAATTTGTCGAAAATGAGGAAAAGGCGGCAATTATTTTATCTGACCGTCATTTCGGTATCGGCGGCGATGGAATAATTCTTATCAAAAAAGGCACAAAGGCTGATTTTGAAATGGTTATGTATAATGCAGACGGCTCAAGAGGTGCAATGTGCGGCAACGGAATAAGATGCGTTGCAAAATATTGCTACGACCATAAGCTTACCGATAAAACCACGTTTACTATTGAGTCAATGGGCGCAGTTAAATATATTGACGTTAATGTTGAAAACGGCGAGGTTAAAAGCGCAAAGGTTGATATGGGTAAGCCGTCGCTTAAAGCAAGCGACATTCCTGTAAATGTAAGCAGCGGTAAAGCGATTGACGAGCCGATTAAAATTCTTGACAGGGAATTTAAAATGACCTGTGTTTCTATGGGAAATCCCCATGCCGTTATGTTTATTGACGAGCATCCAAAGGATTTTGACCTTGAAAAATACGGCAAAGCCTGCGAGGGAAATACGAATGTTTTTCCTGACAGAGTTAATGCAGAATTCGCAAAAATAATTGACAGGAATAATATAGAAATGCGAGTTTATGAGCGTGGCTCCGGCGAAACGCTTGCTTGCGGAACAGGTTCCTGCGCTACTGCCGTTGCCGCAATCACTTTAGGGCTTTGCGATAATGACGTTACCATACACCTTTTGGGCGGCGACCTTGATATAAGTTGGAGCGGCGATGTAAACGACAGTGTATTTATGACCGGGCCTGCAAAGGAAGTATTTACGGGCGAAGTCGATTTGAATAAATTTGATTAAATATTTGTATTAAATGGAGGTTTAAAATAATATGAAGATTAATGAGAACTTTTTGAAGATTGAGTCAAGCTATCTTTTCTCAACTGTTGCCAAGAAGCAGAGAGAGTATCAAGCTGCTCACCCTGAGGCAGACGTTATTCGTCTTTCAATCGGTGATGTAACAAAGCCGCTTGCTCCTGCTGTTATTAAAGCTATGCACAAGGCAGTTGACGAAATGGCAGACGAGGCTACATTCAGGGGCTATCCGCCTGAGTACGGTTATGATTTTATTCTTGACGCTATTCAAAAGCATGATTATACAGGCAGAGGAATTGACATTGCCAAGGACGAAATTTTCCTTTCAGACGGCGCTAAGAGCGACTGCGGCAATATCGGAGATATCTTTGCTGTTGACAATAAGGTTGCTATTTGCGACCCTGTTTATCCTGTGTATGTTGATACAAACGTTATGGCAGGCAGAAGCGGAGATAAAGACGAAAACGGACTTTGGTCAAATATTATCTATATGCCATGCACCGCTGAAAATAATTTTACACCTGATCTTCCTAAGGAAGTTCCGGATGTAATTTATCTTTGCTTCCCTAATAACCCTACGGGTATGGTTGCTACTAAGGAGCAGCTTAAGAAGTGGGTTGATTATGCAAACGAGCATCATTCTCTTATCCTTTTTGACTCTGCTTATGAGGCATTTGTTGTTGAGGAGGGTATTCCAAAGTCAATTTATGAAATTGAAGGCGCAAAGACCTGTGCTATCGAACTTCGTTCTTTTTCTAAGACAGCCGGCTTTACGGGTATGCGTTGCGGATATACAGTAGTTCCTAAGGAGCTTGTATTTAACGGCACGAGCCTTAATCCGCTTTGGGCAAGACGTCAGGCTACTAAGTTCAATGGTGTATCATATATCACTCAAAGAGCTGCAGAGGCTATTTATACAGAAGAAGGACAGAAAGAAATTAAAGAAACACTTGCTTATTATCAAAAGAATGCAAGAGTTATTTATGACGGACTTTGCGATGCAGGCTTTGAGTGTTACGGCGGTGTAAATTCACCTTATGTTTGGCTCAGAGTTCCTGAAGGTTACACCTCTTGGGAGTTCTTTGACGAACTTCTTGAAAAATGCCAGGTAGTAGGCACACCGGGTTCAGGCTTCGGCCCAGCAGGTGAAGGCTACTTCCGTTTAACCTCATTCGGCAATGACGAAAAAACGGTTGAGGCTATCGAAAGAATTAAAAAGGCTTACAAGAAATAATTTGATTTTTTAATTATTCATATAACCTACGGGCAGGGAAAACGGTTTCTTGCCCTCGGGATTTTTAAAATAAAGGAGATATTTAAATATGGAAAAGACTGAACAGCTTTATGAAGGCAAGGCAAAAAAGGTTTGGGCAACAGATGACCCTGAAATCGTAATCGTTGATTATAAGGATGATGCAACAGCATTCAACGGCCTTAAAAAGGGCACTATCGTAGGTAAGGGTGTTGTAAACAATAAGATGTCTAACTATCTTATGCAGCTTCTTGAAAAGCACGGTGTTCCAACTCATTTTGTTAAGGAACTTTCAGACAGGGAAACAGCAGTAAAGAAGGTTAAAATTGTTCCGCTTGAGGTTATTATCCGTAACCGTGCAGCAGGCTCAATCTGCAAAAGACTCGGTCTTGAAGAGGGTATGAATTTTGTTTGCCCTTCAATCGAATTTTCATATAAAGACGATGACCTCGGCGATCCGCTTATCAACAGCTATCACGCTATTTCCTGCGGCTTTGCAACTCAGGAGGATGTTGACACAATTAAAAAGTATGCCTTCAAGGTAAACGAAGTATTAAAAGAATATTTCCTTTCAATCGGTGTTGAGCTTATCGACTTTAAACTTGAATTTGGTAAAACATCAGACGGCACTATTGTTCTTGCTGACGAAATCAGCCCTGATACCTGCCGTTTTTGGGACAGCAAAACTCACGAAAAGCTTGATAAGGACCGTTTCCGTCGTGACCTCGGCGGTGTAGAGGACGCTTACGCAGAAATGATGAAGAGAGTAGGACTTGACTAATGCCAAACGATACATATAATTCACCCTTTAATGCACGTTACGCATCAAAGGAAATGCAATATATCTATTCACCCGATTTTAAGTTCAAAACTTGGAGAAAGCTTTGGATTGCACTTGCAGAGGCTGAAAAGGAACTTGGGCTTGATATCACTCAGGAGCAAATTGACGAGCTTAAGGCAAATGCCGATAATATCAATTATGATGTTGCAAGAGAGTATGAAAAAAAGTTTCGCCACGATGTAATGAGCCATGTTCACGCTTACGGCGAGCAGTGCCCAAAGGCTAAGCCTATCATTCATCTCGGCGCAACAAGTTGCTATGTTGGCGATAATACAGATGTAATCACGATGCGTGAGGCACTTTTGCTTATCAAGAAAAAGCTTGTTAACGCAATTGCGTCTGTTTCTAAATTTGCTGATAAATATAAGGATATGCCTTGCCTCGGCTTTACTCATTTCCAGCCGGCACAGCCAACTACCGTCGGCAAAAGAGCCACGCTTTGGCTTATGGATTTGGTAATGGATTATGAGGAAATTTGTCATGTTATTGACAGCCTTATGCTTTTAGGCTCTAAGGGCACAACAGGTACTCAGGCATCATTCCTTGAACTTTTTGACGGCGACCATAATAAGTGTAAGGAGCTTGACCGTAAAATTGCGGAAAAGATGAATTTTAAATCCTGCTTTCCTGTAAGCGGTCAAACCTATGCAAGAAAGCTTGATACCATAGTTTGCAACTGCCTTGGTCTTATTGCTCAGTCATGCTGTAAGTTTTCAAACGATTTAAGACTTCTCCAAAATCTTAAGGAAATTGAGGAGCCGTTTGAGAAAAATCAAATTGGTTCATCTGCAATGGCTTATAAGCGCAATCCTATGAGAAGCGAAAGAATTGCATCTCTTTCACGTTACGTTATGATTGATACACTCAATCCTGCATGGACTGCATCTGCGCAATGGTTTGAAAGAACACTTGACGATTCGGCTAATAAGCGTGTTTCAATTGCAGAGGCATTTCTTGCAACAGACGGTATTCTTGATTTATATATCAATGTAACTTCAGGACTTGTTGTATATCCTAAGGTAATAGAGTCAAGACTTATGAGTGAACTTCCGTTTATGGCAACTGAAAACATTATGATGGACGCAGTTAAAAAAGGCGGCGACAGGCAGGAATTGCACGAGAAAATTCGTCAGCATTCAATGGCAGCAGGCGCTGTTGTTAAGGTTGAGGGCGGAAAAAATGACCTTGTTGACCGCATTGCGGCTGACCCTGCGTTTATGACAACGAAGGAGGAAATCTTGGCTATTCTCAAGCCTGCCAATTTTGTGGGCAGAGCGCCTGAGCAGACGGCTGATTTCTTAAGCGAGGTTATTAAGCCTATTCTTGATAAGGAAAAAGACCTTATCGGAATTGACGTTGAAATTAATGTATAATATAGTATTAATATAGTAAATTAGTTAAGTGAAAATAATCTTTTGCTCGGTAATTTTTGGTAAAATTCAAAAAATATCCCTGAATTTTGATTGTTTTCACTTAATTTTTACTAATTTTCAAGAAAAATTATCATCTAATTTATACAATTATACAAAAAAATTAAAAAGAATTGCCAAGTGTATTGACAAATAGTATTGTAGTGATATACTAATTGTAATAATTTAGAAAGGGTAGTTTGTATGGACGAATTTCAAAAGGAAGAAGAATTCCTTTTTGAAGAAAATGAAGAAAATATCGTAATTAAATATAAGCTTCTGCGTAGTTTGATTATTAAACATTATAATCGAGGATGCAAATATCTTGAAATTGCAAAGGTCGTTTGTGCAGCATTTTTCTTGATTTTTACGGCGGTAGGTCTTGCAGTTTGCTCAAACGGAGGCAGTAAGTCATTCTGGCTTGTGTTGTGGATAATCTTAATTTTCGTGCTTGTCAATATCTTTCTGATTACCGATTATTGCAAATATCTTGTAAAATCAAAAGTTATTCCGTATCTTGAGGACGATAATCAAATAGAGTTCGGCGAGTATTCGATTTTTTCTGACGATGAGGAAGAGGACGAGGATTACAAAGAATTTGAAAAAGAGCAGCAGGAGAAAAAACTGATAAAACAGCTCAAAAAGGAACAGAAGAAAAAGATTAAGGAAAATAAACGTAAGAACGGGAGGGCAAAAAAGTGAAAAATATATTTAAGATATATAAGCGAGATTTAAAGAAAATTTTTACTAATTCTATGGCGATTATTCTTGCGGTCGGAATTGCAGTTTTGCCGTCTCTTTACGCTTGGTTTAATATTTATGCCAACTGGGACCCTTATGGCCCTGCAAGTACAGGCAATATGAAAGTGGCTGTTGTTATTAATGACGAGGGCTACGAATTTAAAGGAGTGGAAATTAACGTCGGTGACCAAATTAAAAGTAATTTGAAAGCCAACGATATGATAGATTGGCAGTTCGTTTCTAAAGAAAGGGCGGTAAACGGAATTGAGGCGGGCGATTATTATGCCGGTATTGAAATTCCAAAAGGCTTCAGTAAATCGCTTACAAGTATTATGACTAAAAACTTTAAGCAGCCTAAAATCACCTATTATGCAAACGAAAAGAAAAACGCAATTGCCACAAAGATTACCGATAAGGTAGTTCAAACAATTCAAACAGAGGTTAACGAGTCGTTTGTCACAACCGTAATTAACCTTGTAAATAAGCTTTTGGGTACTGTTATTGAGCAGGGAAAGAAGGAAGGAACAAATATATTCCAAAATCTTCAAAATCAAATTGATTCCGCTCAGTCGGCGGTAAAATCGGTTGAAAAAACAATTGACGGGTTTGAGGGCGTTATGGAAGTTGCGCAAGACCTTAACAAATCATTGAGCAAAACCGACCTCAGTGCGATTTTGGGTGACACAAAGACTGTTGTCAGCGACACGGAAGATGCAATTAAGGTTGCAGAAAGCAGTGTTGACGCTGTTACCTCATCTGTCGGTGACGTGCTTAAATCGTCAAGCAAGAAGCTTGCAAATTCGGCAAACAACCTTAAAAAAATAAATGATACAAATTCTGATAAGGCGCAGGCGGAAATCAAGTCTGTTCTTGCAGAGTGTGCGCAGGCAAGAAAGGAACTTCAGGCAATTGTGCCGGCTCTTGAAAAGGTAAATGATAATTTGCCAAAGCCGCTTAGTTCGGTCAAAGCACTTATAAAGGTGCTCAAAACCGCAGATTCAAGGCTCGGCGGTGTTGAAAATGAACTTAATAAAATTCTTAAAGGCGATACTTCTAAGAAAATCGGCGACGTTGCCGATAAGCTTATATCCGTATCAACTACGATTGATTCAAGCCTTTCAACATACACCAAGGAAGTTAAGCCTCAGCTTGACAAAACGGTTGACAGCCTTCTTGATGTGCTTTTTGACGTGTCTAATCTTTTGACTACCATTGAAAATCAGTCACCTCAGCTTAATACGCTTGTCAAATCTCTTAACGGTTCGATTGAGGCAGGCGACGATCTTTTGACTTCGCTCCATTCTCTTATCAGCAATTGCGCAAAGCAACTTGAAAATCTTTCAAAGAAGCTTGACGGTTTGGGCGACAGCGAAATTGTTAATACACTTATGAATTTGACTGAGGGTAATTCAGACGAGCTCGGTTCTTTCATTGCCTGTCCGGTAAAGGTTAATACCGATAAGATTTACGGTATTGATAATTACGGCTCGGCAATGGCGCCGTTTTACAGTACCCTTGCACTTTGGGTCGGCGCAATTATTCTTGTGGCTCTTGTTAAACCTAAGGTTGCAAATAAAAAAGAAATCGGCAACATTAAACCGAGAGAGGAATATTTCGGCAGGTCACTTATATTCCTTACAATATCGCTCGTTCAAGGGCTTATTATTTGCCTTGGGGATCTCTATTTCTTAAAGATACAATGTTATCACCCGGTTAAGTTTATTTTTGCCGGATTGTGTGCTTCATTTGTATTTACTTTCTTTATTTATTCACTTGTTGCCGCTTGGGGCGATATCGGCAAGGCAGTTGCGGTTATTATGCTTGTTGTTCAGCTTGGTGGCTGCGGCGGTACATTCCCGATTGATGTAACACCCGCATTCTTTAGGGCAATCAACCCTTATTTGCCGTACACTTTTGTTATTGACGCACTCAGAGAATGTGTTTGCGGCACCTATGGCAATAATTATTGGATTTGTCTCGGTAAGCTTTTTGTTTACTTCTTTATCGGACTTCTTATCGGTACACTCTTCAGATATCTTTTCCGCAAGCCGATGCGCTTCTTTGAGAAGAAAGTCGAAGAAACCGGACTTTTATAAAAATAAAAAAGACATTCGCTTTTATTTTTGCGAATGTCTTTTTTATCGAAATACGGCAGATTTAATATTAAAATATACTTTACTTTATACCTAAACAATGCTATACTTTAACGGTAATGAAAACAGAGAGGTAATACTATGCATCAGGACGTTGAACAGATACTTGTGACCGAGGAAGAACTTAATAAAATTGCACATCGCTTGGCATCGCAGATTACGAAAGACTATGAGGGCAAGAAGCTTTTGCTCATAGGTGTTCTTAAAGGCTCAATTTACTTTTTTACAGACCTTTCAAGATATATTGACCTGCCGTGTAATATTGATTTTATTCAGGCCTCAAGCTATGGCTCAGGCACTGTTTCAAGCGGCAAAATCAATATTATCAAGGATGTTGCAGATGATTTGACGGGATTTGATGTTTTGCTTGTGGAGGATATTCTTGATACGGGCAACACGCTTAAATATATTCACGATATGCTTTCTAAGCGTAATCCTGAATCTATAGGAGTTGTTACCCTTCTTGATAAGCCGGCAAGGCGTATCGCCGATATCAAGGCTGACTATGTAGGTACTGACGTGCCTGACGCTTTCGTTGTAGGCTACGGTCTTGATTATGACCAGTATTATCGTAATTTGCCGTATATCGGTGTGCTTAAAAAGAGCATATACGAAAAATAATTGAATTTCTCAAATTGAATAACAGACGGTTTTCTCCTTTGCGAGAAATTAAAAGGGAATTGGGTTAGACTCCCAAGCAACAGCCATTACCGTATTTGATGAAGAAAAATCATCAGCCATTGGGAAACCGAGAAGGCGATTTTTTAAGCAATGCTATATCATAAGTCGGGAGACCTGCCGCAAACTTAAATTCAGCTTTTGGGCAAGGGAAAGCAATGATTTAAAAGTCCGTACTATTATTGCGCATTTTCCTCTGTCCTAAGCGACGGAGGATTTTTTTATGCGTAAATATTTATGCGTTTTAATATCAATAATTTTATGCCTGACGGTGTTTTGTGCTTGCTCAAACGGCAAAACCGCCAACGTGGCAGGAAGTACAAACATTACTTCATCAACTTCGAGTGAACAGACGACAGACACAGAAGAAGTAACTGTAACGGCAAATGAGGTTCAAACCACACAAAAAAAAGATAAAAAAACAACCGAAAAAGGCGAAAAGGCTTCGACTGCCGCTAAATCTGTTTCAAAAAAAGATAATAAAAAAACTACCGATGCCTCAAAAAAGTCGAACAGCAAGTCAAAAAGTAATTCTAAATCAAAAAGCAATACAGAAGCTAAAAAGAAGTATGCTAAAGAAAAAGAGTCTGCCGCAGACTCTAAGGCTAAAAAGCCGAAAAAAACTTTGCAAAAAGAGAATGACGATAAGGTTACTCAAACCACCTCGTCTGAGATTAACTGCTCAATCACGATTGAATGTAAATCCATTCTCGATAATATGGACAATTTGGAACCGGAACACGAAAAATACGTTCCCAAAAACGGAATCATGCTTAATAATTATAAAACCACGCTTAAAAGCAAAAGCACAGTTTATGATTTGCTTAAAAAAGCGTGCAATGATAAAGGCATAACTTATACTGCAAAGGATACTATGTATAGTGTTTATATTGCAGGGATAAATAATATCGACGAAAAGGATTGCGGAAAAAACAGCGGCTGGATGTATAGTGTCAACGGAAGCTATCCAAACGTAAGCGTAGATTCAAAAAAGCTTAAAGACGGTGATAAGGTTGTATTTACATACACCTGTTCATATAAAAAATAATTTCATATTAGGAGGTTAATAAATATGAAAAAATTAATTTCAGTTACACTTGCAATTTGCGTTGCATTGACTTCTCTTTTCACAGGGATTTATGCAATGGCAGACAGCAAGGTAACAAGCAACGACGTTAAAACAAAAATTAATGAAAGCGCAATATATCTTATGTCTGTTAAAAAGGCAGGCTTTACTGTTGATAATGCCGGCAGCCTCAACTCATTTATACGTGCAGGCGTAAATATGAGCGACTATAAGGCTGAGTTTGCAAAGAGCGTTAAGGAAAATCTTGACTCAAACGGCGGCAAGATTCAATCAACTGTAGGATATGACGAGAATAACAACTGGGCTCCTATCAAAGGCGAGTCTGCAGGTGTTTATGCAAACGTTATTTTAGCGCTTGACGGCTTGGGCTATAATGCAAAGAGCTTTGAGGGTTATAATATTGTATCTGCATTTGAAAATGTTAAACTTGTTAAGGATAACGAAAATCAATATCTTTTCTCTTCAATCTTTACTGTAGCAAATAAATACGGTCTTAAGGATTATCTCAAGAAGGCTCAAAACTTCCTTGTAAATAATTACTATGAGTTTGGTACAGGCTCAACATATTATACCAGCACAGACAGCACATCTCAGTTTGTAATCGCTGTTGCACCGTATGCAGGTTATCAGTCATTTGTAGATGATGCACTTGCATCAATTGAAAACTTCAAGAAAGACGGCGGCTATCTTTATAATTTTGACAACACCTACGGTGAGCCAAAGGTAAATGCCGATTCAACAGCTCTTGCGCTTGCCGCTTATTCTGCCGCAAATAATCTTGATAAGGCACAGAAGATTTACACTGAGCTTTCTGCATTTGAATGTAAAGACACAAAGGGTGCTTACTATTACACTGCTGACGATAAAAGCGAAAACGCAACTGCAACGGCAGATGCACTCACAGGTCTTATGTATTTCTATGATGCACTCAAGGCTAAAGAGGCTTATGATGCAACAACCACCACAATGACGACTACTACCGCTCCTTCAACAACAAAGTCGACAACCAAGAAGGCTACAACATACGCTAAGGACGGCAGCTATGTAAATAAAAAGCAAAAGAAAGTTTCAATCAAGAAGCTTAAAAAGGCAAGAAAAGGCTTTAAGGCAAGCTGGAAAAAGGTGACAGGCGTATCAGGCTATCAAATCCAAATTTCAACTTCAAAGAAGTTTTCAAGAGAAACCTCAACCTATTCTATTAAGGGCAACAAGAAAACTTCTAAGTCATTTAAGGGCTTAAAGGCTAAAAAGACTTACTATGTTCGTGTTCGTACCTATAAGAATGCAAAGGTAAACGGCAAGAGTGTTAAGGTATACTCATCTTGGTCTAAGGTTAAATCTGTTAAGACTAAATAAGGCGGTTGTGAATAAATAGGCATAAACGTGCCACGTCGAAAGAAATTCCGTGTTTGAATAAATTTCTGCGAAATTTATAATAAACACT
>ENA-OUQN01000569-OUQN01000569.1-human-gut-metagenome-genome-assembly--contig:-NODE-569-length-28912-cov-8.460166_pt1 | contig 28912 bp, 20 predicted proteins | sample MGYA00237950_ERZ548832 | MGnify/ENA primary metagenome ERZ548832 (study PRJEB26490, sample SAMN05194703) | human gut metagenome | biome: terrestrial biome; feature: human-associated habitat; material... | reverse complement strand
GCTTCTTGGCTTCATGTTTCAGCTCATTGCTCGTCATTTACTTCACACCCTGAACGTCATAGTGGTGGAAAGTTTCACAACTCCCCACCACTATTGTCCCATGTCTGTCCAGCCGCTGCCCGCTTTGACGGTTACTTTTTACTCAATGAAATGTGTCAAAACAGGATCGCCAATTATACGCCAGTAGCTCAATCTACTAGATAATATAAAATGAGGTGCAGTTTCACCTTCTCTCTGTTCTTGTTGCTTTTATGCGTATTACATCCGTATAAGAGTAATATAGGAGGTACACAGCTATGTTAATCGCAATTGATCATGGAAACAAGCAGATCAAAACCGTCCACGCCATGCCATTTACATCTGGGCTCATTCAGAGCGACGCACTGGGTTTCGGTACAGATTATCTTGCATATCAGGGAAAATACTACGCTCTGACTGATCAGCGTATTCCCTATCGGCGGGACAAGACAGAGGATGAACGCTTCTTCATTCTTACCCTGTTTGCCATTGCCTATGAGATTGAGGCAACGGAACAGTACAGCGACAATCTCATGCGCGTTCAGTTGGCAGTTGGACTGCCGCCGGCACATTTTGGTGTGCAAGCAAAGCGGTTTACTGTCTACTTTGAGGGTCGCGGGGCGATCTCTTTTCAATTCCACGGAAAGGCATATGCCATTTTTATTGAGAGTGCCACTTGCTTCCCACAGTCTTTTTCAGCTGCTGCCGCTACTATAAAAGGCCTTGCATCGATTCCCAAAGTATTGGTGGTGGATATCGGCGGCTTCACCGCAGACTACGTGTGTCTCCGGAATGGTGTACCGGATATGGCTGCCTGCGACTCAATGGAAAGCGGCGTGATCCTACTCTATAACCGCATCCGCACAAGAGCAAATGCTGAACTAGACATACTGTTAGAGGAAAACGAGATTGACCATATTCTGCGCGGTGAGGATAAGGACGCGACTCCGAAAATTGTCGCATTGATTGAGCAGGAATCACAGGAATTTATTAACGATTTGCTCAGTGGTCTGCGCGAGCGAATGATAGAACTCAAGTCTGGCAAGGTGGTTTTCCTTGGTGGCGGTGCAAAGCTGCTGCGCCGCCAGATTGAAGTCTCTGGTAAAATTAGACAAGCCACCTTCGTGGAGGACATCAACGCCAATGCCAAAGGTTACGAATATCTTTACCGGCTTCAGCACGGTGTGCGGTGATACCATGGCCGAAAAAAAAGATCCCGGCAAGTTTACGGTCCGCTTCAACATTTGTGATCCCCAGCACAAAGCGGTGGTCGATCTGCTCAATCAGCAAGGCCGCAGCAAGGCACAATTTCTTACTAATGCAGTCCTTCACTACATCAACTGCACAGAAGCTCCAGAACTCCATATACCAACTGTTCCAGACAAGAAATTTCTAGAAGAGCAAATTCTCGCTATTCTGGCGGAGCATTCATGGCACGTAGAGAAAAATACGGTCGAACTACAGATTCAAGCCAACCATGAGCCTGAATGCAAGGATGCTTCGTTAATCAATACGGCGGATCTGGAGCAATGGTTTGGCGGGCAGGATGGCATGTCAACTATCCTGAACTCGCTGCAAATGTTTGAGCAAAATTAATGCTACAACGGATGTGGTTGGTCTCAGCACTTTCTCAGGCAAACTTGAAATAACATCTCAACAAATGCTATCGCCCTGCCAGCATGAATCCTGACAGGGCGATTTGTGTCTTGTTAACTCTTATCTTTATTGCTATTCGTCGCAAAATCAAGTATCCTATTTCGCTTATAAGAAAGGGCACCTCTCTGTCCCTTCTTCATATTCTTACACTCTTCTGACGAAACAGCAAAGCACAGTTCATTATCGGCATCAGTTTTAAACGCCACATATGCTTTCTCTTCTTCGAAATGCGAAAAAGCAGTAATCGAACCGGTAAAAATCGGGTAGTGATAGAAATCTTTTTCCTTTTCAATACCAATGATGGATGCTTCTACATCCTGTCGCTCAGCTAAACAGTTAAGAATAAAATCAACAAGCAAATATAAAAGCGTCGCACCAGCTATTGTCACTACAATGACAGCAAGAATTTAAGTTATCAGAAAAATCGTATCTAAAAACATAGTAAAATATGTATCCCTTCCTAAAGTATCAGTCGTTGTATCACTTTATAGTGAAAATATGATACAAGAATTATTTCCCCGCGTCAAGGTTGCCTTTTTTCTGTAGCAACCTTACCATCTCCATATAGTTGAAGCGGGAGACTGTATGCCAGTCTCCCGCTATATCCTTATGCACTTTCTCCGGCCATGCGGAAGAACTCATCTGGCGACAGAATCTTGATTCCAAGCTCCCGTGCCTTTGCCAGCTTGCTTCCGGCGTTCTCGCCGCAGATCAGATAATCTGTCTTGCTGCTTACCGAGCTGCCGGCATGAGCGCCCAGAGATTCAATTTTTTCGTTGATCCCATCCCGGGTGTATGGCTCTACTTTGCCGGTCACCACAAGGGTCTTGCCGACAAAGGGGTTGCCCATATCGGTGCTGGCCGCAGGCGGCTGATAGGTCTTAATGCACACCAGCAGCCGAAGCTCCGTCCAGACCGTCCAGTTTTCCTCGCTGCGGAACCACTGACAGATATTTCTGTGCAGTGTCTCTCCGAAGTCCGGGAGCTGTGTAAAATCAAAGCCCATGCATACAGCCGTTTCAAATTCCGAAAGATTTCCGCGGAACCTTTGGCAGATAGCTTTGCTGGCTGTACTGCCTACCATGGGAATATCCATTGCGGTCAAATACTGCTCAAAAGTGGTAATGCGGCTGTGCTGGATGGCGTCCCAAAGATTTTGCCAGGATCTCACCCCAAAGCCCTCCATCTGAACGATCTCCGACCTGTGTTTGTCCAAAAAGAAGATGTCCATATAGGAGTGGAGCCAGCCCTTTCCAATGAATTTTTCCAGAATTGCTTCAGACAATCCCACGATATTCATCGCCTTCGGGCTTGAAAAGTGGACGAACTTGCGCAGCTTCCGCGTTTCGCACTGCTCATTATCGCAGAACAGCGCCGCCGTGACCTTTTCCTCCCCGTTCACAGTGTTTTTGGTCGTATGGATACGGGTAGGCTGTCCGCAGCACGGGCATCTGGCCGGAACGACCTTCTCTCTGGCGTAGCAGTCCCGATCCAGATTTTCCTCCACATGGGGAATGATCTGGTTCCGCTTGCTCACCTTGATACGGCATCCCGGCATCAGTTCCAAATTCTCAATGAAGGAGAGGTTATGGAGGCTTGCCCTGGATACCGCGCAGCCATCGATCTCCACCGTGTCAAAGATGGCTACCGGAGCAATTTCCCCTGTGCGGCTGGGCGTCCATTCAATCGAGCGCAGGACGGTTTCATAGGTGTCATCCTCAAACTTGAACGCAAGCCCGTCCTTATAGTGATGCCCGGTCCGTCCGCAGGACTTTGCGTAGGCGGCATCGTTGTAGGTGACCACGATGCCGTCAATGGGTATGTCGTTTTCCTGCGCGTATTTCCGCAGGTGCCGGATACCGGCGTCCATATCGAACTGCGTCAACGCCTGCTTGCTCGCCAGATACTTGCAAATGGGAAAGCCGAGCTGTTCGATGGCCCGAAGCCGCTGCGACTTCTAGGGATATTCCTCAAAGCCCTCCAGCACATTGAAAGCCATAAAGGTCACATGACGATCCTTGCAGGCGCCGCAGTCCAGCAGTCGGACAGAGCCGGCAGCCAGATTGCGCCCGTTTTTATAAGGTTCGCCATTTCCGTCCCGCAGCGTGTCCTTTAACGCCGCAAAATCGCTGGGGCGGATAAATGCTTCGCCGGTAACGACCAGCCGTTCCTTGTACGGGATCTTATCCGGGATGCCGGAGATCCCCAGCACATTGTGGGTAATGTTCTCACCGGTATCTCCATCGCCGCGGGTAGCTGCCTCCATCAAAAGGCCATTTTCATAGGTCAGCTTTACCGTCAAGCCGTCCAGCTTGAGCATCAGCATGACCATCTGCTCTCCCGCAAAGCGCAGAAGCTCCGCACTGCTCTTCGTTTTATCCAACGACAGCAGCGGAATCGGATGCACTGTTTTCACCAAGGCGCTGACAGCGGGATAGTAGCCTACCGTCTGCGTGGGCGAGTTCGTCATGCTGAAGCCGGTTTCCTTTTCTAACGTACTCAGTTCATCAAAAAGCGCGTCATATTCGGCATCCGTCAGAGACGGCGCGTTGAGATTGTAGTATTCATACCGGCAGCGATTCAGCCGGTCGGTCAATTCCCGTATCTGCTGCTGTTTACTCTGTTCCATTCCTTACACCAGCCTTTCCTTAGAGAATGCTCCGAAATTCAGTTCATAGATCATCTTTTCGATCCGCGTATCATCGTTCCATACGGCCTCCATCGCCGCACGGTTTTTCGCCTGTACCGAGACCAGACCGTCCCGGAGCTGCAACAGCAGCTCCGGGCGTTGGGCGCAAATAACTGCGAGGTTTCCCAACTGTTTCATTTTCACATGACTCCTTTTATACAGCAATATAGGTTTCCCAGTACGATTCCCGCTGTGCCGCAATCGTGAGTGGAACAATGGTGCTGCCGATATTGGCCGGCGCCTACGTCAGTCCATAGACAGTCTGCGTACTCCGGATACGAACCATCTCCCGCTTGAGCTGAGAGAGGATGTAGTCCTTCAGATACCCTTTACGGGGATCGTAGCTGTTGACTGCCCGGATCAGGCGTACCGCCAAAGACTGGTACACATCATCGGGGTCTACGGGTTCTGTCTGCATAAACGCGGCGTACTGCGCCATGATCGTGTCAATGCACCAAAGATGCTGCTCCACCACAGCGTTGCGCTGCGTGATCGTAAATCCGTTTTTCATTTTCTGTATAGTTTCCTTTCTTTCGTTCAAATGTGTTGTATTGCGGCTTAGGCCGCAGTTTCCATGAGATCCGACACCAGAACATCCACCAACCGCTGACCGGCAAGGTCGCCGGTATGGATACGAATGTCATCCTGCCGCAGCTGCTCGAATTCCTGCAGGCGAAGGACCTTGCTCTTTTCCGCTTTTTCCCGGTCGCTCTCTGTCAAGCGCTCGGAGACAACCTTCTGCCATTCTTTCAGGAATTTCTCCGCGTCCTTGAGGTCATCGTTCTGTCGGTCAAAGTAGGTCCGTTTCTGCCGTATCGTGCCGTTTGGTTCCACCTCAAGGGTGTAGTACGGCTTGTCGATCTCTGCGGTCTTGCGCAGGAACAGGATATATGCCTCCTGCTGCTCGATGCGCTCCCAATAGCGGTCTGACTTGCCGACACAGTGGGAAAGCGCGTCGCCCTCTCGCATAATATCGCGTACACCTGACGGAACGACGATGGAATACACCTCGCCGGTGTATTCGTATTTTGGTTTGATCAAGCGGCAGATACCTGCAATTTTCCGATACTTTCTTGCTGTTGCGGCAGCTTCCATGTCCCGTTCTCTTTTCCGCAGCTGCTCCACCAGTTCATCGTGACGCTGGCGCAGCAGCTTGACACGGTACACGATCTCATCATGAGTGTTGATTCCCAGCTTGTCCGCCATGGAAAGGTAATCCCGCCATGTGAAAATAATCTGCCGCAGGGAATCCCGTGTGCCGCTTTTCTGACGCTGAAGATAGTTGCAGACCTGCTGCTCCGACATTCGATCCAGAATGAAGTCGATATCGGAAACATGGATCTTCTCCTGCTCCAGCCAGCGCAGCGCATGATCCGGGATGATTCTGCCGCTGCATTTCTCCCGCTGCAGCCAGTCGAGCATAATGGTGCCGCCGTTGAGTGTCCGGAGCCGCGAAAGCCGGTGCGTATCAAGTGCCAATGCCTTGACAAGACTGGTTTCGGACTCCTGCCGAATACAGCTTTTTACGGCTCCAAAATTCTCCAAGCACTCCGTGGTCAGCCGCGGAAGATTGGCTTTGCAGATCTGCTCAACGCGTGGAAACCTCCCCCACGCAAACAGGTACCAGTTGGGGCTTACACAGCCCCGGCAAAGTCTTACATACTCCCTCAATCCGGTTCTTGCAAGAAGTGGGGCAATGCTGGAAAGCGTTTTTCCATAGATGCTCCCCGGCTGATAACAATACTCGTTGTAGGAATAGCCTATACCCGTGTAGACATACTCATCGATGCCCTCCACCCATCGGGTACGGCGCTGTTTGTACCAGCCCCAGTAATACGAATGTGAAGACAGATCCGCACGGTAGAAAATACGCTGCTTCTCAAAGCTGGAGGTTTTCGATGTGATGGTGTTCTCTTCTTTCCGGTACTGCCTGCTCACCTGAAATTGGCGAACCACAAACCCGTCTCCGCACTTCTGCGCCAGGTATGCGCATTCTGTTGGGGAGTGCAGATAGTCCGTTATTTTTCCTTTCGCCTTGAACGTGATCTTATGACGGCATCTCGGGCACTTTCCCACCGCGTTATGATAGGGCCGCTGTTTCAGTGCGACTTCCTTTTCACAATAGGTGCAGTAGCCGTACCTTGCCCCGCCCTTGCGGTAATCGTAGAAGATGTAGTTTTCCTGAATACCCACCTTATTGACCCACCGTTCCCAGTCTTTCGGCAGCGGCGGTGTCTGTGCCAGTTCTGCATCCCACGGATCGGTTTCCTTTCTATGCCGACGTTCCAGTTCAGCATCACGAACGGCGCGCTGAAATTTCAGAATAGCCCGATATACGTTTTTTTCATCCGACACCAGATATTGCCGGATCTGTGCATCATCCACGGCGCTGATCCACACGTTATTGGATCCCTTCGCCTGCCATTCCAAGTAATCGATCTTTGCCGTCCGCCATTTGTCATGGGCACGGTCATAGGTGAGAAACTGCTGCTTTTCTTTCTCCATGAAAATCTCATAGACCGGCAGCGTCCCACCAAGGCGCATTGCATCCGGGTCATACAGGGTGACCTTCAAAATGCCGCCTTCCACCGAGCTTCGTGCAAAACCGCTGTATCGGCATCGATAGGAAGTGTTCCAGCCCGAACCGACCTTGACCGGCACATCCTCGCGGGCAACCGCAAGCATTTCTTCAGTCGCAGGCAAATTCTTCATTTTCAGCAAACTGCTTTTTTTCATTTCTGCACCGCCTCTCTTTTCACAAAATCAATGTCATACCATACTCCGGGCTGGATTTTTTCTCCATCTACTTCGGCAACAGCAATCTGACAGATTACTTCGGTTTCGCGCTGCTCTCTGGCAAATGCGAGAATATCGCCCAGTTTTCCACACGCAGCGGGTGTCTTGCCTCGAACGATGGCATAGCCGTTGCGGCTGGTGCTGTGCTCACGCTGTACCTTTTCGCTCATCTTGCGGCCTGGGTGATCCACCATGTAGGCAAGCGCATGAAGAAAGAATTCTTTCCTCGTCAGCTGCCGCAGGATTGTCAGTTCCGTGCAGGCAATTTTGGAGTCACGATCGTCCTCGTCAATATCCCCGCCGGGTTGCACCAAGCAGTAAATGGAGCGATTCATGTCGCCATAGTAGGAAAGACAATCCAGCGGGTCCTCCGCACAATGGAAACCGTTGCTGGCGCAGTTTGCCTCCGGGGTGACATTCTTTCCCATGACGAACCGATAGCCACGGCAGGAGAGATCCGGCTCAAAGCCTTTATAAGCGTACATCAGGCGGCCTCCCCAAAAGAGGAGAGGTCTCCCAGCGAGATCTGCCCATCATCGGCTTCCGCTTTTTTCGGCGGTTCTTTCTTCTCCGGCTCTTTCTTCTTTTCTTCCTTTTTCTTCTTGGAAACGGACTTGGAAGATGTTTTCCCGCGATAGGGCTGCGGGACAAACTCCTCTTCATCCCCCTGATCCTCCTTGGCATCGGGGTCACGGAAATAGTCCTCCGCCCACTGATAGCAGAGATCATCGGGAATATCGCAGCCGTATGCCTGCTGACCGGGGCCCGGCTGAACGCCGTTTGCCTTCAGCTCGTCCTGCACATAATCCCATGCCTTCCGGCTGATATACTGGAAACAGTGGATCATGCTCTTACGCGGGTGCATGGTGAGCCGGGCAAAGCCGAGGTCATCAATACACTTGGTCTGGATAAACTCGGCAACGCTCTCTTTCATGTTGCGTCGCGTCAGCTTCTCCGTATCTGCGGACACACGCTTTGCGGCAGCCTTGAGCAGCTCTGCCGGGCCCATGGCATCCAACCTTTCCAGCGCGGCCTGTTCCGCCCGCCGCTTTTCCGCCTGCTTGGCGTCCCACTCTGCTTTGCGCTTGGCTTCAGACGCTTCGTGCGCACGGCGTGCCTCATCCTCGCTTTGGGTGTTGGGGGCGGTTGCCGGTTCGCTGGCCGCCGCCGGAGTCGGAGCTGCAGTCGGAGAACTTGCTGTCGCCGGTTCCACAGGAGCCGTCTGCGGCATATCCATAGCATCATCTTCCGTAAAGGCGTCAGAAACGGCAGCCTCGCTGCTTTGGAGCTCGTAATCCATATTTGAAAAAGCGCCCATTCGTACATTCCTCCTAAATAAAATTTTGAAAAGGACGCTCCTGTGCCAATGGCACAAGGCGTCCTTTTTTTACATACTTGGCTCAGACCGTGTAGACCAGTGTGCTGAATGGGTCGAAGCAGTAGCACACAACAGTCGGATACTGAGCAGCCGTTCTTTGAATTTCCTGTTGGATGGCAAGGGCCTCACCCATTCCGCAGGGCGTATCCCAGCCGGTCCAGACCATAGCTGTAAAATAGCGGTACTCCGGATGATACCGGATCTCCGCGCCTAAATTTCCGCAAAGCTGTAATACCGCTTCAAGAGATTCCTTCCTTTGTTTCTCCATCGCAGCATACTCATGCCTTCTTTGCCAGCGCGGGAGAGAATTTCACCTGCGGAAAACCAGCCATATCGCAGTAAAAGTATCTGCGCTCGCTTTCATCATACAACTCCAGCACATCGGATGGGGCAATGCTGCGGCCGTGATAGTCCGGGGGGAACGCCTGATTATAGCGTGCAAAAATGCGTTCCAGAATATCACGTTCATCTTGCCCGACCGGGCAGGTTAGCTCACCGTCGTAAACGAGTGTGTATTCCGCCGCCGGGGGCTGCTGAAAGCCGGCCTTGTGCAGCGCGTCAATGCCGCCAAAGGCGAATGCGCGCGTCTTGCCATGCTCCAGATCCAGCTGGTAAACACGAAACCGCTGCATTTTGCGCTGACTGTCCAACAACTCCTGAAAAGAAACGCCGGGGGCAGTCTGTAAGTACGCATCGTATTCCTGCTCCGTCAGCCCCAGATAGTCCCGCAGGGAAATACTGTCCACCTTCATCGTGTGCCATTTTTCCGTACAGGCTTCCAGCATTTCCAGCCCGCACAGCCCGTTGAGATATTGCTCCTTAAATGTCATTTCTGGATCCTCCTTCATTTTCTGTTCTTTCCGGCGCAGCGCAAGCTGCCAGTCATCAATACCCTTGTAATTGGGATTCCATGTGAGCCTGCGGCAGCGCATCCCGTGCCTGGCCGCCAGCGCATAGATCTTCGATGCGCCTTTTCCCACCATTTCATTACTGTACTTATCCATGTCCTCCGCCTCGATGATCTCCTCCGTTCCGTTTCGGTGCAGGAACGCAAACAGTTCATCCAGCTTGGCGGTGTTGTTGGCTCCCAGTGTGGCAACAAAGGTCCTGTGCATCAGCGCGTGAGCGACATCCGCCTTGAGGCAGCCTTCCGTCACATATACAACGCGGGAGCAGGGGTCGCCCACAAAATGAATGGGGCTCCCCGAGGTCGTTCCCATGCGCTTTCCCGTGGAGGACAGCGTCAGATATTTCACGCCCGTTTTCTCCGGTGGATCGTCTTTATCCTTGAGCGGGTGATCCAACCGGATCTGTGCGCCGCGGATCAGACCGTCTACACCGAAGATGGGAATGATGATGCCGGATGTCCGCTGATGGAATTTGACCGTCCAGCAGCCGTTATCATCCACATAGAAGCCGGGAACACCCTGCACCCTGCAGCCCGCCTTGACCACCCGATTGGTCAGGGAGCGGCACAGGAAAGGGGGCGGCGTACTCTTGAAGCCAAAGCGTGTGATCTCATCGTCGGACAGCCCCCGCACAGACCGGAGGTGCTTGCGGTGCGCCGGGATGAGTGTCAGCATGGACAGCAGCATGGAGAGGGTCTGATGCACTTCCTGAACAGAAGCCGCGTCAGACTGCTCGGCCTCCGTAGGCGCCGTTTTCTCCGGAACCGTATAGTCCGGTGAAAAACCATTTACCGCCAAAGCGTCGCAGATCTCCCGATAAGCGTCTGAATTGCTGACGCCATATACCTTTGCGTAAAGGGACAGCATTCCGCCGCCTTCACCGCAGTAGTTACAGCGCCACAGGTCTTTTGCCGTGTTCAGATTCATTTTCCCCCGGCGGTCACCGCAGATGGGACAATCCACATACACCTGACCGGGAGCCCTCCGCCTGATATTCAGGCGGAGGAGCCCGGCCACATCCATAATGCCAAAGGGGAGATCATGCTTTTTCCCGTAATTCAAACCAGCATCCCTCCCAAGACGCGAAATTTACGGATGGAAAGCGGTCAGCTTGCCTTTAACTGCTGCGAACCGCCCATCAGAAGCATGGCGGCAGCCTTCATAATATTGCCGCAGTCCTCACAGAGATAGGCGTAATATTTCAGGCTGGAGGGACGCTGCTCAGAAACCTGTGCCATCGTCCAACCCTTATTGACGCCGGTGGTTACGACCAGCTCCGCAGCTTCCTCTTCTGTCATCAGCGAAAGGATCTCGTCCACCGTCATATCGTCCGAATATTTCGGCGCAGCCGCTGTCGATGCCGCTGCCGGCATATCGACCACGACAGGCTTCACCGTCCGCGCTGTTTCAGCCCGCTCCATGACCGCAGGCTCCGCTGTTTCCGAAGGAACCTCCTGCGCCTTTTGGGGCATAACCGGATCAGGCTCAGAAGCCGCAGTTCCGCCGCTTAACGCCTGCAGCAGACTCATGGCGTCTGAAACGCTTTCCGTCTGCTGGGTGGTGTGAACCTCTTGCTGATTTACGTTGGGCGTCTTTGCCGCCTTCTGCGGTTGAACCTCTTGCGGTGTAGGCACTGCCTGTACCGGATGATTTTCGCCGATAGGATCTTCTCGCTGCGGCGCTGCGGCTCCATTTACCGCCGGAGCAGTCTCCTGACGATTTACAGTGCCCGTTGCGACTTCCTGTTTCCCATCGGCCTGTGCATCTACCGTCGCAGAGGGGGTGATCTCACAGAGCTGGATGCCGAAGCCTGCATTATCCAGCGCCGTTTTCAGCGCCTCGTCCTGCGCGGCCTGCACATAGCGTCCGGCAGGAGCCTGAGCCTTTTCCACCGCCGCGGTAAAATTGGTAATGGGCTGGTTGTCCTCTCTGGACAGAAATACCTGCGCCTCATAAACGGCGATTTGGTCTGTGATCTGCAGCCGGTTCAGCAGCATTTTTCCATCGGGGCAGGCCAATCGGAACCAGAGCCGCTGATAGCGCGGCTCCAGCTCGATTCCGCCGTTGGCGTTTCTTTTCAGAAAGCGCAGCGGGTCAAAGCCCTGCACCCTGCGAAGCTGCTGCACGGCAGGAATCGCTTGGGTCAGCATAATTCTTTCTCTGGACATGGTTTGATACTCCCTTCATAAAATAAATAAGAGATGACTGTGCGTTTTTTTGCACATTCATCTCACATTAACTGGCACGCTGCCATTCTTCGCCCTCTTCGTTACGGAGAGCCTTGAGCGTGACTGCCTTATAGTAGAGGGCGATGCGTTCGCCCAGCATGGTATTGCGTTTTCCTTTTCGGCTCCGATGGATCGCCATATACAGCGCCCTTTTTTCACCCACCAGCAGCACGCGGCGCTTGGCACGCGTGATTGCCGTGTAGAGAAGATTCCGCGTTAGGAGCACATTATGGGCAGCCAGCAGTGGAATAATGACCGTATCATACTCTGAGCCCATGGATTTGTGGATCGTAATGGCATAGGACAGCTCCAAATCATCCAGAAGCACCTGCGGACAATCCATATAGCGGCCGTCAAACTCGATCACGACATTGGTACCGCTGATCTTGCGGATCGTGCCGATGTCACCGTTGAAAACACCCTCGCCGACCTGCTTGCCGGAGCGGTTATACAGCTTGATGTCGTAATTATTCCGCATCTGCATCACGCGGTCATTGAGGCGGAATATCTTTCCGGCGTACACGATCTCCGGCGTCTCCGGCGATGCGGGGTTGATCTCCTCGCGGATAGCTTCATTCAGGCTATTGACCGATGCCTCGCCCTCGGAGCGGAACGGCGATAAAATCTCCACCTGCTCAATTCCTTTTGCAGCGATCTGCTCCCGGTAAAGCTCACGGATGATGCCGGCAGTCTCCTCCTGGCTCTCTGCCTTATGAAAGGCAAAGTCCTCACCATAGTAGAGCGTCGTTTTGCCCTCGTTGATAAAACGGGCATTGTGGGCGATCAGGCTGTCCTGTGCCTGACGGAAGATCTCGTCCAGCACCGTGACTGGCACGACGCCGGAGCCGATCAGCTCGTGAAATACATCACCGGCGCCCACACTCTCTAACTGGTCTGCATCACCGACCAAAAGGACTTTGGTGCCGGGGCGCAAGCGTGAAAAGAGCTGATGGATCAGCCACATATCGACCATGGAAGTCTCGTCCACGATCAGGAGCCCTGCTTCCAGCGGCTTCCGTTCCCGGTCTTTCTTCGATTCCGAATCACCGTGAAGTCCCAGAATGCTGTGGAGCGTCTGTGCTTCATCGATCCCCGTTGCCTCCGCCATACGCCGGCTCGCCTTACCTGTGGGCGCTCCGAGTACGATCTTCTGCTGAGGATAGAGCTGACGGTGCACTTCGATCACCGTTTTCAGAACCGTGGTCTTGCCGGTGCCGGGGCCGCCTGTGATGATGGACAGGTTATGCCGGAACACCATTTCCACGCCTTCTGACTGGCGTTTGGACAGGTTGAGCCCTAAGCTATGCTTCACTCGCTCCAACGGCTGCGCAATGTCTACCACCGCCGGATTTGCCAGAAACAGCTCTACCGCTTTCTGTGCGGTTTCGCTCTCCTGCAGGAATTGCTTGGGCAGATACACGTTGCCGTGATTCGATACCACCTCATCCTGCCGGATCATGGCAGACAGCTCCTGTTCGACCTGGCTCATGGGGACGCGCATCTGTGGGAGGGGTATCCGCTCATTGAGCAGCTGCATAGCCGCTTTGAGCAAAGACTCCGCCTCCAGATAGAGATGTCCGTCCTTTGTCCGTGCGTCCTCCAGCGCATAAAAGAGCGCACCGTGGACGCGCTTCGGATCACGCAGATCTCCACCGGATTTTTGTACGATGGCGTCAATCCTCTTGAAGCCGAACCCCGGCACCTGACAGAGATTGAAGGGACTCTGTCTCACGATGTCTGCACAGGCAGGGCCGAAATGCTGATAGATCTTCTGCGCGGTCGTCGGCGTGACCTTGAACGGGGCCAGCAGGGTCATCAGGACACGCATCCGGCTGGTTTCCGCATAGGCGTCCTTGATCTCCGCAAGCCGTTCCTTCGTAATGCCGCGAATCTCAAGAAGCCGGTCTGGCTGATGTTCCAGAATCTCCAGAGCATTGATGCCAAACTTTTCAATGATCGCGTCGGCGGTCTTTTCTCCGATGCCCTTCAGCAGACCGGAGGCAAGATAATTGCGGACGCCCTCCAATGTGGGCGGCACGATTTCCTGCCAATGATCGACCTGAAGCTGAAGCCCGTATTTTCCGTCCTTCCACTCTCCATCCATCTCGATCTTCACCGTATCCGTCTGCGGCAATTCGATGCCGACGGCGGTAAAGCGGATCAGGTGGTCGTGATAGCGATAGGGACTCCGGGCTTCTGCCGGTACGCTGCTGTCCTCCGTCTTCATCCGAAGGACAGAATATTTGCTGGACGCATTGAAAAACAGTACCTTGTCCAGTGCTGCAACAATGCTCACAGCACATCACCTCCGTTTCTTTTCACGCTGCCTGCAAGGCAGCTTTTTTCACATGGAATCTTCGCCATTCATACACCGTGACATACTGATCGTAAATATCAGGGTGTTCGTCCTTCAAACGCTCTAAGGCGTCCTTCGATATGCCTGCGGAGCGTACCGGATTGTAGGTTATGGTGTAGCTCTCCGCAGAACCGTTATACACGGCGGTGCAGCTTGTGCCCATTCTCTCGATGAGCATACCCTTCAACCTTTTGATGTCCTTGTCCAGCTTGTTCACATCAGCCGACAGCGTCTTTTTCTGCTCTTGCAGGGAAAGGATCATGGACAGCTGCCCAAACTGCGTCTGTCCCAGCAGCACGGGAGGCGCATCCTTGTCCGCAGGCCCCATCTTTCGCCGCAGGCTTTCGAGGATCAGGTCGCCATCCGCTTCCACATAGGGAGGCGGCGTTTTTGTGAGAACATGATTCTCCCAGAAGTCCCGTTCCAAAGCGATCAGTTCTTCTTCATAGGCCATGTCACGGTCGATACGGCGGATGATTGCCTCGTCTTCCGAATTTCCGTAAAGGCAGCAGAAGTAGACCCGGTCAATATTCATGACCGTCATGTAGTGCCGCCCCTGTGATTCGTAGTAGATGGGAACGATCTCCTCGCCGTTGTACCACCAGTTATCCTTGGCGTTATAGTTTGTGGTCTTGATCTCAAGGATGGCTGTTGTACCATCCGGCAGTTCCACCATATAATCCAGATCCGCCAGCATCCAAGGATACAGCGGGTGCCGGAACATGAATGGTCGGCGGTAGATCTTATAGCCCGTCTTATGAGCGAAGATCTTGGCAACCAGTGGCTCCAGCAGGGTTCCAACCTCCAACTGGACCCAGTTTTCGGCATCATCCGCTGTGACGATATTCAGCTTGTCATAGTAGAGATCCCGCCCAGTACGGAATGGTGAAATTCCGAGAACGGCAGCGGCGTCACTTCCGCCGATGCCCTTGCGCCGGTATTCCAGCCATTGTTCACGCGGCAGACCTTCTGTACCGACGAGAATTTGCGGAGCGTAACACTTTGCATTTTTCATGGATGCATTCCTCCTCGGTTTCATATTTGATGCGCGGCTTATTCAAAAGCCGCTTCTCTCTGTACCCGTGGTACGGTCGGGAGGAACGTCTGGGATGCCCTCCGGGTTTCCATTTTCGTCTGAATTTCATTTCTTGTTTCCACCTTTCTTGATGATATATCCTCAAAGCCTTTCGGCGTTTGGGCGCAAAAAAGCGGGAACAACGATCCTGGTAAAATCCAGTATGTTTGCCTGACAGCAAACTCTCGTCATTCCCGCAGTATGGGGCAGTACCCCGTAAAATAAAAAAGCCAGCAGCAGCCGGCTCTCATGGCACAGCAATACTACTGACAAAAACGTACAAACCTGACAACGTGCGCAGGTGGATCACTCCACACACAGATCATTGACCTATGCCCAAAGGGAAATTGCGCAAAACTCATTTACGGGCAAAGTGTAACACAATATATTGTATAAGTCAATGCAAAAATACTATATTTAGTTTTTCTGGCGCGCGTGCAAAAAATACGGACATGGCCCCGTATTTATTTTGTGAACGGGAAAAACCATCTATTGAACCTTGAAAACGCCGCCCCCAACTGCGGCTGCATCGATTTGTCCGGGAGTTATACAGGATCGGCTGACAGTATGCGTTTGCGTACCTGCCGGGGAAGTGCCGCACAGCGGCAGCCTGCAAATACGCGGCCTGAAGCGAGGGCGCAGGAAATGGTCCGGACGCAAAATCGCAATCCTTACAGAATTTTATGCTTGGCAACCGCTATTGCGGAGTGTATAATGTGCCTACCCTGCTAAACCATTAGGAAAGGAGGCACTACTGCATTCTATAACGGTTTCCAAGCTGCAATAGGAGGTATTACCTTGTCTGACCAAATTTGCAGCAACAATGTTCAACGTACCTACACCGTCGAACAGGTCTCTCGAATCCTTGGGATCAGTCTCCGCAAGACCTATTACCTCTGTGAGCACACAACTGATTTTAAGGTCATTCGGCTTGGGAAGCGGTGCCTGCGCATTCATAAAGAGTCTTTTGATTCTTGGTTCAATGCGTTGGATCAGCCATAGAGCATCGAACAAGGAAGGAACCGTTATGGCAACATATACTATTCGCGGAACATCTCACAACATCGTCTACACCTATAAGACGATTGACGGAAAACGTAAACAGCAATGGGAATCCTATTCCTCGGAGTTGGAGGCGATACAGCGCAAAGCCTACATCGACTATCTCCAAGCTCAAAATAGGGCATCTGATATTACTCATGAGGCTGCTGAGTATCGCCGCAAAAAAGCCATTGAGAAAACAGCTCAAAAAATCGCCGCAGAAAATGCAGCAGTCGTTGTCGAGCCTCCGTCCATCGAAACTGAAGACAATATGAGCAAGACCTACCGAGAATTCATGGAGCGCTTTTTGCCGATCTATGCAAGGAAACGGAACTTCTCGCCCAAGACCTACGACAGCTATCGTCAAAATCTGGAAACACACATCTACCCTTACTTTGGTGATTGGGTCATGAGCTCTATTACGAGCAGCGCTATTGACGGCTTCATTGACTATCTTTTTCAAAAACCATGTCGTGGAAGCAAAAGTTATGGCAAACGTGCTTCAGAGGTTCCAACTCTGAGCTCTGGAACTGTAAAAAAATGCTATAACATTCTTACTCTTGGCTTTGAAACAGCAAAGCGATGGAACTATATCTCGGAAATTCCTAACACCAAAGGTCCGTCTGAGCACTACAAGAAGCGCAAAGCCTGGTCTTCTGAGCACATCTCAAAAATTCTCGACCAAATTCAGGATGATCCCATTCTCCATCTCTCGGTACATCTCGCTTTTATTTGTTCACTCAGAGCGGGGGAAATTGTTGCAATCGATATTAACTCAATCAACCTTAATGAAGGCAGCATGTGGATCTCCCAGATTCTCGAGCGCGTCTCTGACGAGTCTCTCAAAACTCTTTCCAAAGAAAAAATAGCTAAAGTTTTTCCAAAGCAGTTTTCTAACGCTAAAAGCCGCCTTGTCTTAAAAACGCCGAAGACGGAGGGCAGTTTGAGAAAACAGTACCTAACTCGTCCATTGGTTCAAGAAATCAAAGAGCGCATTGCAGAAATTAACAAAGCAAAAGAACTCCTTGGTCCAGAATATCAGGACAACGGTTTTCTAATCTGTCAGTCTGATGGACGCCCTGTTGATCCAAATAATCTCTGCAAATCCTTTAAGGAATGGCAGAGTACAATGAATATCACAGATCAAATTGATCTTCAGGGGCTACGCAAGTCAGGGCAAATGCACAAAATCAGATTGACGAAAAACAATTATCAACTTGTCGCTGCTAATGCTGGGCAATCCCCCGAAGTGCTTATGCATCATTACAACGAAGCGCTTGAAGCCGAAAAACAGCAGCTTGCCTCGATGGTTGAATCAAGTTTTTATCCATCACTTGAAAAAAAGAGTGAGACACTATCAACTCTTGACCCAGCCGAAATTTTGAAACTAATTCAGGAGAATCCAGACCTCGCAGCGAAACTTGTGCAGCTATTGAAAGTCTCTGCGTAAGATGACACTCCTTGCAAACATTTTTTCGTTTAGCACGATCTTTAGCAGGATGTTTAGCAGAACCCATAAATTGAGGTATTTGAGGGCTATCTCAAAAAAAGAAAAACCTCAAAACCATTGCGGTTTCAAGGTTTTTTTGGAGCTGCTGGGCAGATTCGAACTGCCGACCTCATCCTTACCAAGCGTCGTAGAGCCTTCCAGCCCTTGCAGTATAAGGCTTTCCAGCGTTTTTTTGTTCAAAAAGGAAGAGGTCGCAGCCTGTTTGTTCCATTATTTCCGTCCGCTCATTTTCCCGTGTGGGTCACGGTGTGGGTCAAGCCCCCTCGCCATATAAAAATTTTCTCAAGCGATAGCACCCAGCGGCGCAGAATACAACCGGAAAGCAAATTGCAGACCAGTCGCATTTTGCGCCGCTGTAGTCAATAAAAAGCTTTTTCCTGTCCATGTGATGAGGGCGAGATGTCTGGAAACCTTTCCAACACGCCGTTCCTATTTTTGTATTATAGAAATCTTGCGGTGCAGACATCCGTTTGCTGGATGTCTGCACCGCAATACGGTTCTTAAAACCGAATGGAAAAATCCAGCTTTTACCCGCAGTCCCCGCTTAGCCTTGATAGACTCTGTAGAGGAAGGTAACGATTTGGGCTCGGGTACAGATGTTATCCGGTTCGAACAGACCGCCGCCAATACCGTTTGTTACATCGTTCTCTACCGCCCATGCCACAGCATCTGCATAGTAGCTGTCAGCGGGAACATCGCTGAACGTGGTCTTGCTGTCAACCGATTTGCCGATAGCACGGAACAGGAACGTCACACTTTGTGCGCGGGTACAGGCGGCGTTGGGACTGAATTTACCGCTGCCCGTGCCGGTGGTAATGCCGTTTTCAACCGCCCACGCAACTGCTTTTGCATAATAGCTGCCGGCAGAAACATCAGAAAAACTGCCTGTATTCTTCGGTTCGGGCGAACCGGCAGCACGCCACAGAAATGTGACAATCTGTGCGCGGGTACAGCTGTTGTCAGGTCCAAATAGACCATTGCCGATGCCTCCGGTGATTCCCTTTTCCTGCGCCCACCTCACAGCCTCATAGTAGTAGGCACTGGCAGCCACATCACTAAACATGCTTGCCGCATTTTCTTGGGCAAAGACTGCATTGATCTTTACCCTGCCGTTGGGCATGATAAAGGTATATTTTCCATTGCCCAGATCAGTCAATTTCAATTCATTGCCGCTCTGATCGGTAACGGTGAGATCATCCAGCTGATAGCCGTTGTCGGGTTTAACAGTGATGGTCACAGTATCGCCCTTGGAGGCACTCCTGGAGCTGATAGTCACAGAGCCGTTCTTGACAGCAGAAATAGACACCGCGCTGCCAGAGGATCCGGACGAACCGGAGGAACTGCTTCCGGAGCCGGAGTTAAGCAAGCGGACAGTGATTCCGTTTGCCTGCGCATACGCATAAATGGGAGCCGCTGCAGAGTCTGTCCAAATTGTGACATTAGGACTGTTCTTGCAGAGGTCAGCGCCAATATCCGTCAGACCAGAGCGAATCGTAACGGAATTCAATGTTGGGTTATAAGCGAGGGCTTCCGCGCCGATGCTCTTTACGCCGGTAGGCAGAACCAGCGTCTCCAGGGCAGTGCCCAGGAACGCATGATTGCCGATTATCTCCACTGTACTGGGGATATTTACTTCCGTGAGAGCCGCACTGCTGGCAAAGGCAGCGTCCCCAATAGACACAAGACCCTCAGGCAGATGCAGGGTACGCAGCTGTTCGCAGACGGAAATGCTGTTGGAGCCAATATGCCGGATCGATGCCGGCAGCGTCAGACTCTCCAACGCACGGCAGTAGAAAAATGCGTAGTCGCCAATCCGCTCAGTCCCCTCTTTGACCGCAGTACTTGTCAAGCCACGGGGGCAGAAGAGCAGCGTCTTGCCGTCAGCACTGTACAGTAAGCCGTCATTGGCGGAGAACCATGGGTTTCCTTCGGTGACGGTAACCGTCGTGAGGTGGTTGCAGCCCAGCACATCCGAGCGCTCAAATGCATCTCCCGGATATTGGCTGCCCAAGTTTTTCAGCGTAGCGGGAAGATGGATTGCCGTCAGCGCAGTACAACTCATAAAGGCCTGCTGTTCCACGGTTTCTACGCCTTCCGGAATTGTGACCTCCGTCAATCGGACACAGGCAGCAAACGCACCGCTGGAGATTGTACGCAGCGTGGTTGGCAGCGTCAGTTTCAGCATACCTTCACACTCGTAAAAGGCATCCTGACCGATGTATGTCACGCCTTCGGGAATGTTGACCTCTTTCAGCCGCCAGCAGATATAGAACGCACCCTTAGGCAGTTTGCTCAGGGTAGAGGGCAGCGTCACCATCTCCAGGCTTTCACAGGAGTTGAAAGCATATTCTCCCAAACTCTCCAATCCCTCCGGCAAAGTCAGGGAGCGCAAATGCGTGCAGTTTTCAAAAGCCCGACTGCCAATCGTTTTCAAGCCGGAGCCAAATATAACCGCAGAGAGATTTCCACAGTGAGAAAAGGCATTGTCTTCAATATGCTGCAAGCTGTCTGGCAATGTTACTGTTTCAATATCCCAACGGTTCTGAAATGCGCCGGAAGCGACGCCGAGAACCGTCTCGTTCTCCACTGTGCCGGGAATGACAAGATTTCCGCTTTCGCCAGTATAGCCGGTGATGTAACCACGGTCATCCACCGTAAAATCGCTGATCGTTTCATCCCTCGTCACAGTCACCCTGCAGTCCGCATAGGGACCATCGGTTGAAATCACCCGAATTGTTGCAACCCCGGGAGCTACCGCAGTAACTGTACCATCCGCACTCACTGCCGCAATTTTGGTATCAAAAGATTTGAACACCAAATCCGTATGTGTTGCAGTTTCCGGTTGGACGGATGCACCCAGCACTGCGGTTTCACGCTGTTTGAGTGTCAGTTCCGTCTTGTCAAGTGTGACCTGCGTCACCGCTTCATAGCTGTCCAAATTTTTGAACGTCAATTTGCAGCGGTCGCCCTTATCCGCCCGCTTCGTTGCCACATATTTTTCTGCAGCAGAGCCGGCAGCGCCGTACACCGTAATCGCATAATTGTAAGGAATAAATTCGTCCGCCAAAGTTGTTTCTGCGCCCAGTATCCGAACAAACAGGTTTTGCCCACCGTATTCAAAGTCAAAGGCATTTTTTCCAATAGAACTTACGCCAGCAGGAATGGTGACCTGCGCAATACGGGTGAGTGAAAACGCATTTTCTCCAATGGTCTTCAGCCCGCTGCCCAACTGAGCGGTTTTCAGAGCGCTGCAGTTGAAGAATGCATTGTTTCCAATGGATTCTACAGAATCCGGAAGTTCCACACTGATAAGAGCGGACTGTTTGAAGCCATAATCCCGGATCGATTGCAGCCCATCAGGCAATGCCACATGACTTGCCTGACTGCGATGGAACGCATAAGTGTCAATCACTTGTGTACCATCCGCCACCGTGACCGTGCCGGTGCGTCCGGCAGGGCAATAAAGCAGCGTCTTTCCATCGGCGGTATAGAGCAGCCCGTCCCGAGAGGAGTAATTCCGGTTTCCCTCAGCCACGGTGATGGAAATGAGGTCATCTGTCCCTGAGAATTGACCACTTTCATTCGCAGGGGCGAATACCAGCGGTGCAGCCGTACCGAGGCGCTCCAGAGTAGAGGGCAGAGAGACACTGGTCAAGCCTCTGCTGATACGCAGCGCACTGTCACCGATACTGACGACACCCTCCGGAATCTCAATGTGTGTGAGCCGATAGCACTGATAGAAAGCAAAGTCTCCAATCGTCTTCAGCTGACTGGTCAGACCGCTGGCAAACTGTACAGAAGTTAAACCGGAGCAGAGTTCAAATGCGTAAGCACCAATTGTGGTGACAGAGGCCGGGATGGCAATTTCAGTGAGGCGGCTATCCCCGTCAAAGGCACGAATGCCAATTACCTCCAGCCCATCCGGCAGTGTGATCTCCGGCAGCTTGGTGCAGTAGGCAAAGGCAGACTCCCCAATTTCGCGCAGAGTGCTGCCGGTTTCAAAGATAACTTCCGTCAGCTGGCAGCCATAAAAGGCTCGCGCACCGATCTTCGTAACAGAAGCGGGAATCGTGACTTTTGTCACCTCCACTCCCTCTTCCCCTTCATCCGGACTTTCAAAAACACCGGGGCCGATTTCCGTGACAGAAGAGGGAATCACAACCTCCGTCTTTGTTCCGTGATAGGCAACCAAAACGCCGTTTACAATCTCGAAATCCGAATCGATCTCATCGCCGTTTTTCAATTTCAAGGTAAGACCGTTGGCTCTGGCATATTGAGCCGCAGCCGTGTCTGCACGATCGGCAACAATGGTCAAACCGGTGCGTTTTGCAAACGCATCTTTGCCGATTTGAGTCACAGAGGCCGGAATATAAACCTCCTTCAGGCGGTTTTCCACATTCTCACCGCCGGCAAACGCTTCTTCTCCAATGGTCTGCAAAGTTGCAGGCAGCGTCAGCGTCTCCAGTGCATCCATTCGGGCGAAACTCTGAGATCCAACGGAGGTCACGCCTTCAGGAATAGTGAGGCTTTTCACATTTTTGGCCCAGGCAAAGGCCGAATTGCCGATGGTTTTCAGGGAAGCCGGCAGAATGATTTCCGTCAGCGTATCTTCATAGCCCCAGAACGCAAATTCAGGCAGATCTGCAATGCCCTCCGGAACCACAATTTTAGTGCCCTTGCACTCATTGAAGGCATACGGCCCGATATACTGCACGCTGGCCGGAATCCGGTCAACACCGGTCCATTCCTCGCAGCCGAAAAAGGCGGAATTTTCCACCCGCTCCAGTCCGGTGGGCAGTTCGCAGTCTGTCAGCGCTTCGCAGTAGTGGAACGCCTGCTCCCGCACCGTTTTCAGTGTAGAGGGAAGGTCAGCACGGGTCAGATTAAAGCACATGAAGAAGGCATAACGGCCAATTTCCGTTACCCCCTCCGGGATCACCGCTTCCGTGCGTCCCCGGGGGCAGAACAGCACCGCAGTCTCCTCTTTGTTATAGAGCAGACCGTCCTTGGCGGTATAAAGAGGATTGCCTTCCGCCACAGTGATGGTTTTCATCGCCGTATCCGCAGCAAGTGCGCCGGGATCTTCAAATACATCTCCCATGTATTCATCTCCCAGCTGCTGAAGAGAGGCGGGCAGATGCAGCGTTTGCAGCGGGCACTTTTTCAGTGCGCCGGCATGGATGGTTGTCAGCCCCTCCGGCAGAATCAGCGCTTCCAGAGAAGTACACTGTGCGAAACACTCTTTGCCCAGTTCCTTCACAGAGGACGGCAGCGTGACTGCTTTCAGTTTTGCGCAGGACATAAAGGCCTGTTCAGGCACATCACGCAGTCCTTCACCCAAAGCAACGGACTGCAATGCCGCACACTGCCGGAAAGCACCGCTCCCCATCGAAGTGACATGGTTCAAGTTGATTTCCTTCAGGTTTGTGCAGCCGTAAAACGCATTGCTGCCAATTACGGTTACCGTTTCCGGGAGTATCACCTGCTGAATATCCCGCTGATTTTCAAACGCACCGTCCGCAATACCGGTTACGGTCTGATCGCCGATTTCCGCCGGAATGTTCAGAACCTTCCAATCCGTGCCCAGATAGCCGGTCACTTCGCCATTCTGGTTCAGCACATAGTCGCTCTCATTTTCGTCCACAATGACATGAACCGTGCAGGAAGCCGTGAGTTTTCCAACCGCAGCTGTAATCACCGTGGTACCCTGCTGCACCGCAGTCACCAGACCGTCCTTGCTTACCGTTGCCACAGCAGGCTGACTGCTGCTCCAGCTGACGATTGCCTGCGCGCCTTCCGGCAAAACCTCAGCAGTCAGTCGAGCGGTTTCCGTTCTATGCAGAGAAATCGTTTCCTGATTCAAGCGAATCTCGACAGGTTCTACATAGCCGTCCGTCTGGAAGGTCAGCTTGCAGCTGTCACCTTTTTCAGCTTTCTTTGCCGCCACATATTGTTCCGCGGTGGAATCCGCCAAACCATAGACCTTGATAGCGTAATAATACGGGATGAACTCATCTGCCAGTTCCGTGTTCTTACCCAGCAAGCGGATCGAATAGTCACTGCCGTATTCAAAATCAAAGGCATTTTTCCCAATATAGGTCACGCTGGCAGGAATCGTGACCTGCGCGACACGGCTTTGAGAAAACGCACTGTCCTCAATGCGCTCGAGTCCTTCATTGAGCGTCACGTTGGTCAGTTGAGAGAAGAAGAAAGCAGATGCGCCGATGGTTTTGACACTGCCAGGAATTTCCAGGCTGGTCATTTTAGCACGGTTAAACGCATTTGCGCTGATTTCCGTAACCGTTCCCGGGATGTTCACGGACGGCATTGTGCTGTTGCAGAAAGCGTATGCGCCAATCGCCGTCACGCCATTCAGCCAGTCAATGGACTGCTTGGCAGCCGGGCAGTAAATGATCGTTTTCCCGTCGGCGGAATACACTGCGCCGTCATGGGAACGGTACTGTTCGCCGACTTCCGTGATATTGACGGAAGCCAGCGCTGCCGGTGCTCCGCCGCTTGTTCCACGGGCGAACAAATTGCCGAACCACTCCCCGCCGCAAACCGTCGTCAGGGTGCCGGGCAGTGTAATGGTCCGCAGCTTGTTCATGGCCGCAAAGGCGTACTGTCCAATGGAAGTGACGCCCTCCGGAATAATCAGGCTCTCCAACTGATTTACGGCGTAAAACGCCTCATTTCCAATGGTCTTCAACCGGCTGCCCTCAGCGAAGGTTACGCTTGTCAGGCCGGTGCAGGTATCGAAGGCCTTGTCCGCGATCTCTGTGACGGAAGCGGGAATTGTGACGGATTCCACATTTCTTCCGAAAATCGAAGACGAACCGTTACCGATGACTGTGACGCCCTCCGGAATCGCCACGTTGGTGTCGCTGCCGGTATAGGCAGTCAGCACGCCGTCTTCAATCGTAAAGTCGGAGGCTGCCGTCACAGTGACAGTGCAGGCAGCAGACTTTCCGTTTGCAGACACAGCGCTAATCACGGCAGTTCCCGCAGTTACAGCTTTGATAAGCCCGGTTTGATCCACTGTGACTGCCGCATTGCTGCTGCTCCAGGTCAGCGTTTTGTCCGCAGCATCTTCCGGCAGGATCTCTGCCGTCATCTGGTAGGTGCTGCCTTCGGTCAATGTCAGAGAAGCCGGAAGTGCAACGCTTTCCACGGCGACTTCCGTTTCGCCGTCGAGTATCTGGAAGGTCAGCTTACGCTCATCCCCAAAATCTTCAGCATATTTTTGTGCCGTAGAGCCTTCCAGTCCAAAAAGAGTTACCTTTGCAGAATTTGGAATAAAGGAACTGCCGAGAACGGTATTCATTCCCCGCACCTTTACGACTGCGGGGCCGCCCGAGTCCGTCAGGCAATCAAAAGCACTGCCGCCAACGGACTCCAGTGAAGCCGGGAGTACCAACTCCGTGTTGGCAGGGAAATAGCATTCACTGAAAGCCATGCTGCCGATGCTCTTCAGTCCCTCTGAAAAGGAAACTGTTTTTACCTTGGAGTTGTAAAAAGCAGATGCCCCAATGGATTCCACGGATTCAGGGACTTTTAGCGAGGTGCATTGGGCACTGTAAAACGCTTTTTCTGCCACGGTCTTCAATCCGCTCGGCAATACTACCTGTTCCATTGTGGTTTTTAAAAAAGCGTAAGATGCAATTTCCTCCACTCCGGCCAGCCAATCAATGGACTGCTTGGCAGCCGGGCAGTAAATGAGCGTTTTCCCGTCGGCGGAATACACTGCGCCATCATGGGAACGGTACTGTTCTCCGTCTTCTGTGATATTGACGGAATTCAGCGCTACTGGCGCTCCACCGCTTGTTCCACGGCCGAATAAACTACCGAACCATTCCCCGCTGCAAACTTTCGTCAGAGTGCCGGGCAGTGTAATGGTCTGCAGCTTGTTCATGGCCGTAAAGGCATACTGTCCAATGGAGGTAACGCCCTCCGGAATAGTCAGGCTCTCCAACTGATTTACGGCATAAAACGCCTCATTTCCAATGGTCTTCAACCGGCTGCCCTCGGCGAAGGTTACACTTGTCAGCTCGGTGCAATTATAGAAGGCCTTGTCCGTGATTGCTGTGACGGAAGCGGGGATCGTGACGGATTCTACTTTGCTTCCGAAGACGGGAGACGAACCGTCGCCGATGACTGTGACACCCTCCGGAATCGCCACATTAGTGGCGCTGCCGGTGTAGGCGGTCAGCACGCCGTCTTCAATCGTAAAGCCGGCATTATTTTCGTCTGATAAAAGGGAAACCTGTGTGCTTTGCGGAGATTCCTCCGTATTTTGAGCAAACGCCGCTGGCGAGATGCAGTTGGTCAGCATCAGAACCGCCAATGTGGCAGCTATGCGAGTTTTCCATGTGTGCATATAAATTCCTTCCTGTGTTGATTTTTAGTTAGACGAATCTAACTCACGCTTAATATTCATTGCCATAGGTAGCCTGTTTGACAATCTGGGTAAGAAAATACGTCATTTTGATTGGGAAAAATTGCTGTAGTTATTGCCTCATAATTAACTATAACTAACCCTATGTCATAAAATCACTCCTCCATTGCCGTCTCTTGACTTTGATATGTAATCTTTTGCAGCAAGATGACTTGTCGCCATTTTCAAAGGTTATTACGTTCATCTGTACAGTTAGTGTTATCTAACTCATGCTCAAAAAAATATTTTGCCACGAGTCCGGTCAAGTTTAAGTTAGAGCTATCTAACCGACGTGACGTATTCTATCACAGATTATATATTGCGTCAATCAAAAATATAACCCGATTGTCCTGCACTCCGGGTTTGGTTCAGTTACTATACAGGTGTTTAGAATTCTTTAGCCATGAGCGTAGTTCGTAAGATATTAGGAAACTGTTGATAAAGGGGAAAATTCCCTATAATGGCAGGGAAAAGTGTGTGAGAAGTCCCAAGAAGTGTGTCCTGCCCCATTAAATCCATGATTTCAGAACTCTTTCAGCATTTTGAAAGTTTGTTCAACAGAGTGAGAAGGCTCTTTTGACACGCTGTTAACATATTCTTAGCTGCTGTAATCAATAAGAGCCAAACCGCCCATCGGCATCCGCTTTTGAAAACGGATGCCGATGGGCAGTTGTTCACTGTTTTTTGAGCCACTCAAAAAATGCGTCTCGGGAGATCTCCTCCCGGTCGCATTTTTTCTTTTCTGCTCTGGCCTGTTCACTCCAATCGTAAAACTGTTGGTCAGTGATTCGTCCGGCTTTGATCCACGCAAAGCGCCGCTTGTATTCCTTGCGGTAGGCCTTGAATGTGTCATTGCCTGCCTGCCGGAGTGTCCACTGCTTCAGAGCACCGATGTCACGGCAGCGCTGCTGCCCTTTCGGAACAGGCCGCCCGCAATACTCCGCGCTGACCCGTCCGGTCTGCGCAAAGTACCGCCCGCAGTTCTTGCAGCGCCGCACGGTGATGTTCCGCTCCACGCAGCTCCGCAAAGAGTAGTCGATCATGTCCCGAATGCTGGAGGAATACAGTACCGGCGAACAGCATCCCGGTTCCACCGGCTCAAAGCTAAGTGGGATGGGGCGGAACGAAAACAGGCCGGGATCTTTCGGCATATCGTAGGTATAATTCCTTGCCGCCTGCGCCTGCGGCTCCCGGCCTGCGCTGTCTACATCCAGCACCAACTCGAAAAAGCGTTGAACCTGCTTCTGATACAGGGGGAGCAGTTCGGGAAGCTGCCGTAACTCGTCCAGCATTTGCGCATCCTCTGCACTGCCACGGTCATTTTGAATGAACATCGCTGTCTGACGGTAGCGGCAGTGAACATAGAGAAGTCGAAAATAAATGTGTATGGAGGCTAATCTCCCCAACTGCTGCATGGCATTTACAAGAGCATCCTTGTCATCCTCTGCGACAAATCGGCTCCAGTTATCCGTGACGGACTGAAGCATCGGTGTCACTTTTGTGCAGTCAAATTCCTGAAAGGAAAGAAGGCTTTCCAGAAAGGGAAACTCCTCCTGGACATCCGGAACGCCTTGTGTACCAAGGGAATCATACTGAAAAATCTCTCTGTCCTCAGAGAAATACATTTTAGCATACCACATAGAAACTCGCTCCCGATGATAGACGATCATAAAAAGTTAATAAAATAAGTCTTGGCGAAGGTGACAAGATATGTTACGATGCAATCCTCAATAAGCTGTCAAAAACGAAGCAGCAAATTAAAGCTGTCGCATTCATATTTTTCGTTTCAAAAACGCACCGCTGTAATCAAAGAGTACGCCGACACACTCGCTTTCTAAAAATAGATTCCATTCTCCACAGCTTGAGTGGAACGCACTACTCCAATCCCTCTTAAGTCCAGTAGGCTAAGCGTCACTTTTTGCGCCCTTCAAGGAAAACCGACACCGCTGCCGCCAGAATAATTCCATAGCCTATATAGCTCAATATATCAGCTGCCTGATTAAAAATCAGCCATCCCCAAACAGCGGCAAAGACAATCTGGGTATATCCCAGCAGAAAAAACAGCGTCGTTCTTGCTGCGATTCAGCGTTACCTCCCCGAATACAGGATGGCTCCTGACATTTTGATGGTTTCTTTGGACAATCTCAATTTCGAATTTCATCCGGGTCCAACCCTTTTATACACGGCAATGATTGAAAACGAGATTGACTTTGAATACTACTCCGACTTTACACCCAGTCAGGCACGCTTGATTGAAGCAATCGATCAGGAGCGACTTGCCCTCTGCCGCGCATACGGAGTTAAGGTGCGCGATGTTGCGCAGACCTTCCATGACGAGTACGGGTACGAGGGTACGTTATATGAGATGATCAAGCACGCCGATGTCTACAAGGGAATCAAGGGCCCCAGCGCCTTGAACAGCCGCTTTTTGACAGAAGACATTCCCTACTCCCTGCGCGCCATACAAACCCTTGCTCAAATCGCCAACATTCCCACGCCGGCAATCGACACCGTCGTGAACCTTGCCTACATTCTTCTGGGCGATGATCTGGATGAGGGCAGAACACTCTCCCAACTCGGTTTCAACAGCAGCACAACCGTCAGCGACCTGCTGGAACTCTGCCGATAAGGGATACGGCTCTGATTCTCACTTTTTCAGCCCGATCTTTCCTTGACAATTGGTGGGGAAAACTTCACAATAACTATAGGCGAAAGCCGAATCTCGCGGCTTTCCGGTGAGGTCCACACCGTAAGTGTGACCTCAGGCATTCATGGACCCCGTAGGGCATTATGACCACCCTGTACGCAGGAAGTTCCATGAAG
>ENA-OUQN01000563-OUQN01000563.1-human-gut-metagenome-genome-assembly--contig:-NODE-563-length-29242-cov-8.464590_pt1 | contig 29242 bp, 25 predicted proteins | sample MGYA00237950_ERZ548832 | MGnify/ENA primary metagenome ERZ548832 (study PRJEB26490, sample SAMN05194703) | human gut metagenome | biome: terrestrial biome; feature: human-associated habitat; material... | reverse complement strand
GGTCTCGTGGGCTCGGAGATGTGTATAAGAGACAGTATCCATATAATTATGTATGTATGACAGAAGAAAAATATACAGACGAAATTCATAAGGTTATAAAAGAACCAGATGAAAAAATAGATGAATATGCGTATATTCCGCTCATAAGCAATGATGGAGGGGAATATGTAGGTATTTCGGAGGATTCCTATAACAAACTTACAAAGAATAAGAAAGAGCATATCAAACAGGGAGAGGTAAAGGCAGTTCTGGAAAAATCAAAACAAGACGATGAAAACATGTTTCAGGATAAACATGTTTATTTAAAAACAGCAACAGGAATGTGTAAATTTGCGATAAAAAAAGAAGTGAAAGAAGTTTTATTTGTTGCTCAACAGTCGGATATTATACGAATTCTGGTTATGAATAATAGTGATTTTGATATGCTTAGATCTTTGCAGAAAAAGAATACGGTTATTATGACGCAGCAAACAGAAAAAGAGACGGTGATTGATGAGGGCAAATTAAAAGTATGTGAAAAGAAATATGAGATAATTGGTTTTTATAAAGGCTCATTGATGAAAGAAGACAGATCGGATGACCTGACAACTCTTATCTTTTACATTTGTATTGGTGCATTTTTGATTATTAGTGGAATAATGATTTTATCTATAAAAATATGGTCAGACATTTCTAATGTAAGTATGAAATATGGATTCTTGAAAAAAATAGGCATGGAGACCAAAGAAATAAAGAAAAATGTGAAAAAGGAACTTTCGCTTTCTTTATGGATCGCATTTATACTTTCGATTGTAATAAGTGGTGGTGCTTTGAGTTATATTACATGGAACGTTGATTGGCTCTTGAAAAAACAGGTGTTGATAACATTTTTTGCACTGTTATTATTCCAGGCCGGGTACATTATCTTATTGAGAGAGTATGGATGGAGACTTGCTAATCAGCAAATTCAGAGTGAAAGAAGGGAAAAGATATGGAAGTGATCAGCGGAGAGAAAATTGTGAAAAGTTACGGTAAGTTTAAAGTGTTAAACGGTATTAATTTGAATGTACAGGATGGCGAATTTGTAGGAATTATGGGAAAATCAGGAAGTGGAAAGACGACACTTTTGAAAATTCTGGGACTCATTGAATCTGTAACAGATGGGGCACTTTTATACAAGAAAGAGGAAATATCAAAACTGTCAGATAAAGAACTTGCGAGAATACGAAGAGAAGAATTAGGCTTCGTATTTCAGGAATTTTATTTGATGGATAGTTTAGATGTTTTTGAAAACATTATGTTGCCTTTCTATATCAGCAAAACAGTAGATGATTCCAAAAAGGAACGAGCGAGAGTGTTAATGGATAAATTCGGAATTAGGACTTTGGAAAAAAAGATGCCGGCCGAACTGTCAGGAGGTGAAAGGCAGAGAGTTGCAATTTGCAGAGCATTAATAAATGATCCAGAGATTATTTTCGCAGATGAGCCTACAGGAAACCTTGATTCAAAGTCTGGAAAAATCGTGATTGATGCATTGAAGGATATTAATGAACATATGGGAAAGACAATCATTATGGTTACACATGACCCACAGATGGCAAGCTATTGCAGCCGGTTGATTCTGCTGAAAGATGGTGTGATATTGGAAGATTTGGAAAAGAATAGAAATCAAGAATCATTTTATCAGGAGATTCTTGGAAAGATGAAAGAGTTGTAGAAAATTCACCAGATTCACAAAAATTTAGCATTTCCAAACTGCGCATTGAAAATAAAAATCAGGCATGTTATTCTGGAAACACGCAGATAAATTCTAGTATCTGCACTGTATCTGTATTTACCAATGCGTTTACTTCAGATGTAAAAAGGCTACTCTATTTCAGGAGGTATAATATGCCAAAGAATAATAAAATTAAAATATTATGTCTGCTCATAATTGGAATCGTATTTTTGTATATATATGGACCAATTGCATTCATGAAAGATGGGTTAGTAACGAGACAGAGTGTAAATTCTTTTGATGAATTATACGAGTTAGGACCAGCACGCCGGCATAAATGTGAAAATGGTACACGTATTTATATTGTATATTTTGGATGGCCTGCTCCAAAAGTTAAAAAAGAAATAGTATATCAAAAGAATGAAGAAACACAAAAGCAAATAGTGGATGTTGATACTCAAAAGATTATCCCGGGGTTTTATTATATTTTATGGGATACAAAAAATTCTGTATGTAGAATTAAAACAAGAAAAAAATATTATCTTGTAATACCGTATTGTTAAGTTTTTTAATTACATGTCATAATAAAAGATGAAAAAATATATTGATTAATATTTATCTGTGTGTTAACATATACCAAAGCATATTTCAAAAATTCCAAGGTATATAAAAATAAACATACACCATCTATGATCTAATTACATTTCAGAAATCTATGCTTTCATACCAATCAATTGTAAAAAAGCAGGAGATGACTGAAAGAGTAAAAAAGACATCCTCCTGCATACAGGAGGAAACTGAATATGGCGAAAAGAAAGAATCAAAAGAGAAGGAGCAAGAAGTATCAGGTAAATAACCGGCAGCTAAAGGCAAAAAGGATGTCTCTTTAGAAGAAGCAGTTACGAGAGCAGTTGACGAATGCATAGAAGAAGGAATCCTGGCAGAGTTTTTATTGAAGAATAAGACTGAGGTGATCAAAGTGAGCATCTATGAATATGACAAAGAGTTTGAAGAAAAGAAACTGCGGAAAGCAGAGTATGAGGCTGGAAGACAGGATGGAATCGAGATTGGAAGACAGGATGGAATCGAGATTGGAAGACAGGATGGAATCGAAATTGGAAAGCGGATACTCTTAGAAAAAATAATAAAGAAGAAATTGAAAAAAGGAAAATCAACAGAACAGATAGCAGATGAATTAGAAGAAGATATAAACATAATTCAAAAAGTGGTTGAGAAATTAAAAAGCCAAATATAGAATTTGTCAAAAGAATTCCCTGAAGTGAATAATAAAACTTCAGGGAATTTATCATTTGCTCACTACCGGTATTATTCTGTAGTATCACGTCGGATCAATACAGGCGTAATCTGCTTATGAACCGGCTCTTTTAAAGGAGTTGGTTTTCTTTTTTTCATTTCATTCATTTGGAGAACCAGAAGCTCCATGGCAGTCTGTGCAATTTTCTCAATCTGCTGTCCAACGGTTGTGATTGGAAGGATTGCTTCGCTTGCAATAGGAGAATCATCAAATCCGACAATCTGATAATCCTTCGGAAGTTTTCCGTATTTCTGGAATATCAGGTTCAGGAACATACTGGCATAAGTGTCATTCGCAAGAAAGACTCCCTTTTTTTGTGCCGGATATTTCTCTTCAATTTCATTAAATATATTCTTTAACTGAGCTAAAGTTTCCTGATAAGTGTTTCCCATATTTCTTTGGATCAGTTCGTGAGTAATATGATGCTCATTACAGATATCTTCAAATCCCTGAATACGCCCATAAGTCGGGAGGGTATCAGAAAATATGGAATTGATATGTAAAATGACATCACAGTTATTACGTATCAACAAACTGGTTGCCTGAACACCACCCAGATAGTTGTCTGTAGACACGCTGCAGACATGGTCACATTCCCGCTCAATCGTGACAACCGGGAGTTTATAAGAAGCAAGTTCTTCAGACGAAATGGTATTGCTTAAGACAATAAGTCCCTCAATCTTATAAGCCATCAGTTCATGAATATATTTTTCTTCAATCTCTTTTTTATTATTTCCAATGAATACAAGAAATTTATAATTATACTTTTCGTAAGTAGAAAGTAACTGGTTTAACATCTCAGAGTAATAGTGAAGATACAGGTTGGGGATGATAATTCCAACAAATTCACTTTTTCCATTAGCCAGTACTTTGGCGAGCTTATTTTCCTGGTATCCAAGGACATCCAGTGCATGAGTGATTTTTTCCTGATTTTCAAGAGTCAGAGAATCCGGATTATTAAAATATCTGGAAATGGTAGTTTTTGAAAAGCCTGTATAAGCGGCTATATCTGCAAAAGTTACTTTTTTCTGTTTCATGTAAATCCTCTTCCTTATAATGTATATTATCAGTATAGCAAGTGCATTGAAAAAAATCAAACAAAAAATAACTAGTTAAGTAACCGGTAACTTTTTCTTTGAAATCTATTGACAAGTAAGATTCTGGATAGTATTATGAACATATAAAGTAACCGGTTACTTAACTGGTTACGCGATCGTGAATCTGAAAGGAGAAAGCTATGAAGAAACGAACAGTAGGGGTACTGCTGGCAGCATTCTTTGCAATGGCATTGACGGGGTGTGGAGATAAACAGCCGCAACCAGGAGAAGTAAAGGGATATGACAAAGGCGAAGAATATCTTTCTATCTGGGTACATTCAATCGAAGACACAGAAGAAGGACAGTGCTACAGGAAATCTGTAGATGCATTTAATAAGAAATATGATGGGAAATATTTTGCAGATATTGAATTTATTCCACGAAATGACAGTGGTGGAGGCTATTCGGATAAGATCAATGCATCCGTGATGTCAGGAGATCTGCCGGATGTGCTTACTGTTGATGGCCCTAATATAGCGGCATATGCAGAGAACGGAATTATCCAGCCGCTTGCAAAATTAACAGACGAAGAAAAGAGTGTGTATCTGGATTCCATTATTCAGCAGGGAACGTATAATAACAAGCTCTATGCGCTTGGAGCAATGGAATCCAGCGTGGGACTTTATTATAACAAAGATATTCTCGCAGAAGCAGGTGTAGAAGTTCCAGATGCAGATCACCCATGGACATGGAGTGAATTCACAGAGGTGTTAAAGAAAGTACAGCCGGTAGTAGAGAAGAAAAAAGGTTATGCGCTGGATATGACTTTCCCGACAGGAGAAGCTACGATTTATTATTATGCACCGTTTTTCTGGTCAAATGGCGGTGACTTTGTAAGTAAAGATGGACTGAAGGTGAACAGTGTATTCAATTCAAAAGAGAATCTGGAAACAGTGAATTATTTTAAATCGTTTTTGGATAATGGATATATGTCTAAAGTACAGATCACAGACCTGTTCGAAAGCGGAAGAGCAGCATTTAAGTTCGATGGGGCATGGGAAGTAAATACAATCTATAATAACTATCCGGATGTAAAACTTGGAGTTGCACCATATGTAGTATCCGATAACTGGGATGGCGGAAGATATACACCAACCGGTTCCTGGGCATTTGCGGCATCATCAAAGACGAAGAAATTAAGAGGTGCGACAAAGCTGGTACAGTGGATGAGTGGTGTAGAAAGTGGAAAGCGTCTGTGGGATGAAAGTAAGAGTTTCCCATCTACATATGAAGCGTTTGAGAGCAGTCCGGTTTTTGAAGAAGATGAGAATTACAAAGCCTTATATCATCAGCTCAGTAAATATGGACATCCAAGATCAAAAACACCTGTATATCCACAGGTTAGTGCATCGGTACAGGAAGTACTGGAAAATTCGGTGCTTACCGATAAAGATGCGAAGACAGAACTGGATAAATCTGTAGAAAGGATTAACGCAAAATTAAAGCGTTATGTGATGAAATAATGAAGAAAAGAACAGAATCCATTATGGGAATGGCGTTTTTTGGACCGGCACTTGTGTTACTTACGATATTTTTATTCCTGCCAATGATCCTGACATTGATTTTCAGTTTTACTGATTTCTTTGCTTTAAATCCGGGACTGACGCATTTTGTCGGACTGGACAACTATATTCAGATTTTTAAAGATGATGTGTTTTCACAGGCATTTTTTAATACCGTAAAGTTTGTGATCATTATTGTTCCGCTGCAGGGAATTGGAGCGCTTGTGCTGGCACTTCTGATTAATAAAGTGACGCATTGTAAGAAGTATTTCAAAGTAGCATTCTTTGTTCCGGTGGTCATGTCACTTGCTGTTGTGTCAACACTGTGGATCCAGATCTACAGCCCAGAAGGAATTATGAATGCAATCCTTTCTTTCTTTGGAATTGATGCACAGCCATTCATTAACAGTGCCAGTCAGGCACTTCCATCCATCGCGATCATGAGTGCATGGCAGGGAATGGGATATCAGATGATCATCTTCCTGGGAGGAATCCAGGCAATCAATCCGGCACTTTATGAAGCGGCCGAGATGGACCATGCAACACCGTGGCAGAAATTCAAGGACATTACCCTGCCGGAATTGAAACCATTGTGTGTGTTCGTTTTAATTACGATTACGATCGGAGCATTCCGTATGTTGGTACAGCCAATGGTTATGACCGGAGGAGGACCATCGAATTCAACGTATACGGTTGTGTATGATATATATGAAACAGGTACTGTTAACTGGGAAATTGGACTGGCATCTACAATGGCTATTGTATTCGCATTCTTTGTAATGATACTGACCGTGATCCAGACAATCGCAACAAGAGATAAGGAGGATCAGAATGTTAACAAAAAAGCAAAAAAGAAATAATTGGATACTGACGGTCGTACTTCTGATCGTATCATTGTTGTTCCTGTTCCCGGTTATCTGGATGCTGGCAAACTCATTCAAACCAGATGCGGCAATCACTGCTGATATGAACAGTATGGCGGCATTCATTCCACCGGCATTGAACGGCAATTTCTTTGATAATTATGTATCTGTATTAACAAATACAGGATTTGTACGATATATGTGTAATACCTTGTTCTATGCAGCAATATTGATCGTACTTGGTGTAATTGTAAATGGACTGGCAGGATATGCATTGGCTAAGATTAATTTTCCATTCAGAGAACGCTGGCTTCTGATCATTATGCTTCTGATGATCGTACCGATGGAGACGATCATTACGATACATTTCCTGATCATTGCAAAACTTGGACTTCTGAATACGGTGCTTGGATATGTACTTCCAATGATTGTGAATCCGTTTAACATTTTCCTGTTCCGTCAGGTATTCCTGGGGCTTCCGGATGATGTATATGAGGCAGCACAGTTAGATCACTGTGGACCGGTAAAATACTTTTTTACTATGGTTCTTCCAATGTCAAAGAGTGTAGTGGCAACGGTTAGTGTATTTACATTCCTGAATGTATGGAATGATTATCTGTGGCCGTCACTTGTATTTACATCCAGTGATCTTCTGACTGCACAGATTGGTCTGAATGCGATTACATCAAATGATAACACAACAACAGGACAGACCCTTGCAGTTATCACAATGGTAACAATTCCGGTCATTATTATCTATTCACTCTTCTCAAAACAGATCGTAGAGGGTGTAATATCAACAGGTTCCAAGGAGGGCTAAAAGATGAGCTTTATCGAATTTAAAAATATATGTAAAAAATATGCAGGAAACGATAAGAATTCCGTGACAGACTTTAACTTAGATATAGAAGAAAAAGAATTTATCGCATTTGTCGGACCATCCGGATGCGGTAAATCCACAACACTCCGAATGATCGCAGGATTTGAAGAGATTACAAGTGGAGACCTTTTTATTGATGGAAAACGTGTGAATGAGGTTGCACCGGCGGATCGAGGAATCTCTATGGTGTTCCAGAACTATGCACTGTATCCACATATGACGGTAGAAAAAAATATTTCTTATGGATTGAAGAACATGAAGGTTCCGGCAGATGAGATCAAGAAAAAAGTAGACTGGGCAATTGATATCCTGGGACTCGAAGAATATCGTTACCGTAAGCCTAAGAATTTATCAGGTGGACAAAGACAGAGAGTGGCACTTGGAAGAGCGATTGTAAAAGACCAGAAAGTCTTTCTGATGGATGAGCCACTTTCTAACCTGGATGCAAAACTGCGTGTCAGCATGAGAAATGAGATCAGCAAGTTACATAGAAATCTTGGAAGTACAACCATCTATGTTACACATGACCAGGTAGAAGCCATGACAATGGCAGACCGCATTGTAATCATGAAAGATGGCGTGATCCAGCAGGTTGGAAAACCGATGGATCTGTATGAACATCCGGTGAATAAATTTGTGGCAGGATTTATCGGCTCTCCGCAGATGAACTTCTATGATGTAAAAATAGACGGAAGAAATCTGATCTTCAAAGATGGAAATAAGATTGAACTTCCGGAAGCAATCGCCAATCGCATTGCCGGTTATTCAGAAGTTATCATGGGAATCAGAGGAGAAGATATCAAGTTTGATACAACTAATCTGGATGTCTATGGAAGTCATCAGAAAGCAGTTATTGACAATACGGAGATTATGGGAAATGAGAATAATCTGTATTTTGACTTCGGAGGAAGCGTAACGATTGCAAGAGTATCAAAATATGAAGTAAGCCAGGTGGGAGATGAGGTGGAATTTACCTTTATGCCACATAAGATGCATTTCTTTGATAAGGAAACAGAGCAGGTGATCGGAGCAGAATAATTTAGAATAGAAGAGGAAGAACGTATGCTTGAAAAAGCCAATGAATATATCAGACGGAATCACATAGATGAAAAAGAAAAACCATTATTCCATGTGACACCGGAAACAGGATGGATGAATGACCCGAATGGTTTCTCTGTATATCAGGGAAAAGTACATTTATTCTATCAGTTCTATCCATATAAAACAGAATGGGGACCGATGCACTGGGGGCATCAGGTGACCAAAGATCTGGTAAAATGGGAAGCATATCCGGTAGCTATGGCACCTGATCAGGATTATGATCACATTGGATGTTTCTCTGGAAGCGCAGTAGAAGCTGATGGAAAGCATGTGCTGCTTTATACAGGAGTAAGCCAGAAAGACGGAAAAGAAATCCAGAATCAGTGCATTGCCATCGGAGATGGGAAGACTTATGAAAAATGGCAGGATAATCCAGTTATAAAAGGGGATATCATGCCGGAGAAATTTGACAGAAAAGACTTCCGTGATCCGAAGATATGGAAAAAGGATGGCAGATATTATTGCGTTGTAGGCAATCGCTATGAGGAAAATTGTGGGCAAATAGTCTTATTTAGCAGTGCGGACTATAAAAACTGGCGGTATGAAAAAGTCCTTTTGAGAAATGACGGAAAGAATGGAGATATGTTAGAGTGTCCGGATTATCTGGAAGTAGACGGGTATCCTGTAATCATTTGTTCTCCGCAGAATATGCATGCTCAAAAGTACGAATTTCATAACGGTCATAATTCCATTTATATTATTGGAGATGCAGAAAAAGAAATATCGGATTTTGCATGGGAGAAAAAGAGAAGCCTAGATTATGGACTGGACTTTTATGCACCACAGACAACAGAGCTTCCGGATGGCAGGCGGATCATGGTCGCATGGATGAAGTCGTGGGATGCACGTGTCATGACAAAAGGACAGAAATGGCAGGGAATGATGACACTCCCAAGAGAATTAAAAATCAAAGATGGGAAAATCTGGCAAAGTCCGGTGAGAGAACTGGAAAAGTATAAGAAAAATCCAATCATCTATACAGAACAGAAAATTAGCGGACAGATGTCTTTGGATGGTATCAATGGCCGGGTGATTGACATGACGGTAGAACTTACGAATGTAGAAGGCCGGGAGTTCAAGGTAGATGTGGCACATAATGAAGAATATACAACAACATTTACATATTATCCGGAAAAACATCAGATTGAAATTGACCGGACCTACAGTGGTGTAAATGCAGATGTTGTCTGTGTGAGAAAGATAGAAATTGCGGAAAAACATCATGCGCCGAAACTACATTTTATCATGGACAGATATTCTGTGGAATTATTTATTAATGATGGAGAGCAGACGGCAAGTGTGGTCATTCCTACGCCATTGGAAGCAAATGAAATTATATTTACTAGTGATGAAGCGGCAACCGTTAATATTGAAAAATATGAGATAACATTCAATTAGAAGAGATAGTTTCTCATTCACCGATTGATGTCCCCGTGCATATCTTAATACAGATAGAACCGCCAAGGAGCAATCAGGATTATGGAGAACAAATTACCGTTCTATATGGCTTATCCGGTTCCGCTGCTGTATAATGATGACCGGAATGCGAGAAGAGACTATGACTATATGAAAAGCATTTACCCGGATACGGCGAAGAGAGTACTTCCTTATATGGAAGAGGAATGTGACAGAATGGAATATGACGGAAGTATGATGTATGATGAATATCCGGACCGCCTGCAGCTTCGTCTGATGTGCCGCAGGATCTATGATAAGGCGGAGAAGGAAGAAGAGAACCCGGGTGCCTGGCTTATGGATCTGATCGAGGTTATGACATATCAGGAACTTTGCAGGAGACGTGTGGAACATAGAGAGATACGTAAAAAAATATATTGATCTACAAGAGGGCATCTGGAAAAAAACTTCCACTTCGCCCTCTTGTGTGTTATACTGTGCGGTGATAAATGAATGTTTTCAGATGAAAAAGTCAGAACATAACATACAGGAGGGCACATCATGGCAGATAATAACATTATTTTTATCGGAATGCCGGCAGTCGGGAAAAGTACAGTTGGTGTGGTAATTGCAAAGAGACTGGGATACAGATTTGTAGACACGGATATTCTGATCCAGGAATCAGAAGGAAAACTTCTGAAAGATATTATTGCTGACGTTGGACCGGATGGCTTCCTGAAAGTAGAAGACCGGGTCAATGCACAGGTGAAAGCGGAACGTACCGTTATCTCGCCGGGAGGCAGCGTAGTATATTGTGAAAATGCGATGAAACATTATAAAGAAATCGGCAAAGTCGTATATTTACAGGCATCCTTTGAGACAATAAACAGCAGACTTAAAAACGCCAAAGGCCGTGGAGTGGTACTGCGTGACGGACAGACGCTCAAAGATCTGTATGATGAAAGAGTAAAGCTTTTTGAAAAGTATGCAGATATTACAGTGTGTGAAGATAATCAGAAGCTGGAAGATACGATTGAATCGGTATTAGATGCATTAGGGGAGTAAAAGTGCACAAGTATAGATAGAACAATTGGAATATGTTACAATAAAATTACATAACTGTAAAAAATATTTTACAATTGAGAAATTTGTGCTATAATAGGCGCGAACCCTTTTGGGGTTATATTGTGATGCAGAAATTTATGTACAATTTGAGATAGTTATAAATATTGAACAAAAGATTTATTGTAATTAGAGATTCATATAAATATTAATGAGGTGTAATTAATGGAACAGTATATTATTAAGGGCGGTCATCCGCTTGTGGGAGAAGTGGAAATCGGCGGCGCCAAGAACGCGGCACTTGCAATTCTTGCAGCAGCAATTATGACAGATGAGACCGTATTAATCGATAACTTACCAGATGTGAATGACATTAACGTACTGATCGATGCAATCGAGGGGATTGGAGCGAAGGTACACCGTGTCGACCGTCATACAGTAAAGATTAATGGAGCCAGTATCAAGAACGTAGATATTGAGTATGATTATATTAAGAAGATTCGTGCTTCCTATTATCTTCTTGGCGCATTACTTGGAAAGTATAAACGTGCCGAAGTTGCGCTTCCGGGAGGATGTAATATCGGAAGCAGACCAATCGACCAGCATCTCAAAGGATTCCGTGCGTTAGGTGCAGATGTAGATATTGAACATGGCAAGATCGTTGCAGAGGCAGACCGTCTTGTCGGAAAGCATATTTATTTCGACGTGGTAAGTGTTGGAGCAACGATTAACGTTATGATGGCAGCAGCTATGGCAGAAGGACTTACCATTCTGGAAAATGTTGCAAAAGAGCCACATGTTGTAGATGTTGCGAACTTCCTGAACAGCATGGGAGCCAACATCAGGGGAGCAGGTACAGATGTGATCAAGATCCGTGGTGTACAGCGCCTTCACAGAACAGAATATTCTGTGATCCCGGATCAGATCGAAGCAGGAACATTCATGTTCGCAGCAGCAGCAACAAAGGGAGATGTAACGGTACTGAATGTTATTCCGAAGCATCTGGAGGCTACGATCGCAAAACTGGTAGAAATCGGATGTGAAGTGGAAGAATTCGATGATGCTGTACGTGTCGTATCAAAAGGAGATCTTACAAGCACACATGTGAAGACCCTTCCGTATCCTGGATTCCCGACAGATATGCAGCCGCAGATCGGCGTAACACTGGCTTTATGTAAGGGGACAAGTATCATTACAGAGAGTATTTTTGAAAACCGTTTCAAATATCTGGATGAGCTTGCAAGAATGGGTGCAAATGTGAAAGTAGAAGGTAATTCTGCAACGATTGAAGGCGTGACAGAATTTTCGGGAGCCAGAGTGAGCGCACCGGATCTTCGTGCAGGAGCAGCACTCTGTATAGCTGGTCTGGCAGCTGACGGAATCACAATCGTAGACGATATCGTATATATCCAGAGAGGATATGAAAGATTCGAAGAGAAGCTCCGTGGTATCGGCGGAATCATCGAAAAAGTAGATTCCGAAAAAGCAATCCAGAAATTCAAATTAAAAGTAGGCTAGATGATACATTTTCTTAGATATGTCTATTGACAGTATGTGTAAAATAGAGTAAAGTCTTAGTCGTACCAGAAATATAATAAAAGCAAACTTTCTCTTATTCAGAGCAGTGGAGATACAAAGGATCTATGAAACTGCGGCAACCCCATATATGGAAGGTGCCAGCCTGAGCGAGTGATCGAACAATAAGAGGATTGGTTTATGAAGATATCAAACCGTCCACTTATGTAAGTGGACGGTTTTTCAGTTCGGTAAAACAGGGGAATCTACAAAAAACTGCCGGCAATCCTGGGAGAAAGAATGCAGGAATGTTTTAAGAAAAAAGGAGAGAAGAACGTGGAAAGAAGATTATTTACGTCAGAATCAGTAACAGAGGGACATCCGGATAAAATGTGTGATCAGATTTCTGATGCCATTCTGGATGCATTGATGGCACAGGATCCAATGAGTCGTGTTGCATGCGAGACAGCAACTACAACAGGTATGGTACTTGTTATGGGTGAGATCACAACGAATGCATACGTTGATATTCAGAAGATCGTACGTGACACGATCAAAGAAATCGGATATACAAGAGGAAAATTCGGATTCGATGCAGAGACTTGCGGTGTGATCACAGCAATCGATGAGCAGTCGTCTGATATTGCTATGGGTGTTGATAAAGCGCTGGAAGCAAAAGAACATACAATGTCCGAAGAAGAGATCGATGCGATCGGAGCCGGAGATCAGGGAATGATGTTTGGTTATGCTTCTGATGAGACACCGGAATATATGCCATACCCGATCGCACTTGCACACAAGCTCTCAAGAAAGCTTACAGAAGTAAGAAAGAACGGAACACTTCCGTACTTAAGACCGGATGGAAAGACACAGGTTACGGTTGAATATGATGAGAATGGTGTTCCGGCACGTCTGGATGCAGTCGTACTTTCGACACAGCATGATCCGGAAGTGACACAGGATCAGATCCATAAAGATATTAAGAAATATGTATTCGATGCAATCATTCCGGAGGGCATGGTAGATGAGAAGACAAAGTTCTTCATCAACCCGACAGGACGTTTTGTAATCGGCGGACCACACGGAGACAGTGGACTTACAGGACGTAAGATCATCGTAGATACTTACGGTGGAATGGCACGTCACGGCGGCGGGGCTTTCTCTGGAAAAGACTGTACAAAGGTTGACCGTTCTGCCGCTTATGCAGCACGTTACGTTGCCAAGAATATTGTTGCTGCAGGACTTGCTAAGAAATGTGAGATTCAGTTGTCTTATGCAATCGGTGTAGCACATCCGACATCTATCATGGTAGATACATTCGGAACAGGTGCAGTAGAAGATGATAAACTGGTAGAGATCGTTCGTGAGAATTTTGATCTCCGCCCGGCAGGAATCATTCAGATGCTTAATCTTAGAAGACCAATCTACAAACAGACAGCGGCTTACGGACATTTCGGACGTACAGATATTGATCTTCCATGGGAGAAACTGGACAAAGTAGAAGATCTGAAAAAATATTTATAGAAATTTTATAAAAGTTTATGGGTGCTTTGGTGTGAAGCACCCATTTTTCATGCTATAATTTTTTTGAGTGGAGGACAGATACATGAAGCTGAAAACGCGATTAGTTATAGCATTTTTTACGATTATCATTATACCGGTCCTTATGGCAGCCATGATGGTTTCAATGGTATGCCACTATCAGATCGGAGTGGTGGAGAAGAATTATGGGATTACAGGAACGACGATTTCTGATTTTACGAATTCCATGCAGGTACTTGCACGTGTTACGGAGAAGCCGTATCATGAACTGAAGGTTATGTCAGGGCAGGCATCTGAGATGGAAGATGCGACAGAACTGGATCAGTTTAATAAAAAACTGGAGAATAAGAATGCATATCTGCTGGTGAGAAAAGACGGAACAATCGTATATACGGGCAGCGATGATGATCGTGTAAAAGCGGTGATCGAACAATTGCCGGGATATGGAGATACAGATACAACATCGGAGAACGGAATTTATCTTGGCGGAGATGCAGAAGCATTGGTAAAACAGGTAGATTTCAGATATGATGACGGCAATAAGGGAAGTGCGTTCATTGTGTCAGATGTATCCAATGTAATTCCGGAGGTTGGACATTTTTTCTACGAAATCCTGATTGGAATTGTAGTGATACTGATACTTACTTCGGCAGCTCTTATTATATGGATTTACCGTGCGGTTATGGGGCCGATCGGCAAGATGCAGACAGCGGCGCAGAATATCAAGGATGGGAATCTGGATTTTGAGTTGAAACCGGAGGCTGACGATGAACTTGGAAAACTCTGCCAGAACCTGGAAGAGATGAGAGGACGCCTGAAGGAAAGTGCCGAAGAAAAATTGAAATATGACAAAGAAAGTAAAGAACTGATAAGTAACATTTCACATGATCTGAAGACACCTGTGACAACGATCAAAGGTTATGCCGAAGGAATTATAGATGGTGTTGCAGATACACCGGAGAAGATAGACCGGTATGTCAGAACAATCTACAATAAAGCGACAGAGATGAATACGCTGATCAATGAGCTGACATTATATTCTAAGATCGATACGAATAAGATCCCTTACAATTTTAATATCGTGTCGGCGAATGAATATTTCAACGACTGTGCGGATGACCTGTCGGTTGAACTGGCAGCACAGAATGTAGGATTTGGTTATTTTAATTATGTAGAGAAGAATGTACGGATCATTGCAGACCCGGAGCAGGTAAAACGTGTGATTCACAATATTGTCAACAATTCGTTGAAATATATGGACAAACCAAAGGGAATGATCAATCTGCGTGTCAAAGATGTAGGAGATTTTGTACAGATTGAACTGGAAGACAACGGAAAAGGAATTGCGGCAAAAGACCTGCCGAATATCTTTGACCGGTTTTACCGTACCGACGCATCAAGAAATTCTTCCACCGGAGGAAGTGGAATCGGTTTGTCTGTAGTAAAGAAGATTGTAGAAGAACACGGCGGTAAGATCTGGGCAACGAGCAGAGAAGAGACCGGAACGACAATGTATTTTGTACTAAGAAAGTATCAGGAGGTACCAGTCAATGAGTAAGATATTAATAGTAGAAGACGAAGAAGCAATTGCAGATCTGGAACGGGATTATCTGGAACTGAGCGGGTTCACCGTAGAGGTTGCAAATGACGGAGATACAGGACTTCAGAAAGCACTGAACGAAGATTATGATCTTCTGATCCTGGATCTGATGCTGCCGGGAACGGACGGATTCGATATCTGCCGTCAGGTGCGTGATGTGAAGAATACACCGATCGTGATGGTATCTGCGAAGAAAGATGATATCGATAAGATCAGGGGACTGGGACTCGGTGCGGATGATTATATGACAAAGCCGTTTAGTCCAAGTGAACTGGTGGCGAGAGTAAAAGCGCATCTGGCAAGATACGACCGTCTGACCGGAAGTGCGGCAGAGAAGAATAAAGTGATCGAGATCAGAGGACTGAAGATTGATACAACTGCAAGACGTGTGTGGGTGAACGGAGAAGAACGTACATTTACGACGAAGGAATTCGATCTGCTGACATTCCTTGCGAGCCATCCGAACCACGTATATTCGAAAGAAGAGTTATTCCGTGAGATCTGGGATATGGAGTCCATCGGGGATATCGCAACGGTAACGGTGCATATTAAGAAGATCCGTGAGAAAGTAGAAGTGGATACATCCAACCCGCAGTATATCGAGACGATATGGGGCGTTGGATATCGGTTTAAGGTGTAAGTAAAAATATAGCAAAATATTTTGAGATGCAAAATCCTCCGGAGGTCTGGTACACCTCCGGGGGTTTTTATTCAATGGAGGATATGATATGATAATGTAAATAAATAAGAAACACGAGGAACAATATATATGATTACAAGCACATCCAACGCCAGAATCAAACGTCTGGTGAATTTAAAGAAGAAGAGAAAATTAAGAGACGAAGAAAGCGTCTTCCTGGTAGAAGGAATCCGCATGTTCAGGGAAGTGCCGCTCGACAAGTTAAAAGAAGTCTATGTATCCGAATCCTTTTACAAAAAAGAAAAAGATACCGTAAAAGAAGTCCTGAAAGACTCTAAAGTAAGAGTGGAAGAACTGACAGATACTGTATTCGCCCATGCATCAGATACCAAGACCCCTCAAGGAATCCTGTGCGTGGTGGAACAGATGAACCATGAAATCAACGAACTGACTTCGGCAAAATGCCCGCTGATCATGGTATTAGACCATCTGCAGGATCCGGGCAATCTTGGAACCATCCTGCGTACAGCAGAAGGAGCCGGCGTGACCGGCATCCTCATGGACAGAGAATGCGTCGATGTTTATAATCCGAAGACAATCCGCTCAACGATGGGATCGATATACCGCATGCCGTTCGTATATGTGGAAGATCTTGGCAAAGGAATACAGGATTTAAAAGACAAAGGTATCACCACTTATGCTGCACATCTGGAAGGAACGAATTCCTATGATGAGGAAGACCTGACGAATCCATGTGCATTCCTGATCGGGAACGAGGGGAATGGCCTGAGACGCGAGATCGCAGACATGGCAGACTGCTATGTCAAGATCCCGATGCTTGGACAGGTAGAGTCATTGAATGCGGCAATCGCTTCTTCGGTGTTGATGTTCGAAGCCGCAAGACAGAGAAGGAAAGTGTAATTAAATGAGATACAATCCACTCATTTTACAGAAGAAAATTGCTTTCTTTATCAGAGTATAGTAATATAGTGAACAAGAAATAATATATACGGAAAAGAGGGGACGGCTTATGAGAGTGATCTATTGGCTGGCAATATTCATTGTACTGTTGATCATTGAAATTGCGACAATGGGACTTACCACGATCTGGTTCGCAGGAGGCGCACTGATCGCATTCTGTGCAGGACTTGTCGGTTTTGGGCTGGGAGTGCAGATCGGAGTATTTGTTATAGTTTCCATTCTGCTTCTGATTCTGACAAGACCGATCGCGGTGAAGTTCTTCAATCAGGAGAGACAGAAGACGAACGCAGAGAGTCTGATCGGACAGCATGCACTGGTGACAGAAGATATTGATACGATAAAGGCAAAAGGGCAGGTAGAGATCTGCGGTCAGATATGGTCGGCTAAGACGGATGAGCCGGACGGAAAGATTCCAAAGAACACAGTTGTTGTAGTAAATGGTATTCAGGGCGTGAAACTGATCGTGCATGCCAGAGAGGAGTAGAGTATGATTTTTGGATTGATTTTATTAGCGATTATTATCTGCGTGGTGATTTCCTGTGTAAAGGTAGTCAGACAGGCGCAGGCATTGGTTATTGAAAGACTGGGGGCATATCAGGCAACATGGGGAACCGGACTTCACTTTAAGATTCCGATTTTTGACCGTGTGGCAAGAAGAGTGGATCTGAAAGAGCAGGTAGTGGATTTTGCACCGCAGCCGGTTATCACAAAAGATAACGTAACGATGAGAATTGATACCGTTGTATTTTATCAGATCACGGATCCGAAGATGTTCTGTTATGGTGTGGCGAATCCGATCATGGCGATCGAGAACCTGACAGCGACAACACTTCGTAACATCATCGGTGATCTGGAGTTGGATCAGACACTGACATCCAGAGAGACGATCAACACGAAGATGAGAGCATCTCTGGATGTGGCAACCGATCCTTGGGGAATCAAGGTAAACCGCGTGGAACTTAAGAACATTATCCCACCGGCAGCAATCCAGGATGCAATGGAGAAGCAGATGAAGGCAGAACGTGAACGCCGTGAAGCAATCTTACGTGCAGAAGGTGAGAAGAAATCTACAATCCTTGTGGCAGAAGGCCACAAAGAGTCTGCAATTCTGGATGCGGAAGCTGAGAAGCAGGCGGCTATCCTGAAAGCAGAAGCACAGAAAGAAGCCACAATCCGTGAGGCTGAAGGTAAGGCAGAAGCTATCATGAAAGTACAGCAGGCAAATGCCGATGGAATTCGTTTCCTGAAAGAAGCAGGAGCCGATGAGGCTGTTCTTACCATGAAAAGTCTGGAAGCATTTGCAAAAGCTGCTGATGGAAAAGCAACGAAGATCATCATCCCGTCAGAGATCCAGAGCATTGCAGGTCTGGTAAAATCTGTTACAGAGATTGGCGCAGATGATAAAAAAGAAGAAAAGTAGACAAAAGACATAAGATAAAAGTCAAAGAATAAAAACGAGGTACAAAACAATGGATTTAAAAGGCAGAAATTTCCTGACACTGAAAGATTTCACACCGGAAGAGATCACATATCTGCTTGATCTTTCCGCAGAATTAAAAGAAAAAAAGAAAAAAGGAATTCCGGTTGATAAATACAGAGGAATGAATGTGGCATTGATCTTTGAAAAGACCAGTACCAGAACCCGCTGTTCTTTCGAAGTAGCTGCTCACGATATGGGTATGGGAACGACTTACCTTGATCCTTCAGGTTCACAGATCGGGAAGAAAGAAAGTATCGAAGATACAGCAAGAGTTCTCGGAAGAATGTTTGATGGAATCGAGTATCGTGGATTTGGACAGGAGATTGTGGAGGAACTGGCCAAATATGCAGGCGTTCCGGTATGGAACGGACTGACGAATGAGTATCATCCGACACAGATGCTGGCGGATATGCTGACGATCCGTGAACATTTCGGACATCTGAAAGGTATCAAACTGGTATACATGGGTGATGCAAGATACAATATGGGCAATTCCCTGATGATCGCATGTGCCAAATTAGGTATGCATTTCGTGGCATGTACGTCTAAGAACTATTTTCCGAATGAGGAACTGGTAGAGACTTGCAAAGGATATGCAAAAGAGACAGGAGCAACCATCACACTGACAGAAGATATCGAAAGCGGAACCAAAGATGCAGACGTTATCTGTACGGATGTATGGGTATCCATGGGTGAGCCGGACGAAGTATGGGAAGAACGTATCCGTGAACTGTCCCCATACAAGGTGACAAAGAAAGTAATGGAAAATGCAGGAGAACAGGCTATCTTCTTACACTGCCTGCCGGCATTCCATGATCTGAAGACGAAGATCGGCAAACAGATTCATGACAAATTCGGCCTGGACGATATGGAAGTTACAGATGAAGTATTCGAGTCTCCGCAGTCAAAGGTATTTGACGAGGCTGAGAACCGTATGCATACGATCAAGGCTGTCATGGTGGCAACACTTGGTGAAAGAGAGTAGGCAAGAGCAGACAGAGTATGAAATCAGAAATATTACGTTTGTTAAAAGAGAATGATACATATATTTCCGGACAACAGCTGTGCGAACAGTTCCAGGTGTCCAGAACAGCCATCTGGAAAGTGATTGATCAGCTTAAGAAGGAAGGCTATCAGATAGAGGCGGTGCGTAACAAAGGCTACCGCCTTATCGAAAGTCCGGATGTTATGTCAAAAGCAGAGATCGACAGTCTGGTAGATACAAAGTGGGCAGGAAAGAACGTCATATATTATGATGAGACTGATTCCACAAATAACCGGGCAAAGGAAGCCGGAAATAATAAGGAACCTCATGGGACATTATTTGTTGCAGATATGCAGATGGCAGGGAAAGGGCGAAGGGGCCGCGTCTGGAAATCGCCATCCGGGAGCAGTATCTATATGACGATATTGTTGTATCCGGATATTCCGCCTGTAAAAGCGCCACAGCTTACACTGATCATGGCGATTGCCGTGGCAGAAGGAATCCGGGAGGTTACCGGTCTTGAGACAAAGATTAAGTGGCCGAATGATATCGTTGTGAATGGAAAGAAAATCTGTGGTATCCTAACAGAGATGAGTACAGAGATCGATTACATCAATCATGTAGTGATCGGAGTGGGAATTAATGTGAATCAGGATACGTTCCCTGATGATATTAAGGAAACTGCCTCATCACTTAAGATGGAACTCGGAAAGCGCATAAAGCGTTCCGGGCTGATCGCAGCAGTAATGAAAATCTTTGAAAAATATTATGAGATCTTTCAGGAGACAGAAGATCTGTCAGGATTGCAGGAACTTTATAATTCCATGCTGGTGAATAAGGACCGGGAGGTCAAGGTCCTGGAACCGGGGAATGAATATAAAGCATATGCTATCGGCATCAATCAGACCGGAGAACTGATTGTAAGAACGCCGGATGGAAAAGAGAAAGAAATCTATGCCGGAGAGGTATCAGTTAGAGGAGTATATGGATATGTATGATGGAAAAGTAGTGCTTTGCGGTGCTAATTCATATGAAGAAAAGTATTATCTGAATCCGGATTTTGAACAGCTTCCGGATGATGTGAAGAATGAACTGAAGATTATGTGCGTATTGTATGTGCATGACGTAGGGGGAATCCTTACGCTGGTGTTTGAAGAAGACGGAGAATTATGCTTTGAGGTATCGACCGAGGAATTCGATCCGATGTTCGATGAGATCGGAAGCCAGCTTAAGATCAAGCAGCTGCAGAGAGAGAAACAGGATCTTCTGCAGGCATTGCAGTTATATTATAAAGTATTCTTCCTGGGCGAAGAGATAAACAGCGAAGAGTAACCAGAAGGCAGCAGACAAAACAGGAGGAGAAAGATGCTTCTTGTAATCGATGTAGGAAACACCAATATTACACTTGGTGTGTTTGATAAAGAAGAATTATTTGGTACATTCCGTATGAAGACAAAGCAGCCGAGAACATCGGATGAATATGGAATTACTTTACAGGAACTCGTAGAAAGACATGGGATTGAAAGTTCCAAGATCAATGCAGTGATCATTGCATCCGTAGTACCAGATGTGATGCATTCACTCGGCAGTGCGATCATCAAATACTTCGGCGTAAAGCCGGTGGTCGTATCTGCTGGAATTAAGACCGGAATCCGCATTGTCACAGAGAATCCGAGACAGGTCGGTCCGGACCGCATTGTAGATGCAGTCGGTGCGTATACTTTATACGGAGGTCCAACAATTGTTGTGGATTTTGGAACAGCAACAACATTTGACGTGATCGGTCCGGACGGAACATTTGAAGCAGGTGTGATCGCACCGGGAATCAGGACTTCGGCACAGTCTCTCTGGGGAGAGGCAGACATGCTTCCGGCAATAGAAATCCGCAAACCGAAATCAATTCTTGCAAAAGAGACAATTACGGCAATGCAGGCCGGTCTTGTATACGGACAAATCGGTCAGACGGAATATATTATCAGACGAATGAAAGAAGAATCCGGATATCCGAATGCGAAAGTAGTGGCAACCGGCGGACTTGGCAAGATAATTGCAAATGAGACCGATATGATCGATGTGTACGATTCACAGCTTACGTTAAAGGGACTTCGGTTCATTTACGAAAAAAATAAAAAAAATAAATAATTTGCAGTGTTGACAGTGTAGACTTGCAAAGAAATATGCAGCACTATATATCAAGAAAGCTTCGTTTATGAATGTTAGGGGCTGTCTTATCTGATATATAGTGCTGTGTGTTTCTTGAAAAAATTACAGGTAATTGTAATCTGAGTGTGATAACAGGAGTAGAAAAATGAAAATCGGGAATGTTAATCTGGCAAATCCATATATACTCGCACCGATGGCGGGAGTAACGGATCTGCCTTTCAGACTTTTATGTAAAGAACAGGGAGCAGGGCTTCTCTGCATGGAAATGATCAGTGCAAAAGCTTTGCAATATAAGAATAAAAATACAAAAGCATTACTGGCGATCCATCCGGATGAGTATCCGGTGTCATTGCAGCTTTTTGGATCGGATCCGAAGATTATGAGCGAGATGGCAAAGATGATAGAAGAACTGCCATTTCAGATTTTGGATATTAATATGGGATGCCCGGTGCCAAAAGTAGTGCGGAATGGAGAGGGATCCGCACTTATGAAGAACCCAGAGCTGGTACATGAGATTGTATCGGCAGTATCAAAGGCAATTAAAAAGCCGGTAACGGTGAAAATAAGAAAAGGGTTCGACGATGATAATATCAATGCTGTGGAGATCGCAAAGATTATCGAAGATGCAGGAGGTGCAGCGGTCGCAGTACACGGACGGACAAGAGAACAATACTATTCCGGAAAAGCAGACTGGGATATCATCCGTCAGGTCAAGGAGGCTGTATCCATTCCGGTGATTGGAAACGGTGATGTGATTTCCGGAGAGATGGCACTTCAGATGAGAAGAGAAACAGGATGTGATGGTGTGATGATCGGAAGAGGTGCACAGGGGAATCCATGGATATTCCACGAACTCCAGGAATACGAAAGGACCGGTGTTGTTCCGCCGAGACCGACTCCGGAGAAGATCAAAGAGACGATGCTAAGACATGCAAAACTGCAGATTGAATTCAAAGGAGACTTCATCGGAATCAGGGAGATGCGTAAGCATGTCGCCTGGTATACAAAAGGAATGAAAGGTTCTGCAAAACTCAGGGATGCGATCAATCAGGTGGAATCTTATGAGGAACTGGAAGTACTTCTGGACAAAGCAATCGTATAATGTACAAAAATGCTGAAAATAAAGGAAAAACGGGTACTTGCAGCTGATAAAAAGATTGACATAAAACATGCATTTATGTATAATAATGAAATTGTGAAAGTATCATTATTCTATGACAGATTAATTATTCAGATAGATGATTCAGGCATAAAAATGTCAGAGTAATATGGAACAGAAAAAGGAGCAGGAGACAGATGGAAGCAAAGAAAAAATTACTTACTTATGCTGGTTTAAAAGCACTGGAAGATGAACTTGAGAACCTCAAGGTTGTAAAACGTAGAGAGATTGCCCAGAAGATCAAAGAAGCAAGAGAACAGGGAGACTTATCAGAGAATGCAGAGTACGATGCAGCAAAAGATGAACAGAGAGACATTGAAGCACGTATCGAAGAACTGGAAGCAATTCTTAAGAATGCAGAAGTTGTAGTAGAAGACGAGGTCGATTTTGATAAGATCAATATCGGATGTACGGTAAAAGTATTCGACATCACATTTGATGAAGAGATGGAATTCAAACTGGTTGGTTCTACAGAAGCGAACAGTCTGGAAGGAAAGATTTCCAATGAATCACCGGTTGGCCAGGCATTGATGGGAAAACAGATCGGAGATGTCGTAACTGTAGAGACACAGGCTGGAGTAATGGAGTACAAGGTACTGGACATCAGCCGTTCATTATAAGAGACAGGCAGATACCCGTCGAAGAATAACAAGGACACAAGACTCAGGCCTCTCTTACACGGGAGGTCTGAATTCAGATAAGGAAGGAGAATAAAAAAGTGGCTAAGCAGCAGAACAATGGACAGGAACAGGACGTGAACCAGTTAAGAAAGGTTCGACGTGAGAAATTAGCAGACCTTCAGCAGAATGGAAAAGATCCATTTCAGATTACAAAATTCAATCAGACACATCACTCATTGGAAGTGAAGAGTCTGTATGAAGCACATGAAGCAGAACTTTTAAAAGACCACCAGACACCAGACGTAGAGGGAATGAATGAAGAACAGGCAAAAGAGGTTCTGAAGAAAGATTATGAAGAGAGAAGAAGTATCATGGATGCCAATCCAATTCATGTATCTATCGCAGGACGTATGATGTTCAAGAGAGTTATGGGTAAGGCTTCTTTCTGCAACATTCAGGATCTGCAGGGAAGTATCCAGGTATATGTTGCAAGAGATGCGATCGGAACAGACTCTTACACAGATTTTAAACGTTCTGATATTGGTGACATTTTCGGATTAGAAGGATTTGCGTTCAGAACAAGAACAGGAGAGATTTCTATCCATGCAGAGAAGATGACACTTCTTTCTAAGAGTTTACAGATCCTTCCGGAGAAGTTCCATGGATTAACAGATACCGATACACGTTATCGTCAGAGATATGTAGATCTGATCATGAATCCAGAGTCAAAAGAGACATTTATCAAACGTTCTAAGATCATCAAAGAGATCCGTAACTTCTTAGATGGACGTGGATTTATGGAAGTAGAGACTCCGATGCTGGTAAGCAATGCAGGTGGAGCGGCAGCAAGACCATTCGAGACACATTACAATGCGCTGAATGAAGATGTGAAACTCCGTATTTCTCTGGAATTGTACCTGAAGAGACTGATCGTCGGAGGACTTGAGAGAGTATATGAGATCGGACGAGTATTCCGTAATGAAGGTGTAGATACACGTCACAATCCGGAATTCACACTGATGGAATTATATCAGGCATATACAGACTATGAGGGAATGATGGAACTGACAGAGAGTATGTTCCGTTACCTCGCAGAAAAAGTGTGCGGAAGCGCAGTTATCAGCTACAACGGAACAGTTATCGATATGGCAAAACCATTCGAAAGAATTTCTATGATCGATGCTGTTAAGAAGTATGCAGGTGTTGATTTTGCAGAAGTTAAGACAGACGAAGAAGCTAAAGCATTAGCAGATGAGCATCATGTAGAATATGAAGAACGTCACAAGAAGGGTGACATCCTGAACCTCTTCTTTGATGAGTTCTGTGAAGAGAAGATGATTCAGCCAACATTTGTAACAGATCATCCAATCGAGATTTCACCACTGACAAAGAAGAATCCGGAAGACCCGAATTATGTAGAGCGTTTTGAGTTGTATGTATACGGACGTGAGATGTGTAATGCATACTCAGAGTTAAATGACCCGATTGATCAGAGAGAACGTTTTGCAGCACAGGAAGAAGCATTTGCAGCCGGTGATGAAGAGGCAAACCACACAGATGAAGATTTCCTGAATGCACTGGAGATCGGTATGCCGCCAACAGGTGGAATCGGATACGGAATCGACAGACTGGTAATGCTGCTGACAGATGCTCAGGCTATTCGTGATGTGTTATTATTCCCGACAATGAAGTCACTGGATGCTGATAAGAAGGGGAATAAGGCATCTGAGAGCACTGTAAAAGAAAATTGCGACCAGATTGCGACCAAAGAAGAGAAAATTGATTTTTCTAATGTAAAGATTGAGCCTTTATTTGAAGAAGAGGTAGACTTTGATACATTCAGTAAGTCAGATTTCAGAGCTGTTAAGGTTAAGGAATGTGTAGCAGTACCGAAGAGCAAAAAGCTTTTACAGTTTACGCTTGATGATGGAACTGGTGTTGATAGAACAATCCTTTCTGGTATTCATGCATATTACGAACCAGAAGAATTAGTTGGAAAGACACTTATTGCGATCACTAACCTGCCACCGAGAAAAATGATGGGAATTGAATCTTGTGGTATGTTGCTTTCAGCAGTGAATAATCTGAAAGATTCAGAGGATGAAGAACTGCATCTTATTATGATTGATAACCATATTCCGGCAGGAGCAAAATTATATTAATAATATAACAATAGAGGGAACATGCTCGATATAGTGTAAGAAAAATATAAGGAGGATAGAAGAGAGTTTCTATCCTCCTTGCTTTTTTGAGTATAACATTAATACATAAGAGACAAATCTAAAAATGATAGAAAATAGATATCTTGGTGATTTAGTCAACAGTAATTAAAAATGAAAAGTTAAGAAGTATAAAATAGCAGGCATAAAAATGTCTGCTATTTTTTCGAATTCTGGGAATTGTCTTCATCAGAGTCTTCAAGTTCGTTGAGAGCATATTGACAGGCTTGAATAACAAATCCAGAAAAGCTTACCTCTTTTTTTGCGATTGCGGTGTTTATTTCATCGATTAGATCTACTGGAAAACGTATCGTTTTATTTTCTGATTCTTTCTTATCGGGTTTTAGTTTGAATGCCATATTGATAATACCTCCATACATCTTATATGATACGTGAAAGTTCGTAATTTTAATGCATTGCAAAATAAAAATATTATGCAGTGCATATTGCAATTTATAATGCAATGCATTAATATGTATATTATAGAATTACATAAGAAAGAGAGGAACGAGATATGTCAAGAACCAAAAAGGCAGGGATTTTTTTTGCTGTAATGGCAATACTCATGATAGTTCTGGGAGTTAATGATCGAGATGCAGAATTTTTAACTACCGGTATCGGAATATGCGTGGTTATAGGACTTATAGCATATTACCTTCAAGGACGCAAAAAGAGATGCCCTTCATGTAAAAAATTATTTGCTTTACAAAAAGTAGAAGAAAAGGTGGTGTCTGAGGAGGAAGTGTATGTATTGATGAACAATAATGTGCGTAATAAAGATGGTGAGATAACGGGAACTGTAGAACAACGTGTACCGGGTATTCGAAGAACATTTGATGAAGAATTTGTTTGTAAACACTGCGGAGAACATGTCCACCGCACATTTTATAAAGATATTCCTAAGATTTAAAGCAATGTGCCTTATAATACCGATTTATTCCAAAAAGAGATTCTGGCCGTTAGCCGAATCTTTTTTTTGACAAAGAAAGAGGAGAAAATGAGTAATACAGTAAATAACAATTCAGAAGATATCAATGAAATAGATATGTTGAAGTTTATAAAAAATTGCCTAGAGTCGGTTACAATATATGAATCACATAAAAGAATTACAGAATATCTTTACAATTTTTTTGTTAGACAAAAAGAAAACTGTGAAAAACAGATTGGGAAAGTACCGAAGAAACAAATGTCTTGTTTTCCGATATCATGCATGATTGAATTAGGAGTAAAAATTTTTGTTGGTATGGTGGTGGCACAGTTTGTTGCGCTAATGATATTCGGATCCCGAACAGAGGGCATAGAAGTGTTGGGGAATATTATTATGTTGTTAATATTCCTTGGTATGTTGATTTTGCCATTTGCAATCCCAATTTATAAAAAGACACAAGAAAAGAAAAAAATAGAACAAGCTTATTTGCAAGAGTGTGAAGAACAAGCTCGTTTAGAAAAGATTGCAAATAAAAAAATATCTATATTGAAAGAAAATATTAACATAGTAACGAAGGTATATAAGCATTGTACAGAACGATTAAAGGAACTTTATTCTTATCAATTTGTTTATAAAAAATATCAATCATTAGAAGCATGTTGCACAATTATGGAGTATCTGGAATCTGGAAGGTGTGATGAGTTAAATGGAACATATGGAGCATATAATAAATATGATTCAGAAGTAGCATCGGGAAATATTATAGAACATTTATCGGGCGATGACCTGTCAGATTTGGATAAGGGTGGTGAACTAAGAAATCAGTTATCTAAAAACCAAATTTCTTTATTGGAAGAAGCAAATTATATAATAACTTGGGTGAAAGGAATAACAGCAGAGTATGATTCGTTGAAATTCGATGAATTAGATGAAACAGATATTAGTGATGTTGTAAAAAAATCGCTATTAACGCAATGGGCAGATATCGTACTTGAAGAAATGGAAGAAGAGGAAAACGAAATAAACTGTTAATAGTAAAAAGTACATAGCTAAAGGAGAAGAAAAAGTAATGAAAAAGAAGATAATAGGTATTGCTGTATTAGTGCTTGCGGTAATGGTAGGAGTAATAGGATATTTTGCTTATCAAGAAAATGTGAAGCAAAAAAATATAAAAACACAGATTGGAAAGATAGAGTCCGTTCAAAAAGAATTTAAGAAAAGTTCAGACAGAAAAAGAAAATTCGAGTTATTGAAAACAACATTAAAAGAACAGAAAAAATATGAGAATGATAAGGAGCATTATAAAAAGATTTCAGATGAATATACAAAAGTAATATCGAAGATGCAGAGAACTTTTATCAATGAATATGACAATACATATAAAGATAGTGTAATAGAAGACATTGAAAACAATACAGATAGTTCGATAATTACGACAAAGAAAGAAACACTTAGCGAATTAGCAAAAACAATTAACACAGAGAAAGAATATACATTCAGTAACGTGAAAGATGCAGAAAAATATGAAAATAAAATTAATGATTTGATTAATACATATTCTGATAGATTAAACAAAATAGAGGAAGATAAAAAGGCGGAAGAAGAAGCAAAACAGAAGGCAGAAGAGGAAGCAAAACAAAAAGCAGAAGAAGCTAAAAGTAAGACACACTATGAAACGGAGTATTTTTCGGTTGATGTACCAGAGAGTTGGGCGGACAAGTGGACGGTAACTAAAGAAGATAAGGCAGTGGATACTTTAGGAGGCAAGACACTTTATTGGTGGATATACCATTTTTCGTATGACCCAGGAGAAGAGGATTATGGAGGAGGAGCCGATATATATGTTCTTGATATGAGCGATACAAGTGTGCCTATCACTTACTATGGAAGTATGATGCCGGAAGAAGGAGGGGATGCAATAGGTGAGACGTCCTTCGGATGTTATGAAGTTTTTAAATATGAGGTCGCTGCCGGTTTCTTTTGGGATAACGGGCAAGGGGCAACAATTACTCTGAAATAGAGTGTGTATTAAGGAGCAAGTTGTTAAAGTATATTTTATGCTAGAGAATGGGAAATGGAACTGAAATTAATCAGCTCCATTTCTTTTTTTAATAACATATTTCTTTTGGATTTGTTCAAGAGAAAGAATATAATTTGAGGAGGCTTTGTTTAAAGAACTTCTATAAGTGTTAAAGTTTTCGGTTGTTATTATAGAAGCAGAATGAGATAAATCAGCAGTAATTAAATCTCTGACGCGTAAGCCTAAAGAGGATGAATTAGGTTTGTGAGAATTTAATACATTAATAAATCCAGGAATTAGGCTCTCTTTTATTGTTTTATCTAATTTGTGAAAAGAAACATGTTCTTCTGTAAATGATTGAAAGAAAGTTAGAAAATCACTTTTGCAATTTGAGTATAAAAATGTAAATGCTTCATTTCTGGAAGCATCTAATTCTTTGATTATAGTATCTTCCCGAATTCCATATAAAATTGCAGGAT
>ENA-OUQN01000559-OUQN01000559.1-human-gut-metagenome-genome-assembly--contig:-NODE-559-length-29345-cov-4.425913_pt1 | contig 29345 bp, 24 predicted proteins | sample MGYA00237950_ERZ548832 | MGnify/ENA primary metagenome ERZ548832 (study PRJEB26490, sample SAMN05194703) | human gut metagenome | biome: terrestrial biome; feature: human-associated habitat; material... | reverse complement strand
CTTCAAACGCAAAACGAAGGAACCATTTCTTATTCTTCTTTTCCAGTATCGGAGCTGAAATCTTCCCATCTTTCCTATGGTTACGGATACTCACTACGTCAGTGTGTTTCAAAGATACTGTAACCCAGTTCCAGTCATTGTTTACGAACACCTTCAGTCTGATGGTATCCGGATTTTCTCCCGGTCTGTACATGTTATCCTTGTAGAAAACCGGAAGTTTGTTAAGTCTGACTTGGAACGAAGGCTGTTTTCCTTTTGAAGTATCGTCTTTCCAGTTTAAAAGATTAGAATGGTAGGAACTTAAGTATCCCAACGCCGTATTGATCACTGAAAATCGAAGATATGACGGCATCTTGTGGAATCTCTGGTCGAACTCTTTGAATACGGCAGTGTTTGTTTTCGTTGAATGGATCAGATGGCCTGCATAAGCAAATCTTTCTTTATTACCAGGATCCAAAGTTTTTAAAACATCCCAGTGGTCTTCGAAAGCTTTTACACAAAAAGAGACAGCATCATTATAGATCCTTATGGTGTCACGGAATAATTTGTTGATATGTTTCATCTCCACAGCATAACTGCACATGATCTTCATAACCTGTCTCCTTTCCGGGTCTTCGTTTTCCATCGTTTTAAGCCCAAAGTAATTGACAATACATTTGTATAATATTAATAAGGCTCACTTTTTAGAAAACTCGTCAGGAGATTGCAAAAGAATTGTAAAAAAAAAGAGCTGTCTTCTCATCTCCGCAGCTAAAGCTACAGAGTTTTGCCAGCTCTGTTATAAATATGGACTAAACGGAAGAAATCTATATCTCGCGTTCGTTGTTTCGTTATCAGTTCACTTGCAATGCTGCAAGCAGTAACCGTACGACAAATAACAGTAAAGCGAACGCAAAACATGGAAATGGATCATAATCTTTGTGCGCGTAATGTTGATTCTTTGTTCCGTCTTCGTTAAACATATTTTTGATATCTTTCTCATCACTGTCTTGCTTCTTGGTTTTATAACATCGGTATACACCGGATACAACAAAAACAAGCATCAATACGTCGACAATCCACGCATGCGTACTCAAAAATGCTGATAAAACACTGGTTGGATTCTCCGTGATAAGCCCAGCATCAATGATATCCAATTCGTTTTCAATACGATTAATTCTCATACAAAGGTTTCTCCTTTCTTCGATTTCAACATACTATCTAAAGAAAAAGAGGATAGGGATAGTCAGGTTTTCCAATATTCGTTGTTGTTCTATTATTATCCTGCCAACCACCTTATCCTCTTCCTTAAATTACTCTTCTTTCATGAATGGTCTCTCACTATTGCAGTTTGGACATCTGGTATAATGAAGTCCATTGTCAACAAAAGTAATATCTTCATTCCACTCAGTTGCACAGAATGGGCAGCCAATATGTAATACCTGATGAATTAATTTCTTATTGAATTCCGCTGTAACCTGATCCAGTTCGTAAAGTTTTGCATACAATTCTGTTGTAAGATCATCTGAGATTTCAAGATACATAGGACACCACTGCTTAGTATACTTATTGTTATCTAATGCTTCTCGGAACAAATTGATAAACAGTGTAAACTGAGGACTATGCAGATCTGTCACAAATTGTAATGCCTGCTCATATTTGGACCGGATTTTATGAAGCAGCTCTGCATTCTGCTTCTTATCTTCTTCCGTTAAGACCTCTTTTGACTGAAATGAAATCTTTTTTACTTTAACTGGAGCTGGTACACTTGGCGTGTCGTCATCGGATTCCTCTTCTTTTGGCTCCGAAATAACAGGTTCCGGTGTTGTTTGGCTCTCTTCGACTTCGGAAACAATATCCTTATCTTTGGAAACGCTTTTTGGTTCCATTTCTTCCTGGTTTTCCACTACAGTCTGCTCTACTTCGGGAACGGATGCAGGTTTCCTATCTTCTACTTCTAAAATTGCAGGATTTGATTCATTCTTAGGCTCATTTTGTTTCGCTTCTGTTGTTTTTGCAGTCACAGATCGCTCGTTATTTGTTACTGTAACAGGGCGAAATTTTCCGTGACTTGAAAGAAATCCTTTTGAATGAGGAATCGAATGTGAATTAATCTTGTCTTCGTTTGCTGGTCTCTCATCATATGGTAATGGATTCGGTTTTGGCTGCGGTTGTGTAGGTCTCGGAACTGGGACTTCTACGCTTTGTTCTGCCACATGTGTGACCGGTTCTTTGGCAGCCACCTTATTTGGCTCCTCATTAACCTGTTCCGTTACAGAATCCGGTTCTTTCTCTGCTTTTGCTAGTTCTGATGTTGGCGGGACAAAAGAATTAGTATCCTGCTCTTTTACTTCGCAACTAACTGCCGTGCCGCACAAGGTCTTGGTGTCGTCTGTGCCAAACAAGATCTTGAGGTCTTCCTTTGTCATATTGTCAGAATCTGTGTTATTGTAATGGTTTACGAGTAACTCATTTACGAAACGGTCCATACCTAAATCTGAAACTTTCGATAACAGGCACAATAAATAACTCTCATTAATACCTTGCAAGTAATCCATCGTAAGGTCATCAAATCCGATCATATCAACAAGTTTCGCTAATACATCCTTGTCGATCACAGACCGGCTGACTCCTGTAACATCAAAAGCATTGTATACCTCGTCTTTGTTAGGTGTTGTTCGGAATACCAAAGTACAGGTTTTTGGAACTGAATCTCCGTTCATCAGAACGCTGTACCAGCCAAAAGACTCAAACAGTGCACTCTCTTTTTCATAACAATAATTGATGTCTTCTTTGTTTTCAGAAGTCAGCACAATTACGTGCGCAAATCCTTTTCCTTTTCGTTTTATAAATGCTTTGTTAAATCGTGCGAGTTCTGGAAGTGTCTTTTCACACCAGTCTGCAGCGATTGTCGTTTTATTTGTTTCACTCATACAAAAATCCTCCTTACACCCTAAATATGTTCGAGTTCGATGCAAACTAATACTGGTTGAAATCGTTTCGAAAACAACACAAAGGAGTACTATTTTTAAGTACTCCTTTAAATGTGTCATGGTTTCGGGATTAGTCCCAGAACTACGATATCTATTGACTACAAACTGCGGTTTTTATTCAGCGATGACCTTGTTTCGCCCCATTCTTCCAGCTTTCTTGTGATAAGATCGCTTGGAAGTTTTGATTTTTCCGAAATTTTGTCTGCAGACATATGTCTCTGATGAAGCAGAATGATCTTATCTTTGAAATGGTCTGCCAAGATTTCATTCCAGGAGTCAACTTTTGCCTGTACCACATCTACATCTAAAAGCAGACTTTTTGCAACAGAGTAAACGGATTCTCCACCTTTTCTAATACGTTCCATAATCTCTCGCTTATGACTTTCTACTTCATCAACTCCGTTTAGCATTGTTTCGAATCGATAAAAATCATAACTCATATGATCGCAACCGGCTTCCGTGCCATCGTCTGGAAGCGCTGCGTGCAGATACTCAAGTGGACTATTAAATAAAGCCTGTTGAATGATAAGCAATTTTGCTTTACGTAAGATCTTTTCTGCATCTTTACGGTTTGAAAATACTTTGTATACGTCCTCGATGTTTTCGAATCTCTCATCTGGATTGTTGACCAGGTAATGATTCAGCAATAATCTTGCGTGATCATAACCATCGTTGCCAAGAAAATCATCAACACGAAATGCTCGCTGTCCTCTTCCTGACATCATTGCGTTATATTCCATGATCCATAATTTCTGTTTCCCAAGCGTACGGATCACACTTGGATACAATAAAGCTGCAACATATCCGTATCCGCTTCTGCTGTCTACCAATGGAACACGTTTTCCACTTGCATCATAAGTTGATGGCCACATAAGTGCACGGTATGCTGGTCTCAAACCAAGTAAATCGATCACTTCTTTGCTGCAGTGATTTTGGACGTCGTTTGGTGTCCATCCTAAAACATCTTCGAACACATAACGCATCAATCCGGCAGCATCTTCGTTATTCTGTTCTTCTGAATAGGAAAAGAACTGCGGTGATAAAGTAAATGGTTTATTGCTTGCAAATCCTTCCGTCCAGTTCTGGATAAGTTGTTGATATGAATTAGAATACATAATTAAGACTCCCTTCGTTTTGTTGATGTTTTGTTCTCGTTGTTGGTTTCTTGAACGTTGTTTCCGGTTTCGGGACATCGATTTTGGGAAACTCATTATTTGGCGTTCGAATACGAGCTTGTCCTCGTTCTGTTTCTGTTAATTCCAACAGAGTCCCAAGTGTTTTTGGTTTGTTCCACGAAACCTGCCTATTTTGATCTTCCGTTTCTCTTTGTTGCCGTAACCAAACAGCATGGTTGTGTTCGACGATTTGTGCTCCATGTTTTCGGTCGCATTCTTTGAAGAAAACCATTAATTCGTTATAATCCTTTGCAGATAAATTACCGTTTTCTCTTTCTGCGACCACTTCTTCGAGCACGCTATCGATCGACAACCCAATCTCAATCCCATTTGAAATTGCATAATACATATCTCGATAATCGGTTACCTTCATACTTGTTTCCTCTAATCTGTGATATCCACATGGTCTCGGATCAAAGCATTTAAACGGTCCGTAACCTCATTCTGTGGCAACGCATCTTTGTTATCAAATTTGTGTTCTTTAGCATTGACTTCGTAATACGGCTGATTTAAAAGGTACATTACATAACGATAATAACGATCCGGATCCGCTTCGATTCTCTTCAAGTCTTTTTCCTCCAGACCGTAGTTTTCATTACGTTTTGGTAATGATGCAATCTTGTCGTCAAGTTCTGTGTAATGATCGAATGTCATACTAATCATGTGGTTTCTCCTTTTTTGTTCCCAGAGAAACACATTTTCATATGCATAATTGTTTACCATTTGACCACTGTTTTAGGCACACAAATAAAGCGTCACTCTGTGTAAGTGTGATCGCCTATCTTTCGACAACAAACTGTCAATTACAGCGGTAAGGATTATACAATCCTTCTGGTAAACTCATGATGTTTGTGACTGGTTATTCCTTTCATGCTAATACAATACAGGATCTACATCCAAATTTGTTTTCGTGCATACCTTCGGACTAAACAGTCAGCGCAATATTTAGTTTCGAATATCATAAGGCTCATAATTTCAGAAACTCGTCAGGAAATTGCAAAGAAATTGAAAAATAATTGCATTTGTTCGTGTTTGCCTTATATTAATCATGCTTTCCTAAGTTTCATCCTTATCCTTTCCTTAATTTATTACACCCCATTTTTGATCAAGTTCCGGAATTGTTTTCCCCTGATAACTCCATACTTTATATTCAACCAACCATTTCGGACGCACTCCATATCGGTAGCAATCTTCTTTGAATTCTTCGTTTCTGCTATATGGAACTGTTAGCATATGAATTTGATATTTCGCTACCTTATTTTCCGCGTCCAAATAACGGCGGATCACCTTATCGACGGATCCATCATCTTGCTGCCAAATAAACTGTTCTCTTTCGTTTTGTTTCTGACGAGCTCTGGTTAATTCCTCTTCGGCAGCAGATACTGGAATCCGATTAACACTTGCATACCATTGAAATAGATCATTTCTGTCAATGTTTCGCTTGTTTACAGAATGATCGAAACTTATAACTGCGCTACAACGCTCACAAACAGGGATAATATCTGCAAGTGCTTGTATCTTTTTGTAATCGTTGTATTCCCATACTTCGTGCGCAAACAAATGGTCTGATCCTACAGCGCCGCCACAGCAAGAACAAACCCCGATTTTACATACATTCTTACTTATCTGTTCCAAACGTTCCGGCGTCAATCTTTGGCGCACTGTCTTACAGAATACACTTGATGGAATAAATTCAAATCGTAATGGATAATGGTGCACGATATCTTGATTTGTCAATGTCTGTTCTTTGATATATGTTAAACCATAGTGTTTTGTTACCTCAGACACATATGGAGACACATCTATTGGAACATACTCTCCTCTGCTCAAAATTAACTGAGGATGATACAAAATTAGATGTTTCTTTGCTCTTGTGATCCCGACATAGAATACTCTTAGATTCTCATTCTGTTCTTCTTTCGAATAGTTCTTTCCAGGATATAGGGCACTAATAACATCCATCATATAGACATTATCCCATTCCAAACCCTTTGCTGAGTGCACAGTAGACAGACAGATACAATCATCTGAACTTTTGGAAGTGTCATTCATTGTGAGTCCGTCCAAAAATGTTTGGAAATCAATATATTGTTCTCCAATCTCTCGGAATGTTTCTAAAATTTCACGTTTGGATTCCAGTTCATTGAATGCGTCAGTCCGGTTACTTTCCTGTTTGTATTTCTTACTGTTTTCGATTAGATCATGACGAAAATCATAGTAACCATCCACCAACATTCGAAGTGCCTTCTGGTAACCGGATTCATAAGTAGCGTTTTGCACCTTTGATAGATACACATGCAGATTTTCAAGCTGTTTTCTTATAGATGCTGATGGTTTCTTTCCGTTTATCGTTGCAGATAATGGGAAATCAGGTTCTGCGCAGCACTCGACAAGACCAGTTGCTTTCTTCTGTCCGACGTCGGTCACCAGCTGAGTCAGCACCCGATACCATGACAACATGCTTTTCTTACTAGTAGGTGCTAAAATACAGGTGATCAACGCAATCAAATCTCTCACTTCATCACGATCTAAGAATTTTTTACCACCGCGCATCTCGTATGGCAGATTATTACGAACTAACAACAATTCGAGTTTGTGTAATGGTTTTGACTTCGAATTTAAAACAGCACACTCAGAATATGGAGTGCCTTCAGAATGGACCCGGATGATCGAATCCACAATATGCTGGTATTCGTCTTCTTCGTCATCCACGTGATTCAAAATAACAGGTCCGAAACTTTTTCCGGTTCCTTTCATATCCTTCTTGATTCCAAAGTCACAGTTTCTATCCATGACTGCGTTCACAAATTCCAGAATTTCGTCTGATGATCTGTAATTGGTATCAACTGTTACTACTCTTGTGCCTGGGTTCATTTTTTCGTAATTCACAATGTAACCGACATTGGAACCCCGGAATCCGTAGATTGCTTGATAGTCATCTCCTACTACTGCCACATTTGGATTCGAACTTGTTAACAGCTGCAGTATCTCATTCTGTGGTTTATTGATATCTTGATATTCGTCTACCATAATGTAATCAAACAAAGATGAAACGGCATTTCTTCCGTTTTCTGTCTGCATAAGCTCTAACATTTTCACCATGAGGTCATCATAGGTATAATTGTTTGTTGCTTCTTTCTCTTTTGTCCAGATTTCATACAGGTCACATAATTCTGCCACGTAGTCCATTGTTTCCTTGAATTCCGACAACACCTGATCAAGTGGTCTTCCGGTATTTATTGCATACGAATACGCTTCCCTGATATCAGAAAAACTAGGGAATCCTTTTACTTCTCCATATTCCGTATACTTTGCCATAACCTGAGAAATGGAATCCTCGATGCTTCCGTCTGAATTAAGGATTACAAAATTTGGATCCATCCCGATGATGTTGCCATATCGTCTTAACATGTCAAGATAGAATGAATGGAATGTCGATGTGTACAGTCCAATGCATTTGTTATCTCCTATTTCCTTTGCTTTTGTTGCCATATTTCTGGCTGCGTATCTTGTAAACGTAATCATTAGGATTCGTTTCGGATCAACACCAGCGTTTACTAAATTTACCGCCCTATTAATAAGAACTGTCGTTTTTCCGCTTCCGGCTACGGCAACAATTAGAAGGCAGCCATTTAGTGTGGTTGCAGCTTCTTGTTGTTTTTCATTTAATTTCATAGACATTTGGATACCTCCTGATTATTTGTCTTATGTGTTAAATATGCGTAAATCTAAAACAAAGGAAAACAAAATAAAAAGAGCAACCTAAATAATCGGCTGCTCTCTTGTCTGATTTTGTGATTAATACTCAATTTTTCCTATGTCGACAAATGTCTTTCGGTCCCTGAATTTCGGCTTCGATTCTTTGTGACTGCATTTTGTTAATTCAAATGGATGCAAAAATGTACTGTATACCATCATTGGGAGATCTCTATTTTCAACCAAACGATTGGCATCTAAAATATGACACGAAAACTTATATCTTTTGGTTTTGCTCATACCTTTATCCTTCCTAGCTTATTTGCCACCAAAAATCATACACTTTATGAATATGCTGGTATCCGTTATGGAGTTCACCTTTGTAGTGTCTTACTTTTCTGTTTGCAAGACGTTTTATGTACGAACTGATCTTCTCTCTATGCAAACGCTTGTAATACGGTTTTGAAATATAAGAGTACCCGACCTTTCGTATCCATTTCTGATCTACATACATAGCTGGCTGCGGATAACGTGTGCACTCGGATGCGAGTTTCTTGAGATGTTTCTGTTCTTTCTCATAACGTTCGCGCTTGTTAAGTTTGCGTTTTCTCTCAACAGGATATGTAGAATACCAGTTAATGAGTTCTTTCTCGTAGTCGTACTCTTGAGTTTTGTCTTCAGAAAATTGATCATTCACGATACAATCGTTTTTGTATTCCATATTAAATCCTCCTTATTTGGATTTGTTCTTCAGTTCCTGCATCGCATCCCATACGACTTTGTATCCGCTTGTTAGTGTCCGGATTGCGATTTTAACCTGTTCTTCAGAAATCTGATAACTATTATATACATACCGGACACAGTTAATCAGGATACGAATGTCCGGAAGCTCAACATATGTATTCACAAAACTTTTGTGTACACATCCTGGAACCACTGACTATTCCCATGGGCAAGCCCATGGGGTTCTTACTACCAAGTTTAGCTTGTGTTCGTACATCATTTTCAGACTTTGGAACACAAGTATAAGTCTATTTGAGTAAGGACTTTTATTACCAAGCAGTCTTGCAACCACATTAGCGGTAAATTTCTATCTTACGATAAGGAAGTATAGTCAATCTCCCTAATATTGAGTTATTAAGCTACTTTAATCCCGCTGTTTAATACTTTAATCTTGTTAGTTTTGATCCATGAGATCAGGTCTTTTTCTTTTGTATAGCACTTATCAAAATCCATATTGCATTTATCTTTGTTTATATCTTTCGTTTTATAGTCGTAGCAGGAAAGTAAAAATGAGGAATACCAATCTCTTTGTACCAAGGTTCCATCCCTCAGTTTGTAAAGTCTGTCAGATAATTTCTTTTTGATGTAATCGTCCGCTGTATGGTCATATTGACTTGCTCTGTAATTATTCGGGACTTCTATATAGGTACCACCCGAGACCTTAAATTTCTTTTCTACAGCAGTCTGAAAGCCACCAGGACATCGGTTCTTTATAGATTTTCCAAAACGCTTTTTTCTGTTGAATCTACCTTTACTGTTTTTAGTGGTTTCTTTTGTTCGTTTCATAAGCTTACTTGCATTTTTAGGCTCTGTAATAAATGTGTCTCCTAAACTTCTTAAATGATTAACATCTTCATTTATAGCAAGTTGTCTATTTACAACATTGATACGACATAATTCAGAATGTTTTGCTCTCAGTTTCTTGTAATGTTTTGAGTATTTCCAAGACTTTTTCCCTTTCTTAACAGTACCATCCTCGTTGTAATTTTGTGGATTAGTTGCCCGTCTTGACCTATCCATTGCTCGATAATAGAGACGTTCAAGTCTTTCCGACACTTGTATATTATTACCTCGTTCAGAAAGGTTTTTCAAACCAACTTCTGTGTCAGACGTATAAGCTACTGTCTGTGCTCCTATATCAGCACCAATGATACCATTACCGTATTTATATCTTGGATTATCAAGCTTGTCATATTTAGGCTTTGCTTTGCCTTCAATAGTCAAATGCAGATACACCCGGTGTTTTCCTCTGATGGTTTTAGGAACAAGAGTAGCATAGCAAGGTCTGAATGTGTCTATACAATAAGCTTCATTCAAAAGAGTATTTACTGCTTTTATATTCATAAGCTCTGGTTCTGCAAGGTACGATAACACTGCATTTACTTCATCAGTCTGAAATCTGTCTGTTATCTTAATACTAAAAACAGTATTTCCTAATTTAAACTGTAGGATATCATTTTTAACCAAAATTGGTATACCGCGGTTTATTTGTTTTGCTCGGATACAAGGCAGCTCTCCATATTTGGAGAAATGAATCATTTTTCCATTACCATAAAGACATTTCTCAACGCCACGCCAAACATCTTCGGCTTTAGTAAGCGCAAATACTGCATCTATGCCATATTTCTTACCAATAGGGATCATGGATGTCCTGCAAAAATCCCATGTAACATCATAGGCTTTCTGCATATCATTAAGTTGCTTTGCTAATGATTTGCGTTTTTCTTTATCTTCAGTACTCCCATAGAGTTTTAATAATTTGCGATATTTCTTTGTACGTATAAGTTGATTGTAATTCTTTCTCATCAGACAAACAAGTTCATTACCTGCCTTGCGGATCTTATCAGAAAGCATCACAACTTTTTGTATATCAGAAGAAGACATATCTGTTTCGGCTGCTAAGATATGCCTATCAGAAAGTTTATGAAATTGTTTTAGATATTTCTTATACTCTTCATCATTCATGATTTTTTTCTGTTCCTCAATATATTTAATTACCTGGTTCTTGGAATCATTCTGTTTATTAACCATGTTATGATTTTCCAGTCTGCGAATTCCTTACTACCCTGCATCCCAATCGGAAGCAGATTTTCGTTATATACTTCGCTTACTCCTATGATCACGCCCTGATAGGTTGTTAATTTTGCAATAAACTTGTTTTTATGCATTAAATACATATTGATTTCTCCTTTCAAACTTAAGAAGAGGAAACGAAACATCATCTCCTCTCCATCTACTGTTTTACTAGCTGTTTACGATTACTTTAAAGTGATCTCCGAGAACTTCTTTGAACTCGGTCTCCATTTCATCGTTGAATCGTGCATTGTCATCAGGAAATCTTCTGTCCCATTCTGTCTGGTCAAATCCGCTTCGCTTTCTTGCTCTTTCGAGTCTCAATGTATCTGGAGCTGTTATATATGTGACCATACAGTTTTCTGCACCATATTCGGTCACGACTGTTCTGGCTCCGTCCGGATCGAGAACAACAGCATAATCAACATCATTTATATCTGTCAGTCTTGGGGACCCGTAATACCAGATTGCAGCAATGCCATTCATCTTTGTTTTGTAAGAACGGTATTCCAAGATCCGATTACTTTGAACTGTTTCCATAAACTCACTTTCTGATACAAAATGATAGTCAGCACCATCAACTTCTCCTGGACGAGGTGGTCTCGTTGTGTAAGAAACGACTTCTTTGACATCCGGATGAGAATTTAAAAACTCATGATACAAATAATCCTTTCCGGCAGCTGATTTACCAATGAATACATATAACATATTTTGTTCCTCCTTTATTATTTCTCTTTTGTCTTAAATATGTTATACGAACACACAAAGCTACTCGATGTACTCTTTTAATACTCGTTTGTTTTTTGGTAATCTCGCATACCGGATGAACTTTGACTCAATCTGACGAACACGCTCTCTCGTGATGCCGTAATCTTCTCCTATCATTTCCAGGGTTTCTGGCGATCCTGTCTCTAAACCAAAGCGCCTTATAATGATCTGTCTCTGTCGTTCTTTGTCTTTTCCTGGATATTTCGTTATCCATTGATCTAGTATTTCAAATAAAGTTTCTCTAAGATCCTGGTTCATATATTCGTTTTCGATATTCATATCGGAAGATACTAAATCCTGAATTTCTGTTTCAGCGTCTTCTTCCTGATTTGCAAGTTTGTTTAAGGAAGAAGGATTCGCCATTCCGTTTACGATATTTCGAAAGATTAGAACTTGTTCTTCAGTGACGTTAATTGCTTTTGCAATCTCTCTGGCTGTCGGTTCCGCTTCTCCGGACTTTGCTAATTCTTCTATAAGTTTACGGTATCTGTGCAATCCTTCGTTTGCGTGTATTGGAATTCTGATCATGTTATTGTTATTGTATATCGATCTCGTGATCGTTTGCTTGATCCACCAGGAAGCATACGTTGAAAACTTATACCCTCTTCTGTAATCGAATCTACGAATTGCTGTCATCAAGCCGATATTACCTTCCATAACAACATCAAGTGGATCCATGTTCGTTGCAACCAAAAAATACTTTTTCGCAATAGAGACAACAAGCTTCAGGTTTCGGTTGAAAATCTCATCGTAAGCCTCCCTGTCTCCGTTTTCGAATCGTTTAAAACATGCAACTTCTTCTTCTGGAGTCATGATCTTGATGCTACCAATTTGTCTCATGTAATCTGTCATAGCATCGCTGGATATGGAAGTGCCGGACTCATCGTATTCATACTCAGATACATACTGGTCATCCTCTTTACATTTATCCATTTCGGATTCGATTAATTCGTCTTCTATATATTTTTCAAGCATAACAGTAGTATCTTGTGCTTGTAATTCCTTGTTGTTTACCTGCTGTTTACTCATAACATTCTCCTTCTTTCGGACACAACATATTGTGTCTGCTTATTTTGTTGTCCTAAATATGGATACCTATATTGCAAACAAATATGCGATAACCCTTTCTTTTACAACTAACAAGGCTCACATTTTAGAAAACTCGTCAGGAAATCAGAAAATTGTTCGGACTATTCGCCATTTGTATTAGTTCCAATGTTGATGTTTTTCGACTCAGTTAATAAGAATGTTAGTATATCTGGTTCCGATACTCTGAAAACTGTTATTTGTATTCGTTCAAAATATCTTAAATTACACAAAACGCTGATTTGAATTAATACAATTTGCCTGTTTTCGATAAAATGACACCGTTTGTATTAGTTCTATTGCCTTTCATTTGTGCTTCGTAACATAACTTTGACTTAAAGTTTAGTTAACCCTTAAACTGAACCAATTCGAAAATAGATATTTTTATTAACAAATCATATTTGAACTAGTTCAAAATCGGAGAAGAAACAATATTGAAAATCTTGAATCAGTTCTTTGCCTGTGATTTGAGGGAGCTATATTGAAGTTTAATTGAAGTCAAATTGAAGTAGTATTGAATTTGCATTGAACTAGTTCAAATATGATATAAACAAAACATTGCACACTAACGAACTGATTCAAATACTGATTCAACCAATAAACAGGGTCATAGTACCAGTTCGAAGCAATACTCTGATGGCAAATGATAGGAATTGAACTAATACAAATCCAGAATCTGTTATTTAGTCTGTTTCCGGCATTCTGTTTCCAAACAATCGCATACTTTGTACTGGTTCTTGATATGCGGAAACAAAGAATAGGAAACGATCATGGTATTCAAACATTATGAAACATTATGGATTCTCTTTTATGTTTCTAAACTCAGTGATTCGCATTAGTTCAAAACTTGCGGAAATAGAACAAACGAAGCCAAAACAAATGAAACATCACAATGTGTACGAAAATTGTATTAGTTCAAACAGGAAAAACCTTGCAAACGACATGAGAATCTATTATACTGTTGAGTTATAAAAAGGAGGGATAAATACATTGAACACAAATGCAGAACAAAAAACATATCACATCACAGCAATAGAAAGTAGCAAGGGCGGCGTTGGCAAAACAACGAGTACTGCAATGATTGCCCAAATACTTGCGATATCAGGACAACGTGTGTTGATTGTTGACATGGATTTCCAAAGAAATTGTACCGATATGATGTCGAAGAATATTGAACAAGTTCCAGAAGTATCAATGAGAGATCTGGTTCTTAAAGACTTGACATTAGAAGAAGTCGAGAAAACGATCATTCCATCAAAACTAGAAAACCTTGACATAGTTCCAACATGTGAAGATATCGAGTCATTACATTATGACTTGTATGATGAAGTGAATCACAATGAAAATGCGAATGCAATCATGTGTTTCCGGAATAATTTATTACAAATTGCCGGAACCAAATACGATCATATTGTTATTGATTGTTCTCCGGCGATCACAACACTTTCATCAGCACTCGGTATCGCTTGCGATACTATTTTGTGCCCAATTGAGGCGGATAACTTCGGATACCAATCTGTTGTTAAAATTGTCAACATGGCAGCAGAAATCGAAACGTATTACGAGCTTCACGAAAAGAAAAAGGCATATGTTTTTATGACAAAAGTGAAATCACGCACAAACAGAGCAAAAGATATGTTTGCAGGGTATGCGGAAATGCTCAATGACATGTTCCTTCCGACTCCAATAAGAATGTCTGAAGTTTTAGCAAAGTCAAGTACCGATTTCGTTCCGTTGATGTTGTCTCCTAATAAGAGAAACGAATGTGTGAACGATTATATGGATCTTTTAAAAGCTATTGATTATTTGGACGGACGTCAATTCATAAAAGTACGAAAATTTCAGAACGGAACTAATTCGAAAAAGAAAACAAATAAGAAATCGACGAAGAAAGGAGCAAACAAAACATGAGTACAACAACACGACCTAAGTTTATGCCGGGCGTAACATCATCCGGAAAGCTTCCGGGTTCAACAAATATTGATGAACAAAGAGCGAGCAATGCATACGGAATGCGCTATATCAACATCGATAAAATTATTACAAACAAACTGAATGAGAGATTCGATCAAATTGATATTCAGTCTCTAGCGTTCAGTATTATGGGAAACGGATTATTTCACAACTTTGTAACAACAAAGGAAAACGAAAACGGAGAGGTCCGGCTAATTTCCGGAGAAAGACGATTAAGAGCCTGCCGTTTGATTCGTGATGAGTATCCGGATAAATTCAAAGAACAATTCCCTGGGGCTTTGCTTCCGTGTCATGTGAGACCAAAAATGTCAAAAGTCGATGAAGAAATCGCCTTGATCGAAGCAAATGCTCAGGTTCGTACTCAGACTTTAGAAAAGAACATCAAAGATATTCAACGTTTATTGGAATTGTATGAAATGAGAAATGCAGAAGATGATGATGAACGTATATCAAAAAAGATTGCAGACTCTTACAAGATGACAGAACGTCAGATTTACAAGTATATTGCAATCACAAAACTGAATCCGGAATTACGTGAAGCCTGGGAAAACAAAATAATCACCATTAATACGGCTGCGGAAATTGCTGGATTCGGAGAGACAGAACAGATGATGCTTGCTGAAGTTCTAAAAGAAGAGGGCAAGCTAACAGAGGACGATATCCAGGCAGCACGAGAGTTACAGAAAACAAAAGAAGCTGCAAATGAAAGACTTGATTACACGGATAAAAAGATTAAAGCGTTCGAACAATTGAAAGAAGAAGCAAGCAATGAAAAGGAACGCGAACTTGCGGAATCCAAAATCAACGAAATGCAAGAGGAACAAAAAGAGATTATGTCCTCGTTATCGAATGCTGAAATGAAACGAATGAGAGCTTTAACAAGATCAAACAACATGATTGATAAAGTTATCAACGATCTTAATGCGCTTGAAAAAATGCCAGAGAAATCGAGAGCGTTGCCAGAAATATCTGCACGTTTGGAAATCCTTAAATTAAAACTGGAAGAGGCTGCGAAAAAGCTTGGGAATCCAGACGAGAAAAACAAAGATGAGAAAAACAAAACAGAAAATGAAGAGTAGAAAAGAAGAGGAGACAAATAATCGTCTCCTCTTTTTCGTATTCTAATACTTGCACTCAATTAGAGCTGAAGTGTCGAACTATCGTCGTCGTGATCAATGTCATCCTGATTGTATGGAATTGGTTCTCCAGTTTCATCAAGGAATGAATTACTGATATCTGTAGCCGGATCACTTGGTTCCTGGTTTTCTGGACTGTCTGGTTCCTCATCAGGAATGTCTCTGTCATGTCCAGAATCTTCGTTGTTCAGATACATCTGTTGGAATGCATCGAGTGCGTCTTTGTGGTCGCCTCTTATGGTTCCGGAAATAACGTCTTCACTCTTGGCCGCAATATCTTCTGAATTCCGAACTAAACCATTTGCATACAAATTTGCGGATAAAGATTTGCCGTCTACAATAGTAACCGTAAGATTTTGTTCCAGCGACGTCTCTTTTACAGTTCTGATCTTTTCGTTAAGATCTGCTGCGGTTGCTGTTTTTTGATCTTTATCTGGATCTGTCGGTGATATATCAATGTTTACATGACCAACGAGTGCCATGTTATCGATCCGAACTTCAATGTTTGACCATGTTGCACCTCTTTGTGGATCCACTGATTTGTCGCCATCTTTGAAATCAAGTTTGATGTTGTCGTTGATATAATTCTCATAATAAGCACCCAAACTTGCAATATCGTTCTGGAATGCGAGGAATTCTTTATCATGACAAGATCTGATTGCAAAATCATGGATCTGTTCCTCTGTTGGCTGCAGTCCCTCAAACGAATACAAATAACCAAGTTTACGAGCTGAATATACAAAAGCATTTCGTCCATTTTCAGTTGTCAGATCAATAGGTTCCGGCATATCTCCGTTCATATCCGGAATATTGATATACCCACGCTGATCTTTGACATAGATGATATCGTTTTTTAAGTCCTCTTCTGTACAGGCTGAAAGTTCTTCGGTTTCGAATGGATTCTCAAATCTGACAATCAGACCTGGATCGAGTGCTGCTTTGTTTACACGCTCCATCATTGTGTTTAGATCTCTGTCTGCTCTTTTCAGATAATCAGCATATTCCGGAAACTGCTCTTTGAAATAGTATTCCTTTAATGCTCTGGCAGCCGGAGAGTGTTCTCCATTTAAGCCCTCTTCAAAGGCATCCTGTCTGACATAAATGGAATGGTCATTAAAATCTTCCGGAATCACACATTTTAACGAGAAAGCAGAACCAAATGCATCTGCAAACCTGGATCTGGATTCTAAGCCCGGAAACTCAAATTTCACATAATCCCCCTGATAGACTTCATCGTTTCCAAGATTGAATCCTACTAAGTTTTCTCTCATACGTTCTTCGCGGAACGTATTTCTGATCATAACAGCTTTATCAATATCGCCGCCGACCATCTTTGTGTTTCCTTTGTTGGTTAATACAACATCTCCCGTATCAGGGTCTAACATTGGTCTGTCATGTCCGCTGACCATGATAATGCAACTCATACCATCTGGTGTTCTCGCTGGCGTTTCTTCGAAACCAAGTAAAATTGGTTTACCATCTTTTCCTAGCACATAGTCACCATTTGCGTCTCTTTCATAAACCGGAACGCGCTGCATGCTTGTTGACCATGGAATCCCAGCTTCGTTTAATCCATTCAGTACTTTGTCGAGGTCACGAATATCTACAACCAAAGCTTCTGGATTGCGCATTTTTGTCTGTTCTTTTAACATAAGCTGCATAAGTGTTTGTACTGTTGTATTCGCTACGTTAATCGTTGTGTTAATACTTTGTGCCGCCATGGACACCTGAGCTTCTCCTGAACCCATAATTTGTTTCCTCTCTTTCTGTTGCTGTGTTATGTGTATGTAGCGCTATTCACAGGAATGATCGGTTTCTTTCAATTGCTGTTCGTATTCGGACTCCAACATGTCGTTGAGGGCAGTAGTGTGATCCGATTCTTTGTCACCTAATATCTCAAACATATTGTCTACGTTTAAGACGGTGTCGTAATATTTTGGATCCTGAATGTTCGCCCACTGATAAAGTTCATAAAGATCCTGGATTGGTTTTAATGTCTTCGTGATATAGACTTCAGGACTTTTCTTCGCTGTGATGTTGATCACGTTTGTATTGCTTTCTGTTAATCTTTGCTGCAGTCGGACAGCAAGCGGAGTGATATTCATAACTTTCGAAAGCTCGTTTATCTTTTTTCTGGATAACTGACCTGGATTCAATGACTCCGGATTGACCGCATCAAGCAGTCTGATAAATTCACCGAGTGTCAATAATACAGGACCTCTTAATAATTTCTGGAGTACTTTGTTTACTGCAAAAGCATCCGTAATCTCATCTGCCAGATCTGTAAACACTTCCTGGGTGACGGAAGCATTGACACCAGGTCTTTGCAAGAGATATCTAATCTGTCCCCAATTTCCTGTGATAATTGCTCTGTTTAACTGTGATTGTAAATGTGATTCAAATTGTGTCTCTATTGTGGTCATAAAAACTTCGCCAAAGTTATTGGCTCCCTCCTCCTGTTTGCGTAATTTTAGGCACAACTTTTTCTCGTTCTGAAACTAAATATGTGCCGGATGTTCGCAAACTAATTCTATTTCCTTTGTTGTTATCTTTTGTGTGATTGGTTGCCAGAGCTATGGCAAAAGATGTGAAAGAGTATCAATGATGATACCTGAAATTGTGTTGCCGAAATCTTGGTTCCAATACTTGTCTATATGTATTTCACATCCACGATAAGGCTCACTTTTTGGAAATCTCGTCAGGGAATTAACAAATAATACAAAAAAATAGAGCCAGTTTGTGGCTGACTCTATTTTGTTTTTTCTTAATCCGCAGGTTTCATGTCAATGACCTGCATCTGTACGGTAACCTGATCTTTGAATTCGTGATAGCTCATCGTTACAAGCATATCCACCATCTTTGGAGATCCAAGGTTTTCGTAAGCTTTTCGTCCGTCGAACCACAAGATATCGGCGTCCTTTGTCTGGAACTTGATATGCTGCGAATTACCGCCCATATATTCAGGTTCACAAAGTTCGACGCCATTGATCCGGTAAACAGGTTGTGGATTCCCAGCACCATATGGTTCAAACTGTTCCTGTTCTGCAAGTTTCGTCGCCGCTTCAGTGTAAGTACATTCGAGGTCGTACATAATGGCGTCACTTGTATCGAGAACAGGTGTAATTGCGTTGACTGCGTCTCCAAAAGCATCCAGATTATCGATCAAAAGACTTGCTCCACATGCCATCGGATGTCCACCGTATGTCGTCAGATATTGCTGAACCTGATCTAAAAGACCTTTGATTCCAACACCTTCTACCGAACGTCCGGATCCTTTGATAACACCGTCGTCTTTTCCAGATGGTGCAAACACCAGGGCTGGTCTGTGATATCGATTTACGAGTTCTGAAGCTACGAGCCCGACGATTCCGGAAACCGTGTATTCATCATAGCAGACGATAAATGGATCGTTTCCGCCGTTTGCTTCGTAATTCTCAACAACACGCTCAACAGACTCCTTTGTCATCGCTTTCCGTTTCTTGTTAACGTCAATTGCCCGGTCAACTTCAGCATACAGAGCTTTTTTTGCGCCCTCATCGTTCGCATCCGTACAGAGCAGTGCTGCAATACGGTTTGCTCCGGTATCCTCGAGTCGCCCACTGGCGTTAATGATCGGACTGATCAGGAAGCCAATATCCATACTCGATACGTTGTTCAGATACAGCTTGTACATAAGCTGTCTGATTCCGGAAGTTCCCATTCCTTTATTGAGGTTTGTGAGACCCTGTTTAACGATTCTCCTGTTGTCGTCTTTTAGGTCAACGACATCGCCGACAGTACCAAACGTAGCTCCGATGTAAGCAATCTGGTCGAGATACCATTTCTGTTTATCACTCATCCAGTCACACATACTCCGGACTTCATGGGTGAAATACCATGTGATTCCAGCACCGCAAAGATCCCTGAATTCCCCAATCTGATTTCCAGCCCCGTCCATGATATATCCACCGGTAAGATGTGGGTCGACTATCACATTCGCATTCGGCATAACAACCTGTCCTTCAATTACTCTTGGATCATGATGATCGAGGATGATGACATCCATTCCCATTTCACGAGCAAGGTCAACAGCTTCGATTGCTGCGATCCCGTTATCACAGAGCACTAAAAGATCAGTACCTGCAAACTGTTCCACGATAGATGGCTTGATTCCATATCCGTCACTGTAGCGTCCCGGACAAAGGATTTCAATATTGCGGATCTTCATCGGACGCGCAAGGGTATAACTCATGATGAATTTGCAGTCAACTCCATCTGTGTCATAATCACACCATACCAGAATCTTTGATCCGTGTTTGATGTGGTCCATGAATAATTCTGCTGCTTCTTTGATTCCTGGATAATAATAACTACGTGCATCATAAGCAAGGTCATTTGCACTCATACCGGTATTCGCTTGTACAAGTTCTTTTACAGTGTTATAAGCACCTTTTCGTAACCATTTCATTTTGTGTCCTCCTTTTCTGATTTTCTTTGTTTAAACTAAATATGTTCCGAGTCTTATTCAGACAAATACGTTTTTGGTTTTCTACGTTTTCTGAACCTAACAAGGCTCAGTTTTCGAAAATCTCGTCAGACAAATTGAAATAATGCGGATTTTGTTAACACCGTACCGAAACCTAGAATGCAAATCTTGGTATATAAAAACTAGAATACAAAGATTGGAATACAAAGATTGGAATACAAAACTTAGAATACAAAACTAGTATACAAAACTAGTATACAAAACTAGTATACAAAGATTAGTATACAAAGATTAGTATACAAAGATTAGTATATAAATCTCGTATACAAAGATTAGTATACAAAGACTTAGTATTATATATTATATCTCTGTGTAAAGGATTTAGATAACTTATATATTTAACCATAACTGTAATCTTTATATTTATTTCTTTTTTGTGATAGTAGTATTCTAATACCAGTAATTGTATACCAGTAATGAAGACAAAATAGAATCCGAAATAAAATAGAATCCGATAAAAAAAACGGAATCTAATTAATCGAATTCTAATGTTTAGAATACTAAATATATATAATATATATATAATACTAAATATTTAGTATACAAAATATTAGTATACTAAATACTTTGTATCCGGAATATTTAGAATACAAAAAATAATCGTATACTAACAACTGAGTTCTAATATTACGGGATGACTGAAGTTCTAAAAGACAAACACAACCTGGTATATACGAACGACTGTGTATTCGAAAATAACCGGATACAATTGCAGTCTTGTATGCTTGAATGTTGGCACACCTTTGTTAACCAATATTCGTTTAACCCATATTTATTTTTGATATGACATAAATGGAGATGTGTAAACGACATATCGTAAACGGACTCGCAACCGGATATGATATGCTGCCAGCAGCTCCGTAATCTTTAAACCAGATCTTTCACGAAGAAAACTCGAGTGACCTGTATCCGCAATTTTGTGGCACTACAGGATTATACTTCGTGCTTGGTCTGGTTATTTTTGTGCCCAGAATACAGGATACGAATCTTGGTTTTCCCTTGTTTTTGAGGCGAGCATATTTAGAAACGGACAGAGGAATGCGGATTATGATGTGTGAAAAAGATGGAAAGAAATTATCGCATTCCTGACGAGGTTTCCAAAAAGTGAGCCTTATGATGATCAGAAAACGAAAACGGAGGAAAGAAAAATGAGAGTTAGTGATATGTATAATTCCATTAAAGACCTGCTTGAGGTCAATGTTATATCTGAAAAATACAATAGAGATTTATTAGAGAACACAAAACATAGGGTTCTTGGAGATATTGCAATTGTGTATGTCTTAAACGCAGCTAATAGGGATTTTGATGAAATTATGAATGCCGTTTCAGTATCAGTCTTAAATACTGTAAGCATAAAGCAGATCGAAAATGATGCTCTTATGAATTCCATGACAAGAAACCCAGCTGTTATCAAGTCTATGGACTCCGAAATTGAGTCAATTATTGGAACTCAGATTCCGAAAGATGAGGCAACAAGTATGATGTATATAGCATCCGTTCCAAGCAAAAAGTTTGGTGCATGCGTACTCGCTTATCCAGGATTCTTTGAACAGGCTGCAGCAACTGTTGGTGGTAGTTATTACGTGATTCCGTCATCTGTCCATGAACTTATCCTTGTTAAAGATTCCGGTAATTTGAGCGACGACGATATCAATAAGTTTAAAAGAGACATCAAACTGGTAAACAAAACAATTCTTGCACGTGATGAGATTCTCTCTGATAACCTGTATCATTATGATGCGGAATTTCATAAGTTTGAGATTGCAGACGATTATCTTCGTCGGATCCGGTAATAGGTTACAGTTCAGATTTCGTGTCCTGATAGTGTGAACGCATGATTGTTTGCATTATTGGGATACGGGATATTCGTTCACAAAAATGGAGGACACAAAATGAGTTTAAAATACGATTTGATTAAAGATAAGATTACAATCAGGATGGTTCCACGTGATAAAGGAGAAGCTCTTTGTTGTGCTTTCCCGGACCTGCATATTTACGACGTCATTCATATCCCGATTGGTGGAATGTGTGCTGTATTCTGTCTTGGAACGAAAAACAATTCCATCATTACAGATCAGACACTAGATGCACTGAATATCACAGAGTATGAATTCAAATCAGACGTGTTCGAAAATGCAGCTAAAAACAATCCGGCAGTTATGAAAAGCCTGGTTGAAATCCAGGGTAGTGAAACAGAATTTGATTCCTGGATCGATATTACGCCTATTAATGTTTTCGAGATTAGTGACAAAAAGAAAGACAAGTCCATTTATGTCGTCTCAAATGCCAGAAAACAATTTGGAGCTTCCGTTTTGGTATATCCGAACTTTTTGAAACAGGCAGCAAAGACAATCGGTGGTAGCTTTTTCGTCTTACCATTTTCCGTGCACGAGATCATTTTAGTAGACGATAAAGTTGCAGTAAGCGCCGATTACTTGAGTGATAAACTTCAGGACATGCTTTTGGGCGACGAAGCATTAAATCATGATGATTATCTGACGAACGTCTTGTATCATTATGATGCAAAAGCAAACAGACTTGAAACATCTTGGGAATATGTACGTAGAGTCGCTAAAGAGAAATCGAAAACGTCTCAATGGTAGTAACTGTGTGGTGGCGGAATATGTAGACGCACAGGGAGGGACTCCGTAGTAGTGGCACGCATCTTCGTAAATGTATGTCGCGTCTGGTATAGGAAAGTAAGTAGTGTGAGCGGAGTTATACAGGGTGAAAATCCCTGTCCACACAATTTAAGGAAAAGGATGATGATAAGGATGATGGGAGTTTGTCAGATTAACGATTAAATTCGTGTTCAATATTTGAAAAGCGGAAAGAGGGAAATATATGAATTGTTATTATATTGGTATGGACGATGTTATTGCAAACGCATTTATCGAATCCATGAAACAGAATGGAAACAGATTTCTAACATACGAACAGATTTATGACTATGGTGACAAAGCTGTAGGTTTGGTCCGCAAAGATGCTGAGGTCCTTTTTGACAAATCGAATACAGACTCTGTGTTGACTGATTATGCTGATTTCTTTAGTGAGCAGACAATAGATGGGACTCTCGGTATTGAATTAAAGCAAGAAAAGTCCAGATCAGATTTGATCAACCAGTTCCGAGGATATCTGCCACTCGATGTATTGCGCGCGTTCGTGTCTGTTTCTATCTGTGCTGACTGACGAGCGACGATTAGTAAATAGTTCTGCATTGTGTATCCCATATTTAGGATAACAAAAAGTATACGCATACAAGGAGGACAAATGTATGAAACCAGAAGTCAAAATGAATTGTGTTACCGAAAATGAATTGAGTCTTGTGAGTCTTGTCAAAATGAATTGTGTTATCGAAAATGAATCGAGTCTTGTGAGTCTTGTTGTGCTTCCAAAAAGCAAGGTTCCTGATATCGAAGAAATTGTTCATGATGAACTGGAAGATCTTGCAATCATCTATTGTTTCATGAGTACGGAAACAGAGGGACAGAAACATCATATCATTATGATTCCAAATGATACTTTAGATGCGATTGGGTACACAGAAGATCAGATTAAGAAACAGGCAGTCGCAAATACAATCAATAAACAGCCAATGCATGTATCTTCTATTGGTTCTTTTATTGCCAGTATGTATAAATTAGATCCACAAGGATTGGACCAAATTCCGATGTATGTCGCTACCGTATCTGATTACCAGTTTGGAGCAAAAGTGCTTATGTATCCGGAGTTCTTTGAATACGCCGCGGCAGTTGTTGGCGGTAGCTACTATATTCTTCCGTCATCTATCCATGAGCTTATTCTTCTCGCTGATGACGGCACATCGACCGTAGAAGATCTGCAAAACACAGTGAGAGAGATTAATCAGACTGAAGTGTCGGAATCTGATTTTCTTTCAGATGAAGTTTACCATTATGACGTTAACACAAAGAAGTTCGAAAATGCTTCTGCGTACTATAATCGGGTAAACAGATTGAGTTAACGGTAGTTTTGTAAACAAAAAGAAAAAGACCTTGATCTGCGAAATCAAAGGTCTTTTTTTTTGTCTTCGTTTGTTTGTTTTCTTACAGCTCGCAATCTGTAAGAATTATCTCTTGGAATACTATTCTTTGAGATTTCATGATCAGGCTTCCCTTTTTTCATGCCCATTTATACCACCTGTGAAATGGGACACTATCTTTGCGGCTTTTTCATTTGGCTGATCCGCTGCCGTATATGGGATCTTATTCGTCCCTATTTCTGTTGCCAGCATTTGTACCAATATCGTATTCGCATACCACATATTGGTATCTCCACTTAGGATATAACAAGGATTCTCTCTTTTGTCAACACTTATTTGCAAAATATTTCAAAAATATGCACTATGTTGACGGATTTTTGTAATCGCTTTTGGTTTTCTGGAAATCGTGCTTTCTTATCGTTTTCGGAGCTCTGTAAATTCAATCGTCTTATCTGCCTTGATACTTCTGCGTTGAATGAAAAATATAGACAAGTAGTTTCTGTATTCGCAATTGCGTTTGCGCAGAGACTGAAAGATGGATACAGACAACTCGGAAAAGAAATCAATATCTTTGTGAATTCTGACATTCGTATCCTGAGTAAACAGATGCCATTTCTTATGGATCGATTACTGAAAATAGAAGAGAGTGAGAAATAACCGTGTCAGTATCAGAATCGTTTTGTGATATTAGGTTCAAAAATCATGGGCATCAAAAATCTACGGATACAAACGATGATCCGGTTCCGACTTTTGCAATCGGAGAACTATTATTCGAATTGAAAGAAGCTGCACTGAGTATACAAATGTATGCTCGATACTAGAGTCTGCAAAATAGCAGGCTCTTTTCTTATACACAAAAGTGTTTGTAAACAACGAACAAACTACTAGTAGTTAAACTACTAGTGAATAAACCACTAGTAAAACATTTACTACGTAATAATGTACTATAGTAGTTTATAATTATGGCGTGCTAGAGGTAATCCAGAGGATCGTATTCGGGCTTAGAATCCGGCTGATTGAGGCTTTGCTTGGAACTGAAAATACGAGATTCGAAACAACGAATACAAACTACTATTACAATGACAGCTATGAAAACAAAACATATAGTAAGTAATGTTGTAAACATCAGTGACCCAGACATAGGTTTCCTATGTCGTGCTGCTCCTCTCCGTGGTCTTTGTTTTTGTTCTCTTCTTTTCATTTCCATCGTTTTTGACCACTGCTGTTTTTGCAGCGGTTCGTTTTTGAAACCTGTTTGTTTTGGTCACCTTATTTGCAACCACAGTATCTTTCTTCTCCTCTTATCTGTTTCCTCGTTTATTAGCCTTCTATTTCTTTCGCATACCAATAACCCGATACCTTAACATTATCTGCCATCATTTCGTGTCCGCCGTTTTGTATCCGCTTGTCATCCTCTCAATCGCATACCAGCTTTGTGATACGCTTATCAGGACACAGATCCTATCGTTATATCATATTGCTGGTACGCTGATATTCTGGAAATAATATATTAGGTATCGGCTTGCTGGTATGCTGATATAACGAGGTCAAAATCTTTACATACCGGCTTGCTGGTATTCCGTTTTCGGATTCGGTGTTTCGTACCCACATATTTCATATCATCTAGTTGGTACTTCTTCTGGGTACTGGACTTGGAATCCGTATCATTCTGTATATCATCTAGCAGGTACTTGTTTTCGGTATCATTACCTGGATCCATATGTTTTAAATATCATATAGCCGATATTTCGGATCAGCACTCAGATACCGCCCATATATCATCTAGCTGATACCAGTTTGTTTTCGTGTCCGTTTGTATCGATATCATCTAGCTGGTAACTAAATAATCCGAACTCTATATACCGCATACCAATAACCCGATACCTGAATGATCGATATCTGAAACAACCGGACACACATTCATATCATCTAACTGATATCTGGCACCTATTCTATGTATGTTGTTTTATATATCACAGTCTGATTCTATATATCTGCATACTAATATCCGGTGCCAAAACATTCCGGATCCGCATAATACCATCTAGTTGGTATCTCATATTTGGATCCGATACTTCAGTTACCAAACTCAGTACTCAAATATATCCGTATATCATCTAGCTGATAACCAACTACCTCGTGCACATTTGATGTTACTTCAGACGTTCCGCATCCATTGTTGTTCTCTGATTCACCTGCATACTGCTGCCGGTATCGATACAAACGGATGCTTCTGTGAGCCCGTATACGCCCCGTAGAGCTACTTTAGCCAGATTACAAGAGAATCTGTAACCGGAATGTTTTATGTCCGAATATGCGCCTTCTAACACCTGCAAACGACAAGAACGGACACGAAATAACAGGTTACCAAAAGAATGCCTTTGTGAGCTCGTATACGCCCCGTAGAGCCCATTTAACTAGCAGCCAGACAATTGGATAACAAATGCCTTTAGATTCCAGATAAGCCGTATACAGAACATGTGAGACATATAAGGAGCGGATCCTGAATAAGGGCTGCAGGATCATGGGGCTCAAAAATACCGGCACATAATTGGTATATCAGCTAGATGATACGTCGGTATCCGGCTCCTAAATATCGTATCCAGAAGAATAAGGAACCAATCAGGATTATATAGCGGATACAAAAGACCGGAGCCAAAAACGATGTGTGATCGTACGTGCGGAAACAGATGTTGGCATACGAAAAGTGTGTGTGCTCATGATCGGGATCAGAATACGTTGGATGCGGATGAGCGGAACCGGATGAGTAGTTTTCGTTATATCTGATATCAAGAATTAAAGATCACAAGTGCATACCACCTAGATGATATTGATGTGACAGAAAACAAGATGACTGGTTCCGAAAGGAAGTCAGCACCCGACATATCGTCTCATTGATTTATGTATCCAATGCAGCATACCAGCTAGATGATATCACAGAAAAATGAGGATATAAAAAAGAACGGAGACTAAACACAGGGTGCGGAAAAGCGTCCGCATACCATTGAACGGATCCAAGAGAGTTGTTTGCTAAACAGATGGAAAGCAGATAAAGATGAGGATCTAAAAGACGGTATGCAAAACGAAGCGCAACTAAGATGAGAGAGTTGGTAAAAAATGGAGAACGAGATATGGGTTGTAAAAACGAGAAACAAACACCGGTTGCAAAAGAAAGGAACAAAAATAAAAGCACATAAAACAGAGGGAAACAAAAGCAGAGGGAAAACAAAGACCAGAAAGCAGCAGTAAGTTTCCGTAATAACAGTGTGTTATTACTGGGTTCCTGATGTTTTCAACATTACTTACTATATGTTTTAGTGATGTAGTAGTCATTGTACTACTAGTTGTTCTGTTACTTTGTACCCATGCCGCACATATTTAGTAGCAGATGGAGATGGGTTTGATTTTGGTGCCGAAGTAGTTAACCCCATCACTCGCAATCCATCAGTCTGGCACCGGAAAAGAGGAAACAAATATGAATGCAACAGGAAGCGGATTTTCATACATCCATGTCGAACCAATGACATCCAAAAATATTGTAACCGGACTGACAAAACACTACACCAGGAATTTTAAAGGTGGGTTTGCTTTTTTGGACCCGAAAACAAATGAGCCCGTAGATGTGGAAGTTAAAGCAACAATGGCAATGGATAAGGGTCCGAAACATATTGATTACACAAGAAGTAAAGATAACGAGATCTTAGTCGGACACGAAGGAATGGACGTCATGAAAACAGCTATGGAAAAAGTAACTGGAGAACAGATCAGTGACGCCGAGTGGAGCCGTGTCCGAAAATATGACCGAAAGAAAGAAAGCGACAGTTACGAGACAACAACAAAACAGGATTTTGATTTTCGTTACGGAGACGGAGAGCGTGTGCGGAAGAATGCCGTCAACATTGTGGATATGTGTATGACATACCCAGGAGCCGTCAAAATGTATCACACGGACAAAGACGGAAATCGGATTGAGCATCCGGAAGTTAATTATAAGTATTTCCGGGAACATTGTGATCAGATCGGAATGGATCAGTATCGTGACCCGAATACAAATGAGATCGTCTCATTATACGGACTGCCAGCTGATCAGGAAGAATTTGAAAAATGGAAAACGAGAACACTTGAGTGGGTAAACGAACGAATGGGTTCCGATAATGTATTGCTCGCAACTTTACATATGGATGAATCGATGCCGCACATCCATGTACAGTGTACACCGATCGTGAAAGACGAAAGAGGAATCAAACGATTTTCGTATTTAGATTACTTTGCTTTCCAGGACTTTGCAAAATTGCAGTCAGACTTCGCTTCATCGTTTGCGGATATGGGTTACAAAAGAGGCACTTCCGGATCGATTGCAAAACATTTATCACCAAAGGAAGCCCAACAGATCGTAGCCAATGAGCGCAAACCACTCCCAGAAGACCAGGATGAACTCCGGATCTATACAAAGCAGCTGCAGGAACAGATTGGCAGACAGAAAGTAGAGCTTATTGAAAAACGAAGGGCATCCGAAGAAATTGAGCACATGCAGGAACGAATTAACAAAATGCATACAAAAGGTGCCGAATGGGAACGAGAAAAGAAACGTATGCAGGATGAGATGAAAAAGATGATTGATGATCAAAAAAGATCTGTCATTTACAGCCAGCTGATGCAGACAATCCAGTTTGGAACACAGAAACTTGAGAAAACGGACAAAGACCTTGCAGATGCGTACGTCCGTCTTGTAAACAATGTCGTTGACATGGGTGACGAAGAAGTAAGAAGACTTGGACTTCAGTTCGCGGAATTAGAGAAAGCAAGAGTACAGGGACGAGTTACTGGCGAACGAATCTTTGGATATAACGGATTCATGATGGATCTTGATTTTGACGGACATGATGACCGTATTGAGGATGACGACCCGTTAACCATTGAAGACGAATCAAAACAGAGAAACGAGTAAAACATTAACAAGCTCCGGGACCCAAAACGTTCCGGAGTGTATAGAAAGGGATTATGGTCAACTACCAATCACTAAAGTGACGGGCTTGTAAAAAGTCCTGGTTGACTAGCCTCAGTTCTTACATTGTATTTCCGTGTGAGAACTACGTTATCCATAAATAGGGAATTTAATCCCGGTGATAGTCACCTGCAGATGTCATACCTAGTCTG